>Ga0310900_10000889_pt1 | contig 11140 bp, 10 predicted proteins | sample C24D1metaG_FD_203879 | JGI IMG/M metagenome (GOLD analysis project Ga0310900, IMG submission 203879) | Lab incubated soil microbial communities from West Virginia University Organic Research Farm, Morgantown, WV, United States - C24D1 | ecosystem: Environmental > Terrestrial > Soil >...
GCCAGCCACACGAGAAACACGCGGTCGATGCCGTTCAAGCACGCGTCGAGTGTGTCCGGCGCAGAGAGATCCCCAGGCACGACTTCGACGTCCGGCGGCAGGTTGCCGGAGCGCGGGTTGCGGCTCATGGCACGAATCCAACAGCCAGCGCCCCGCAGCTGCGCCACCACTTCGCTGCCGATCTGTCCGGTCGCACCGGTGACGAGGACGCGCGTCATCGACGCCTAGGATGACACGGCCCGTGTCACAATCGGCTCCCACGCATGAAACAGCGTTCGCTCGATCCCATTCTCCTGATCGGCGCGATCATCATCCTTGCCGCCATCCTCACCTGGATTCTCCCGGCCGGCCGTTTCGAGCGCGCTCGCGATCCGCAATCGGGCCGCACGCTGGTTGTACCGGGATCGTACCAACGCGTGCCGGCCAATCCGGTCGGACCGTGGGGCGTCCTTGAATCCATTCCTCAAGGCCTCGTCGAAGCGGCGGAAGTCGTGTTCTTCGTGTTGCTGGCCGGAGGCGCGCTGACTGTCGTCGAAGGCACCGGCGCAATTGCGAATTTCCTGAATCACACGGTCGCGCGCTTCGCCGATCGCCCCCTGATCGTACTGGCGCTCTCGTCGGTCCTGTTCCTCCTCGGCGGGGCCACGAACAACATGTACGAGGAAATCCTCGCTTTCATTCCGCTCCTGTGCGCACTGATGGGCCGCATGCGGCTTCCGAATGAGATGGCGCTCGGCGTGTCGGTCGGCATGTCCTCGGTGGCGTCTGTCTTCTCGCCCGTCAACGCCTTCACGCTTGGCATCAGCCAGCCGCTCGCCGAGCTGCGTTTCTTTTCCGGATTCGTCTTTCGAAGCGTCATGTTCGTCGCGGCCATGGCGATCTGGTGCGGATACCTCGCGTGGTATGCAACGCGACGCCGCACTGGTCCGTCCGAACAGCTTGTCGAACAGGCGCGACCGGGCAAGTGGCAGCCTCGCGACATCGCGGTGCTGGCGGCGCTGGCCCTCGCGATGGCTCTGTTGGTGATCGGCGGCGTTTTCTGGCATTGGGAACTTCGCCAGTTCAGCGCGGTGTTCGTGCTGCTTGGCATTTCCGCCGGATTGGCTGGAGGCCTCGGTTGGCGCGGCACTTCAGAGCGATTCGCGGACGGCTTGCAACGCATGATTCTCGGAGCCGCACTGGTGGGTCTCGCCCGCGCGATTTCAGTCGTGCTTTCGACCGGCATGATTCTCGACACCATCTCGAACGCGCTCTTCAGCCCACTACGCCATCTGCCCTTGAGTCTCTCCGCCGTCACGATGCTCGTCTCGGAGTCCCTTCTCGCCTTCCCGATGCCCAGCGATTCCGGCCGCGCGGTGATGAGTCTGCCCGTCGTGATTCCTCTCGCAGACCTGCTGGGTTTGTCGCGTCAGATGGTGGTGGTGGCGTACCAGTACAGCGGTATCGTGTCGAGCCTGGTCACGCCGACAACCGGCGCCCTGCTCGCCATGCTGGCGCTGTCGCAGGTGTCATTCGCCCGGTGGCTGCGCTTCATCGGCGTTCCGTGCGTGCTGCTGTTGATTCTTGCGGCACTTGGCATCGTCGCCGGCGTGGAGCTCGGCATTCAATAGTGCGTCAATTCCAGTAGCAGATAGGGTGCGAACTGCGCGTGAAGCGCGTGCGTTCATCGGCAGCCGTTCCGGGACCTGCCCCTACATTTTGTCCGAACGAGAGTGACAGACCTGACGTCTCCGCCTTCTCATTGGCGGGGGGCGTCGCGTTGCTTGATGCGCACACCTGTGTAGGGCGCTTGCGCAAACCCGCCTAAGTCTACAGTGCCGGTGAACGTGTCCCCTGTCACGATGCCGGTGTAGGTGATGACGATCGCGCCATCCGGCGTGGTGCGTTTATAGGAAAACTTGTCTCCGTCCAGCACGATGTCCATCCCAGGCCCAGCTTCGGTCAGGCCCGGAGGAACGGGTTCGACAAGCTTCGCTGTGATCGCGATGCCGGTGTCGGTTTTCACGACCTTGAGCGTTTCGGAAACCGCACCGGCTGGCGAATCGGCTTTGGCCGTCCATTCGCCGAGGAAGGACTGCGCTGCCGCAGGCCCGGCGAACACCGGACCCATGAGCGCGGTTACAAGAACAAACCCTGATGCTGCGGTGATACGCATCAGTCCACCTCCATTGAACGATGCCCCTGCGAGCCTCTACGAGTGGACGCCAGCAGTGGTTCCGTCGGTGACCCTATGGAACGAGGACTTTCCACTCGGCGCGGTTTTTCAGGTCTGGGAAACTCTGTCCCGGCTAGTTCATCGTTCCAGCTGGGTCATCGCTGTCCCGCCACACTCGTCGCTGTTCCGCTGGCTCGTCGCTGTTCCAGCGCGCTGCGGTGAGGCCGGCAGCGAGGAACGCGCCGGTCAGGATCGGGACGCCGTGGTTGTCGCCAGCGACGGCGAGCCAGACGGCGGCCAGCAGCATGAACCCACCGCCGCTACGTGCCCACCTGCCGCGGGCGCGGCCACTGACCATCCAGAATGCCAAGCCGCCGAGCAAGCTCGCGAGGGCGAGCGAACTGCCGGCGCTGTAGTCGTGGACCGCGTACGAATAGATCTCGCCGGCGAGAGCGCCGCCCACGTAGAGGACGGCCCAGCGGGCCCGGCCGAACACATGCTCGGTCATCGGCGCCACGATGAGAAACCCGAGCGTATTGAACACGAGCTGCGGGATCCCCTCCGGATTCAGCAGGATCGGGGTGATGACCCGCCACAGTTCGCCGTGGAACAGGGCGGGATCGCGGTCAAGGGCTTGTTCGAAGGAGGGCACCAGATAGCCGATCGTGGTGATCACGATCGTGACGGCGAAGACGATCAAGGACAAGCGGTACCGCATGGCGGTCCGATGTGAGGGGAACCTTCGAAGCACAGCGTCAGCGGCGAGGATAGTCTGATGCTTGGAGCCAAGCAGGGGGTGGCGTCCGAGCTGCGCCTGAAGGCGCATCCGTATCCCGCTTCAGCGAGTCACGATGAAGGTGACGTCTTCCCACCGCATGAGGCCGCCGTCGTGTGCGAGACATCGCAGCACGTAAGTGCCAGGCTCGTCGAAGGTCACCGAATTAACCCACTTCCCGCCTTCCGGGACCGACGGCGGCGCCCAGCCGGGGGCCCACGGCGAGTTCCCGCCCTCCCGATAGTTCTCCCACACTTCGAACTGTGGCGGGTCGAACGTGACCTTCCCTGCACCGCGGTACACGAACCAGGCGAGCCGCAAGCCGGTCGAGGCATTGGGTGTTCCGCGGGCGGCCCGGCCGGCCGCACTCTGCGGCATCGGCATCGGCTTCCGTTTCGGCTTGCCATCGTCGTTGGCAAACGCCGTCAGCATCACCGACTCGCCGACGCGAACCGTCCGCTGACTACCGCCGGTGACTTCCATTGACGGCGGCTTGTTGCCGATCGTGTCGGGCGCTCCGCCGCCGGCGCCGCCAGCGCCGTTGTTATTCTGGATGACGATGTCGTCGATGAAGTAGTCGGGCTTGAGGGTCCCATAGGCGCGTTCAGTCTTGCCGCGGCTGGTCAGCGTCCAGACCACTTCGCTCTTGCCGAAATCCTTCGGAACCCGAACGCGGAAGAGGAACCGATTGCGCCTGGGAAGAAAATGCGTGGGCTGTCCCTGATCGGCTTTTCCCGGCTCGAGGAGGTTGTCCGGCCCGACGGGCACGTTGAGTTCTTCATCCCAGTTCCGGTTGTAGTAACCGAACACCAGATTGAACGTGCCGTCGTCGTTCTGCTCCCACCCTTCGTACACCGGAACGACGTTCTGGCCGGTCCCGATGACCTGCGCGCGCACCGGAGAAAACAGCAGACCGCCGAGCGCGACCGCGACGACGGCTGCTGAAGCAAGGGCTCGCGAAACACCGCGCCTCATCATGTTCGATCTCCAGACTATTGCTGCTGGCCCGCCCCCGTCGCGAGAGGTGCTTTGGCATAGGCGCACAGCGGACAGCCCAGCACGGTCTGGCCTGGCGCGAGATTCAGCTTCCTCCGCCGCTCGGCCATCTCCTGCTGAAATTCTTCGTCGCTCAGCACCATGGTCTGGCCGATGTTGATCATCATGTTGTCGATCGATCGGTGACCCAGTCCCGACCAGTTCCGCGGATCGACGACGTTCTTATTGGCCGGCGTGTTGTCGAAGTAGCCGGTGACCCGCACAATCGTTCCCTTCGGCAGCAGCGGCGTCGCATCCTCCTCGTAGCTGTAGATGCGGACCCAGCCGTGGTTGTAGCCGGAACAACTCAGCGTCTGCGTCGTGGAGCCATAGATGGCATCCAGGCACATTCTGACGCCGGCGGCATGCATGTGCGGTTCGAACGCGATGATCTTCACGTTTTCAGTGAGCGTGGAGAACGCTTCGATCTTCTGGCCAGCTTCGAGCGCGCGGATGTCGAGATCCAACGTCGCCGTGATATCGAGGTGCTGGACCTTCTTCTTCGGCTGGTAGTCCCTGGGGAGGAACTTGAAGCCGATCTGCACCGCCGCTTTCGTGTCGACACCTGATGCATGCATGTGTGCCGACGAGAACACCAGTTTCGAACCGGCCTTGAGCAGTCGGCCCGCGTCGGGGTCGAAGAAGTCGGCATTGCGCCCGACCTCGTGAATCGGCCACCCGGCGTCAGAAATCCCTCCGTCGCCGCCGAGCGCCGACCAGATCAGGTGGTGGAAGATGTACAGGCCACCGATGGTCTGCCGATCCGATTTCTTCTCCGCCTGGCTGACTTCTTTCATCTCGACCGCGGCGACGTAGCGATCTTCGGTCAAGCCGGTTGGCGTCTCGCCGATAGGACCCCACCAGTCTGGCGCGGTGCCCTTCATCGCGAAACTGGGAGAGGTCACGATCAGATCGGGCGTGCCAATCTTCCACTCGTCCGCTCCCAGGAACGTGAGCGGCGGCGGCATGTCGGCGGGGTTGCCGCGCGGGGCGCCAGTGTCGGCCCACTTCGCGATCTTGGCGATTTCTTCGGTGCTGAGAGAGAAATCACCCTTGTATCGCTGGATGCCCACGTTCTTCTCGTTGAACCAGGGCGGCATGCCTTCGGGCTTGCCTTGCAGACTGGTTCGAGTCTTCATCGACCGCGCCCACGGACGAGCCTCCTCGTAGGTGAGCAGCGACATCGGCGCCACGGATCCGGGCCGATGACAGCTTTGACAGCTGCGCTGCAAGATAGGCGCAATGTCCTTCGTAAACGTCACCTCGGGGGTGGTAGTGGTCGGCACGGACTGGGCCGCAAGCGACGCAGGGGTGATGAGCAGTGCGGCGAAGACGACCGAGTGAGCGTTCCAGCGCATTGACGATCTCCTCTCCCGACGAGCCACGAGGACACGAAGGCGGAACCTTAACGGATACGGATACGCCCCTCCGCGGCCATTGTCAATGGTTTCGCGCCGGTTTGCCCGGAATTTCCGGGCTCCCGGGCAGGGTTTGGCAGCTCTGCATCCATTCAAAGCCCCGGCGGCAACAGAGCAATGAACACGCAGCAGTCGGGGGGCTTCGAACATGGAAAGCGGGGATCAATTTGCCACCATCGTTCTCGGGCTGGTCTTCAGCGCGGGCACGGTCATCACGATCTCGATCCTGTGGTTGCAGCTCAGGGGGCGCATGAAGGCGCTCGATGTCCTGCGCGCCTATGCCGAGCGCGGCGAAGAGCCTCCCGTACAGGTAATCGAGGCGTTGACGAATGTTTCGGGCCGCACGCCCCCGGCGACCGCTGTGCCGGCGACGCCACAAACCCGTGGCGGGCACCTGGCGCACGCCGCGACCAACGCCGTTCTCGCCGCCGGGCTGGCGGGGCTCGCGTGGTGGCGCATCTCGGCGTTTGGCGAAACGGGTGCGGGCGTTGGCATCGCTCTCCTCGCCGCGCTGTTCTTCACGGCCGGGCTCGCGACAAGGCTGGTTCGCGCCTACTACGCGCATGAACGATGACGGGCGATGACGACGGTGCGCTCATCGCGGCAATTCGCGCCGGATCGGAGCGGGCGTTCAACATGCTCGTCGATCGGCATCAACAGGCCGTGCGCATGTTCCTGCGACGCCTGCTCGGAAGCGACGCCGACGCCGATGACATCGCACAGGAGACCTTTCTCACCGCCTGGACTTACGCCCGGTCGTTTCGCAACGAGGCGAATGTACGAACGTGGCTATGCGGAATCGCGTGGCGCAAGGCCAGGGCCGCGCAGCGTTCGTGGTTTCGACGACGGGCGCGCGATGGCGCCTACCACGACCGCTTGTCGTCCAGCGACACCGGGGGCGCCGCGATCGAGGATCGCCTCGCCGTCAGGAACGCGCTGCTGTCGTTGCCACTGCCACAGCGCGCGGCCGTGACGCTGTGTCTCGTGTGCGGCTTCTCTCACTCAGAGACCGCGGCCATAATCGGAGCACCGGTGGGCACCGTGAAGTCACACGTGGTTCGCGGTCGTCAGCACCTGCGTGAGGCGATGGAAAGAGTGTATGAGCGATCTTGATGCCCGGCTGACAGCGGCGCTGCGCGCGGACGCGCCATCCGCGGGCGACTTGCGCTTTCGCATCGGCGTGCTCGCGCGACTCGAGAAGAGGCAGTTCAGACGTCGCGTCGTTCAGGCGATAGCCGTAGCAGTTGTTGCGGGTGTGCTCGTCGCGGTCAACGCACCGGCGATCAACGCCTGGATGGCCGTGGATGCCCGGCGCCTCTGGATCGTCGCGCTCGTTGCCGCGCTCGTGATGTTCCCGCTGCCCGGTCTCACGATCGAGACACTCCCTGGCGCCAGGCTGCTGGTGAAAGTTCTCCGCGTCTGGCTGTATCCGTAGGGGCGGAGGCGTATACTCCGACCCTGAAACGACTATGGCTCACATCACGCGCAGGAGTCTTTTCGATCGGGCGGCAAAGGTGGCGTTGAGTAGTCTCGCCGCCACGGGCGCGCTGGGAGGCTTTGCGCCGAAACACGCGTCGGCGCAGCAGCCGGCGAAACCGCAGAACTGGCTGTCGTTGACCGACGAGCCCGCTCTGGAGCCGGCGCTTCCGATCATCGACCCGCATCATCACCTGTGGGATCGACCAGGCGACCGCTACCTGCTCGATGAGCTCGTGGCGGACGCCCGGGCGCACAACGTGCGGCAAACGGTGTTTGTCGAGTGCACGTCGATGTACCGGGCCGACGGGCCAGAGGAGTTCAAAGTCGTCGGCGAAACCGAGTTCGTGCAGGGCATCGCGGCGATGAGCGCGAGCGGCAGATACGGCCAGACGCGCGTCGCGGCGGGCATCGTCGGCACGGCGGACCTTCTCCTCGGTGATCGCGTCGCTCCGGTGCTCGAAGCGCAAATCGCGGCAAGTCCCCAGCGTTTTCGAGGCATCCGTCATCGTGCGGCGTGGGCGGATCGCTCGGTGGTTCCCAATCAGCCGGCGGATCTCCCGCCACACGTGCTCCTGGATTCAGGCTTCCGCCGGGGCTACGCCTACCTGCGCAAGTACGGGCTGTCATTCGAGGGGTGGGTCTATCACACACACATCGCCGACCTCACCGACCTCGCGCGCGCGTTCCCGGATACGCCGATTGTCTTCAACCATCTCGGCGGGCCGATCGGCGTGGGGTCGTATGCAGGACGCCGCGACGAGGTGTTCGCCGCTTGGAAGGTCGCGGTCGCCGACCTTGCAAAGTGCCCCAATGTGGTCGCCAAGGTTGGCGGCATCCAGATGGTGGTCAACGGTTACGGCTGGCACGAACGCAAGCGGCCGCCAACGTCGGACGAACTGCTGGAGGCCAACGCCAGGTGGTACCGTTACACCATCGAGCAGTTCGGTCCGAGGCGGTGCATGTTCGAGAGCAACTTCCCGGTCGACCGGCTGTCGTGCTCGTACACCGTGCTTTGGAACCAGTTCAAGAAGCTGACGAAGGAATTTTCTGCCGACGAGCGGGCCGCGATGTTCCACGACACCGCGTTGCGTGTCTATCGGCTCGCGCGACACTAGCGCCGTTCCCCTACTGCGCCGGCATCAGCGTGACGCGGACGTAGCGCGCCGGATCGAGGTACTTGACGGCCGCTTGCGTCACCGCTGCGCCGGTCAGGGACGTGATCGTCGCCGCTGAATCGGTCACGACGTCGCGGGTCAGCGGCTCGCCGCCCTCATAGCGGCGCAGCAGCTCGTTCAGGAGAAACGCGTTGTCCAGGCTGGCGCGATCGAGATCGCGCTGCAGAAAGTCGCGGACCCGAACGATCTGGTCGTCGGTCAACGGCGTGTTGCGCACCGCGGCCACTTCCTGGAAGACACGCTGGACCAGCCTGTCCACCTGCGCCGGATCGCACGTCCAGTCGATCGTCACGCGATACTCGGGCCTGGGGAACCGGCTGGCCTCCGACTCGGCGGAAATCGCGTAGGTCGCACCGAGCTGTTCGCGAAGGGCATCGCTCAGCCGCGCTTGCAGGAAGAGCGTCGCGGTCCGCAGCGCGAGCTCGCTGGCGGCGCCGCCCTCGATCGGTCCGCTGAACACGATCGAGACCTCGCTCTTCGGCGCGATGCCTTTCCGCACCGTGGTCTCGACGATGCCCGCGGGCGGCTTGACGCCGAGGTCGCGCCAGGTCTCACGAGCCTTCGTCGCCGGCAGGCTCGCAACGTAGGTCTCGATCAACGGCCTGATAGCGTCGAGCGTGAAACTGCCAACGTAGACGAACGTGAAATTGCCGGCGTCGGCGAAGCGCGCCTTGTAGAAGGCCAGCGATTTGTCGAGGTCCCACTTCGCCACCGTCTCCGGCGATTCAGGCTGCCGACGGGGATGGTTGCCACTCAGCGCCAGCGCGAGGGACTGATTGAACAGGACCTCCGGGCTCGCCGACTGGTTGCCCAGCGCGGAGAGCACCTGCGCTTTCATCGCCGCGAACGCCGTCGGATCGGCGCGCGGCGCCGTAAACCGCAAGTACAGCAACTGGAACATCGTCTCGAGATCGCGCGGCGCGCTGCCGCCGCGCATTCCCTCGCGGATCTCGGTGATGAACGGCCGCACCGCCAGCGCTCTGGCCGCGAGCAGCTTGTCGAGCACCACGTCCGATAACTTCCCGACCCCGCCCGCGGGTATGACATCGTCCGCGGTCCGCGCCGCGAAGAAATCGGCGTCGCTGGCGAGTGACGTCCCGCCGGGTGCGCTGGCCGTGAATAGAATCTGATCCGCTTTCAACGTGGTCGGCAGCAGAACCACCGTCGCACCGTTCGACAGCTTCCACTCGGTGACGTTGCCCTTGACGGCGGTGCTGACGATGCTCCCTTTCGCAGGCGGACGGTCCATCAGCGTCTGCCCGGCGGCGGAGTCGACATAGGCCGTCAGGCTCCCGCCCTCGACGCTTTGTACGGCCGCGGCCAGCTGCGCCTCGGACGGCAGCGCGCGACCCGCCACTTCCGGCGCCGAGACGATGACCATCCGATTCGCTTCGGGAAACCAATCGGCGGCGAGCGCGTTCATCTCGCTCAGCGTGATCTCTGGCACAAACCGCCGATGAAACGCCAGCTCCTGCCAAATCGTCGGGAGCGCCTCGCGCTGAAGGAAGTTGCGGGTGTATTCGTCGGCGCGGCTGGACGACTCCCGATCCGGGCTTTCGTCGACGGTCCGCTCGTAGGAGGCCAGATCGGCCTGCTTGGCGCGATCCAGCTCGGTCGCGGTAAATCCGAACGTCGTGACGCGTTTCAACTCGGTCACGAGCGCCTCGAGGCCGCGGGTGACGCCGTCGCTCGGCACGAGCGCCCGCATCGACGCTTCGTCTCGCGTCCGGGGCGCCGGAAAGAGACCCCGGCCAGCGTCAGCCTGCAAAAAGGGCGGCTTGTCGGCCCGCGCCAGTTCACCCAGGCGATCGCCGAGCATCCGCGAGAACAGCTGATCCTTGAGGATGTCGCGATAGCCGCCGACCGATCCCTGATTGCGGGCCGGCCGCAGGTTGCTGAGGCTGACGATGGTATTCGTGCTCTCCTGGTCAGTGACGATGGCGTATCGCGTCCCGGGACGCTCGGGCACGTCGAAGATCGGGCGCGGCCGCTCGGAGTCCGGATTGACGAGCGATGAGAAGTGCTGCCGGATCATGGCGGCAACGGCGTTCTTGTCCACGTCGCCGACGACGATGACCGCCATCAGATCGGGGCGGTACCAGTCTCGATAAAACCGGACCAGCTGTTCCCGCTGCGCCTTCTCGATGACCGAGGTGCTACCGATCGGCGGCCGGTCGGTGTATCGCGATCCCTCCAGCTGCGCGCGGCGCAGCTTCTCGGCGGTCCGTTCGCTGGCGCCCAGACTGCGGCGCCATTCGGCGAGGACGATCGCACGCTGCCGCTCGATCGCATCGGGTTCGAACAGCGCGCCGCCCGCCCAGTCTTCGAGCACGGTCAGCGCCGCGTCGAGCGCGCCCCTTCGATCGGTCGGCACCCGCAAGGTGTATTGCGTATCGTCGAAGCTGGTTTCGGCGTTCGCGTCTTCGCCAATGCCCAGGCCGAGGGACGACAGGAAGGCGTTCAGGTTCTGCCCCGGGAAGTGTCGCGAGCCCTGGAACTGCATGTGCTCGACGAAGTGCGCCAGCCCGCGCTGGTCGTCATCTTCGAGAACCGACCCGGCCTTGACGACCAGCCGAAGCTCGGCCTGGCGCGCCGGCTTCGCGTTCGCGCGGATGTAAAAGCGCAGGCCATTGTTCAGCCCGCCGACGAGGACTTCCGGGTCGACCGGCATATCGGTCGTGAGCGCGTAGTTCGCGACCGATGCGGCCGTTGTTTCGCGGCCACTTGCTGTCGCGGTTTGTGCCGACAGTGGGCCGGCAGCCACCAGCAGACAGCCGATCAGGCCGGCTGTCGTTCGCCAGAGCACCCGTAAGGATGCGGCAGTGGAGGACGGGCGTCGCTTCACCGGATACTCGCTTTCTCGACCATGGGTACTGTCGACACTACACTCTATCGCGCCTTCCGGGCGTACACTTCGCTTGAATACGAGGCAGGTTGATGAAGAACCGAGTCAGGACGGGAGCGGCCGTCTTTATTGGCCTTTGCGCGTTGGTGTCCGTCCAGGCGGCCGGTCCGCCGTTTGTCGACATCACGTGGATGTCGATTTCCAACGTCTACTACGAGCTCGGATCGCTCCGCATTCTGACCGACGGTTACATCACCC
>Ga0310900_10000890_pt1 | contig 11135 bp, 10 predicted proteins | sample C24D1metaG_FD_203879 | JGI IMG/M metagenome (GOLD analysis project Ga0310900, IMG submission 203879) | Lab incubated soil microbial communities from West Virginia University Organic Research Farm, Morgantown, WV, United States - C24D1 | ecosystem: Environmental > Terrestrial > Soil >...
GCATCCCCCGATCGTGCCAATAGGCCTCCAGCCCAAGCTCTTGGGTCAGCTGCCGAAAACGGGGGTCGGCATGAACGGCTGCCATTCCGCCGGAAAAGAGGAAGTCGGTGTAGCGCCGGGTCATCGGCCCGATCGGCGAAGCTGCTCCAAACGAACCGCGGTCGAAGAAGTAGCGCTCCATCGCTTCGAAAGCGAGGTCGACCCGGCCAAGGAGAGAGAAGATTCGCACCGGGAAAGGCGCTGACCCGATGTCGCTTTGCGCCATCTGTGTCAGATTCTGAACTGCGCCATCGACTAGGTCCGGCTGCCTGCCTTCGACGGCCTGCGCAAGCTTCAGCAGAGGCTGCACGTCCGCGTCTGCGGCTCCGGACGGCCGCGCTTCCGGATCCATGACGAGAGCAGCGGCGGATGCGGGACGGCCGCTGAAGAGCAAATGGTCGTACCTGGCGTACCAGATAAAGGGATTGGCGGGCCATCGGTCGGCGGCTTCGCGCAGCAAGGCGTCGGCATCCTGAATGCGGCCGGCACCAGAAAGCGCGGTCGCTGCGAATGCGTAAGGGCCCGGGATCATCGGGTCCTGGGCGATCACGCTTGTGTGAAGCGCGGCGCCATCCAACAGCCGCCCCACTTGATAATAGAGTATCGCCAGCCTGCCGTTTGCGAGCCAATGATCCGGATAGCGATCGCGTATACGCCGCAGCTCCGGCTCCATCCGCGCCCAGTTCCGAAAAAAAGGCGGGATGCAGGCAAGCGCGAGCTGCGCATCGGGATTGTCCGGATCGAGCTCGAGCGCCCGCGCGGCCGCCGAGCGGATTCTTCCGGGAAGTCCAGCTAGCTGCGCCTCGCTGAAGCCGTCGAGGCTGTGCGTGTAGGACAAAGCAAGCATTCCCCAGGCCGCGGCATATTTCGGATCAATGCGGACCGCCCGTTCGAAATAGGTCACGGCCTGCCGCGTTTGATCGGGTCTGCTCGCACGCTGCGCCAGATCGCCCCGCCGGACGAGCTCGACCGCCTCGGGATCGGGCCGATGTTGCCATGGCTTCTGCCAGAGCAGGCCGGCTGCGGCCGCTCCCGCAGCAGCAACCGTCGCGCCGATCATTGTGCGCCGGGAAACGTTCGCACGGACAGCCGGTGCGGGAATGCTCTTGCGAGCCACATTCGAAGTCGAGCGGGCGACGAGGCGATAGCCTACCTTGGTGATCGTCTCGATGCTGAAGCCGCCGCCGCCGATGCCGCCCGCAACCTGGCGCAACCGGAAGATCGCACGATTGATGGCGTCCTCACCGACAATGCGCCCGTTCCAGCACCAGTCGATCAGCTCGTCCCGAGTGACAATCCGGCCATCCGCACGAGCGAGCGCCACCAGCACCTGCATGACCCGGGGCTCGAGCGTTTCACGCCGATTCCCGCTTTCGATCTCGCGGACGGACGGGTCGACGCGCAATGCCCCAACGGTGAAGGGAGGCTCATGGGCGAGCACGATCTGGCTCGGTATCGCCAATCCGTCGTGCTTGTCTTCCCCCATGGAAGAAAAGTTAACCTCAATTCGCGCCTGAAATCAAAAACGGCCCGGCCGGATCGCTCCAGCCGGGCCCGTTCTTCGGCCGTTGGGGCGGCCGAGACCCCCCTCCCCCGAATTAACCTTCTAGCTGGCGCGTCAGCAGCCGGATGTCAGCATCGAGCTCGGCGTCGCTGGCCCGGAGCTTCTCGATCTGCCGAACGGCATGAATCACGGTCGTATGGTCGCGGCCGCCGAAGCGCCGGCCGATATCCGGCAGCGACTTGGGCGTCAGCTGTTTGGACAAATACATCGCGACCTGGCGCGGGCGGGCGACCTCGCGAGCGCGCCGTGCCGACGTCATCTCCGCCTTGCGGATTCGGTAGTGCTCCGCGACCTGCGCCTGAATCTCGTCGATGGTGATGCGGCGCTGGTTCGCGCGAAGGACATTGGCGAGCACTTCCTCGACGAACGCTACGTCGATCGAGCGGCCCGTCATCATCGCATAAGCAGCGATGCGGTTCAGCGCGCCTTCCAGCTCACGGATGCTGGAGGTCACGCGGCGGGCGAGGAACTCGACCACGTTGCGCGGCATGTCCACCGCGGGAAGCGCCGCGAGCTTCGTTTCGATGATGTTGAAACGCAGCTCGAAGTCCGCCGCGTTGATATCCGCGACGAGGCCCCAGGAAAGGCGCGACAGGATGCGAGGCGCGATCCCGTCCAGGTCCTGCGGAGCGCGGTCGGAGGTGATCACCAGTCGGCGGCCGGCCGTGATGATCTCATTCATGGTGTGGAAGAATTCTTCCTGAGTCGAATCCTTGCCCGCGATGAACTGTACGTCGTCGATCAGCAGCAGGTCCGCGTTCCGTAGCCGCTGCTTGAAGCCGATCGTGTCGTTCTCCTTCAGAGCGCGGATGAACTCGACCATGAACTTTTCGGCCGACATCGAAACGACTCGGGCCGAACGATTCTGAGCTAGGAAGGCGTGGCCGATCGCGTGCAGCAAGTGGGTTTTGCCGCGGCCCGTTCCGCCATGAATGAAGAGCGGGTTGAAGCTGACCGACTTGGCCGTTGCCAGCGTCTTGGCTGCCGTCGCCGCAACCTCATTCGCCTTGCCGATGACGAACGTCTCGAACCGGTAGCGCGGATCGAAGTTCGGGGCCGAGGGATCGCGTCCTCGAGCGGCCGGCTCCGGGGCTTCTTCAAGGATCAGCAGCGGGGTCGGCTTGGGCCCGTCGGTGCCAGCGACGACGCGCACTTCGCGCACCAGCGGAAGTGTCGTCTTCCACGCGAGCGCCAGTCGATCGCCGAAATGGGACCGCACCCAGTCCGCCATGAACTGGCTGGGCATCACGACGTCGAGCGAGCCGCTGTCCGGATCGAATTCGCCGAGGGCGGCCGGCTTCAGCCAGCCGTCGAACGTGCGTGCGCCAAGGTCACGGCGAAGTCCCGTCCGGATCGAATCCCAGGCGGCCTCGAGCGGCGCAGCGACCTGCCCTTCGTTCCGCTCCTGGCACGAGTCCGAACTTTGACCTTGCACTGGCCCGCGCCTCCTCATCATCCCCATGTGCATGAGACAAAAAGGTACCCCCGCGACCGACGCGAGTCGGGTCGCCAATGGCTGCTTTTCTCTCTTGCCCCCCGGCGCAGAGTCGCGGCCGGAAAAGCGGTTTTGGAAGCCTACAGCCGGTGATTCAAGCGTGAATTTTCACAAGAATGAAATAATCAGCCTTGACAGCGCAAACCCGACGATTTTGCACGACAATGGCGGAAATCAGCCATTTTCTCGTTTACTTCCGGATTAACAAATATGCGAATCGCGGGAATTGCTGCATTTTTTTGACGGCCAAAAGAAAGGGGCCGCCGGCAACGCCGGCGACCCCGTATCGAACTGGTACTAAGCCCGCGTCTTAACCGAGCGCCGCAACCCGCTTGGCCAGGCGGGAGAACTTCCGCGAAGCCGTATTCTTGTGCAGGACCCCGCGACTAACGCCGCGCGCCATCTCCGGCTGAGCCTTGCGCAGAGCCTCGGCAGCCTCGTCCTTCTGACCCGCCTCGACCGCCGACTCGACGGCCTTGATGAAGGTCCGGATACGGCTGATTCGGCTGTGGTTGATCAACTCGCGCCGGGAATTGCGGCGGATGCGCTTCTTGGCTTGCGGCGTGTTCGCCATGGGTGTTCCTCTAAACCTGCGTATCTCAATGAAAAAGCGGCGCGTAGCCAAGAGGCCGCGCCGATATGGCCGCTCCCCTAACGGGGGAGGTCCAAATCGTCAACCTCAGCGCTGGCATGCCGGGCAATAGAAAGTCGACCGTCCGCCCTGGACGAATCGGCGCACCGTTCCACCGCATCCGCACGGCTGACCCTCGCGGTCGTATACAGCGAAGGTCTTGGAGAAATAGCCCAGTTCGCCGTCGGGGCTAATGAAGTCGCGCAAGGTCGAACCGCCGGCTTCAATGGCTTCCGCGAGGACCTCCCTGATCGCCGTGACGAGCCGCTCCAGGCGTTCGAGCGAGACCGATCCTCCGGCGCGCCTGGGATGGATCCTGGCGCGATAGAGAGCCTCGCAGACGTAGATGTTTCCAAGGCCCGCGACGATGCGCTGATCGCCGAGGAGCAGCTTGATGGCCGCCGTCCGGCCGCGAAGCCGCCGCTGAAGCTCCCGCGCGTCGAGGTCGAACGGTTCCGGTCCGAGGGCTTCGAACGCCGGCCACTGCTCGAGCTCGCCTGTGGGAACGAGATCGACGGAGCCGAATCGCCGCGGGTCGTTGAGCGCCAGCCGTTTCCCCTCGTCCGTCTCGAGCAGCAGGTGATCGTGCTTTTCGAGCTGCGCATGATCGATCCGCCAGCTCCCCGACATGCCGAGGTGGAAGACCATCGTGTCGTCGCGATCCGTGTGAATCAGCCCATATTTGGCGCGGCGGCCGAGGCCGGTCACCCTTGCGCCCGTCAAGCGCTGGCCCAGGTCTTTCGGAAATGAGCGACGCAAGTCGGCGCGGCGCGCTTCGACCCGCGTGATCCGACGGCCTTTGAGAACACGTTCGAGACCGCGCACGGTCGTCTCAACCTCGGGAAGCTCCGGCATGAGCGCCGATATGGCGGACTGCCATCAACCCCGCTAGAGCCCCGCCCGATGTCAGAAAAGGTCAGCTTCGGCGAGGAACTCGTCACACCGGAAGAGAAGACGCGCCGCGTCGGCCAGGTCTTCAGCTCCGTCGCGCGGCGCTACGACGTGATGAACGACCTGATGTCGGGCGGAATGCACCGGCTCTGGAAGGACCGGTTCGTCGCCCGCGTGAAACCGCGCGCGGGCGAGCATATCCTCGACATGGCGGGCGGCACCGGCGACATCGCCTTCCGAATGGCGCGCCGCGGCGCCCAGGTGACCGTCTCCGACATCAATGCGGACATGCTGGAAGTCGGACGGCAGCGTGCCCAAGCCAAAGAAATCCCCGGCATCCGCTGGCAGGTCGAGAATGCGGAAGTTCTCAGCTTCGGCGATGCGACCTTCGACGCTTACACAATCGTGTTCGGCATCCGGAACGTCACGGATATTCCCTCGGCGCTGAAGGAAGCGCACCGTGTCCTTAAGCGCGGCGGACGTTTCTTCTGCATGGAATTCTCGCGCAGCGACTGGCCCGGCTTTTCCGAGCTGTACGACGCCTGGTCGAAGAACGTCATCCCGAAGCTGGGGAAAGCGATCGCCGACGACGAAGCGAGCTACAAATATCTCGTCGAATCCATCCAGCGCTTCCCGCGTCCAGAGGAGTTCCGCGCGATGGTGTCGCAAGCCGGCTTTGCCCGCGCCGCGGCCGAACCGATGCTCGGCGGGCTGGTGACCATCCACAGTGGCTGGAAGATCTAGTTTGACCGGTAAAGTGACCCACCTGTGGCGTTTATTGAAGTGGGGCCGAACCTTGGCCCGTCATGGCGCCTTGCGCGGGATCGAGGACGATCCGCTGACTCCTCCGCAGGTGCGCAGGCTTGTGCGCATCGCCCGGTTCGGCGCGCGCATTCCGTTGACGCCCGACTATGCGGCTGCGCTTCAGGAAATCGGACCGGCGGCGATCAAGCTCGGGCAGGCGCTGTCGACCCGCCCCGACCTCGTCGGGGAGCGCGCGGCCGAAAACCTGTCGCAGCTTCAGGACGACCTGCCCCCGGCGCCGTTTGCGTCCATTCGCAAGGTGATCGAAGCTTCGTTCGGCGCTCCGCTGGAGCAATTGTACGAGAGCTTCGATCCCGTTCCGATCGGCGCGGCATCGATTGCCCAGGTCCACAAGGCCGTGAACGCAGAGGGCCGCGTCGTGGCCGTGAAAGTCCTTCGCCCCGGCATCGAGGAAGAACTCGCCAAGGCGATCGAGACCTACGAATGGGCGGCCGCGCACGTCGAATCCATGGGCGGCGAACTGCAGCGGCTCCGACCAAGGCTGGTCGTGGCGCAGTTCAAGCAATGGACGGCGCGCGAGCTGGACCTGCAGCGCGAGGCAGCATCCGCCTCCGAGCTTCGCGAGAACATGGTCGCCGAGCCCGGCTACTACGTCCCCGAGATCGACTGGCGGCGAACGGCACGCCGAGTGCTGACGCTCGAATGGCTGGATGGCATCAAGCTCAATGACCGTGACGCGCTGATCGCGGCAGGTCACGATTGCAACGTGCTCGGAGCGATCCTCGTCCGGGCCTTCCTTCGCCAGGCGGTCGTCGACGGCTTTTTCCACGCCGATTTGCATCACGGAAACCTGTTCGCGCTGGGGGACGGTCGCATCGCAGCGATCGACTTCGGTATCATGGGCCGCATCGACCGGCGCGCGCGGATGTGGCTGGCGGAGATCCTCTACGGCCTCATCACCGGCGACTATCGGCGCGTCGCCGAGATCCATTTCGAGGCGCAATATGTTCCGCCGCATCATAGCGTCGAGGAATTCGCGACTGCGCTTCGTGCTGCAGGCGAGCCGATCCGCGGGCTCCCGGTCAAGGAGATCTCCGTCGGCAGGATGCTCGAGAGCTTGTTCTCGATCACCCGCGACTTCGACATGCCGACGCAGCCGCATTTGCTGCTCCTGCAGAAGTCGATGGTGATGAACGAAGGGGTCGCCACTGCGCTCGATCCCGACATCAACATGTGGGAAACCGCCGAACCTTTCCTGCGTGATTGGCTAAGGGCCGAGCTCGGCCCCGAAGCCTATTATGCCGACCGGATCGTCGAACTGGTCCGCGCGGCCAAGCTCCTCCCCGAACTCATCAAGCGGATTGACCAATATTATCCGCCCTTCGGTGCGGCCCCGCCCCCACCTCCGCTGCCTGAAATCGCAATCATCGAGCGCCCGCACTGGGGGCGTTACGTGATGGTGGCGGGGCTGGCCGCAGCAGTCACAGCGGCAGCAATTCTCGTTTCCTCCTAGCGATTGTTTCCCTCGCCGAATCAGGCGCTTGCCTAGTTCGTTGCATCGAATTGCGAAGCGATGCGCCGGCAAGACGCTGGCATGCGCCGGGCGACGCTTTCTGCCCGGAACGGCCTTGTTCGAAACCCGTTGGATGAACGTGGGCCCGACGCCCCGATTCCAGACGGATTCACTCCAGGAAAAGGAGGCCTGTAATGGCGAGATATGGTGACGACACGAACCGCGACCGATGGCGGGACGACGACCGCGAGCGCTCGAGCTGGCGTTCGGGCGATCAAGGTAACAGGGAACGCGAGGACGAGCGCGGCTTCTTCGAACGCGCTGGTGAGGAAGTTCGTTCATGGTTCAGCGACGACGATGACCGCGGCTCCGGACGGGAACAGGATCGCGGCCGCTCCGGCGAATGGTCCGGCGGCTCGTCCCGGGACCGCGATCAGGGACGCGGCGGAATGTTGCGGAGCCCCGGCGGAGACTGGAGCAGCTCCTCTAATCGCGGCGGCGCAATGTCCGGCCGCGACCGTGAAGGCGGCTACGGCCGAATGGGCCGTGACTTGGAGGATCGCAGCAGCTTCGGCGGAATGTCCCAGGGCGGGCGGTCAGGCGGCAGCTTCGGCCGCGAGCACGAGCGCGACTTCGGTCCATCCCGCAGCGGCGGCGAGTGGCGCTCGATGAGCAGTCAAGACCGCTCCAGGATGGGCGGCCAAGGCGGTCAGGGCGCCAGCCGCAGCGACCGCGAGTGGGGCCGCAGCGGTCATGCGCAGAGCTGGGGCGAGGCGAACCGCAGCCAGAGCGGCAGCTGGAACCGCGACAAAGATCGCGATCGCGACCGGGAGCAGGAGTCGTTCGGCTATGGCAGCGCCATGGGCGGAACGATGGGCGGCTTCGGCAACCAGACTTCAGGAAGCAGCCAGGACGATCATTATCGCAGCTGGCGCGACCGGCAGATGTCGGAACTCGACCGCGACTATGAGGACTACTGCCGCGAGCGCCAGCAGCAGTTCCATAGCGACTTCGACAGCTGGCGCCGCAATCGCTCCAGGCAGAGTCCGTCCGCTGCGACGAACGCGCCGGCCAGCGATCTCGGCGCGGCGGCGAATGCGGGTGTCGGTACAACGACCTCGTCGATCAGCGGCACTGCCGGTTCAGGGTCGGCCGGATCGTCCGGCGCCAGTCCAGCGATCGGCGGCAGCTCGCCGTCGACGGGCGATGCCACCGACCAGACGGCCAGGGCTGACACTGGAGTCGGAACGGGCGGCGGCCGGTCCGGCTCGCGCAGCCGCAGCTAGTTCGCTTTGGCGGCGTAGGAAGCGGGGTCCTTCGGGGCCCCGCTTTTTCGTTGCGCACTCGACTTGGGGCGCGGGTGAAGGCATTTGGTCTTCATGGCCCGGGTACTGCTTATCGTCGGCGGAGGAATTGCAGCGTACAAAGCGCTCGAGCTCGTCCGGCTGCTCAAGAAGGCCCGGCACCAAGTCATCCCCGTTCTGACCAGAGGCGGCGAGCATTTCGTCACCCCGATGGCGCTTGGCGCGCTCGCCCAAAGCGTTGTCCACAACTCGCTCTGGGAACTCAAGGACGAGGTTGAGATGGGCCATATCGAGCTCAGCCGATCCGCCGACTTCGTTCTGGTCTGCCCGGCGACAGCGGACCTGCTGGCCAAGATGGCCGCCGGCATCGCCGACGATTTGGCAACAACCCTCCTCCTCGCAACCGACAAGAAGGTGGTGGTAGCACCGGCGATGAACGTCCGCATGTGGCAGCATCCGGCGACGGAGCGGAACGTGGCGCAGCTCAAGGTCGACGGCGTGGCCGTGATCGACCCCGACGAAGGCGAAATGGCGTGCGGTGAGTTCGGCCCCGGACGTTTGCCCGAACCGCAAGCCATCGTCGATTTCCTTACGAAGAACGGCTTCCTCGGCGCGAAGTGACTCTCGCGGGCAAGCACATCCTCGTTACCGCCGGCCCAACGCATGAGCCGATCGATCCGGTGCGAGTCATCGCCAATCGCTCGTCCGGCCGCCAGGGCTTCGCCATCGCTGCAGCCGCCGCCGATGCCGGAGCCCGCGTCACTTTAATCGCGGGACCGGTGACGCTGCGCTCCCCTGAAGGGGTCGACCGGATCGACGTGGAAACGGCGGAGCAGATGGCGGACGCGGTCATGGACGCCCTTCCCGCCGACTGCGCCATCATGGTGGCTGCGGTCGCGGACTGGCGCGTCGTCGTGTCGCCGACCAAGCTGAAGAAAGGCGACGGCCCGCCGAAGCTGAAGTTCATGGCGACCCGCGACATCCTTTCCGAAGTCGCCTCGCACGAGCTTCGTCCGAGGCTGGTGATCGGCTTCGCGGCCGAGACCGACAATGTCGTCGAAAACGCGATCGCCAAACAGATCGGCAAGCGCGCCGACTGGATCGTCGCGAACGACGTTTCCGGCGACGTGATGGGCGGTCATCGCAATCGCGTTCACCTCGTTACGGCCGACAGAATCGAAGACTGGCCGGAGGAGAGCAAGACGGAGGTTGCGCGCCGTCTCGTCGAACGGATCGCCGCCTTCCTCGACTGAATATTGCGGTTATCGACAGCGTCGGTGCAGGTGAAGTAAGTTCCTTGCGCAGATCGGAGGTCGACATGAAGCACTTCCTTGCAATCTCGTTGTTGCTGAGCTCGCTCCCCGCGCCCGCCCTTGCCGCTTCTCCGAGCGTGGAAGTGGCGAACGCCAACTGGTCGTTCCTGCCGAACATGAAGCAGCGTTCCAGCTATCATCTGAGCAATGTCGCGATCGCCCGAGTCCACGAAATCGCCCGGGAGGGCAAATGCGTCATTCCCGGCGCGCAGGGCTCGCTCCTCGAGATGGACCTTTCCTTCGCCGCGCACTTCAATCCTGACGGATCGGTTGACCGGATCGTCATGCAAAAGCTGGGCTGCCAGGAAGCGGAAGGGATCCTGGGCGGTATCCTTCTGAAGATGGTTCAGGGCGGCGACTACAAGCCGGACGGAAGCAATCAGGACGGCTGGTACCGCGGCACGTTGAGCTTCACCGTCGGCGGCTAAGCCTTCTCCGCCCTCTTGCCCTGCCGGACAAGCACGGGCACGACGCCGGCATGATTGAAATCAAGCTTACGCGCCTGCCGCACGGCGAGGGCCTGCCGCTGCCCAAATATGCGACGGAGCACGCGGCCGGGCTCGACGTCGTCGCGGCTGAAGACCTCACGCTGGAGCCCGGGAAGCGCCATGCTGTCGCGACCGGATTTGCGATCGAGATTCCGCATGGCCACGAAGTCCAGGTTCGCCCGCGGTCCGGCCTTGCGCTGAAACATGGGATTACATGCCTCAATACGCCGGGAACGATCGACAGCGACTATAGGGGCGAGGTGAAGGTCATCCTCGCCAATCTCAGCGACGAGGCCTTCGAGGTGCGGCGCGGCGAACGGATTGCCCAGCTCGTCCCCGCGCCCGTCCTTCGCGCACATTTCACAGAAGTGCATGAGCTGGCCGAAACGAAGCGAGGCAGCGGGGGGTTTGGAAGCACCGGACGGTGACCGACTTCAGCGACGAAGAGCTGGAGCGCTACGCCCGGCACATCGTCCTGCCCCAACTCGGCGGTATCGGGCAGCGCAAGCTGAAAGCCGCGAGCGTAGCGACGGTCGGCGCGGGCGGCATCGGCAGCGCCGTCATCTCCGCATTGGCCGGTGCAGGCATCGGCCGGTTGACGATCATCGACGATGACGTCGTTGACCGCACGAACCTGCAGCGCCAGCCCATCTTCCGCGATGATCAGATCGGAGGCTCCAAGGCCGATCTCGCGGCGGAATTCGCACAAGCGCTCAATCCACACGTGAGCGTCTCGGCGGTTCCTGAGCGACTCACGGCCGACAACGCTGCCGCGCTGCTGGCAGGCCACGACCTGGTGATCGACGGCTGCGACAATTTCGCGACGCGGCTGGTCGTCGGCGATGCGCTTACACTCCTACAGATTCCCCTGGTCTCCGCCGCGGCAGTCCAATTCCAGGGTCAGGCCGCGCTCTTCCGCGGCTGGCAGGCGGACAAGCCCTGCTACCGCTGCTTTGTCGGCGATGCCTTCGACACCGACGATTGCGACACGTGCGCCGAGCAGGGCGTGCTTGGCGCTCTCACCGCGACGGTAGGAAGCTTTGCCGCGCTCATGGCAATTCGGGCAATCGCCGGCATCGGCGATGACGTCGCCGGCAGCCTTTTCTTATTCGACGGCGTGAAGCTCGACTGG
>Ga0310900_10000895_pt1 | contig 11110 bp, 10 predicted proteins | sample C24D1metaG_FD_203879 | JGI IMG/M metagenome (GOLD analysis project Ga0310900, IMG submission 203879) | Lab incubated soil microbial communities from West Virginia University Organic Research Farm, Morgantown, WV, United States - C24D1 | ecosystem: Environmental > Terrestrial > Soil >...
AGACAGTTGAAGTAGTACCGTTCGCTAAAGATCTCCGAAGCCTTGAAGCGGTCCTGATAGACGTGGCCCTGACCGATCGTGCCGGTCTTTCGGCGCCACCGCTTGGCATGGGTCGTAGTCAACCGATGCAGGAAGGCCGAAACATCCCACTCGACTTCGACCCAAAACACAAAATGCCAGTGATTGCTCATGATGCAGTACGCAACTATGCGCACAGGGCATAAGCTCTTCGCCCATGCGACTAGTCGTAGGAATTCTTCGAATTCCCTCGCACGAGCAAACAGCGGTCTCTTGTCATTGCCGCGATTGACGACATGAACGATACAGCCGGCTGGCAAATTTCGCGACAAACGGGACATCGGACACCTCTGGCCGATGCCTCAAGCAATCGCGGCACCATCCACCGGCGCCAGGAAAACTACGCAGAAAAGGTTCGTTGACCGGTCAGGCGTGTTGCAGAACCTGCAGCAAAAACACCGGGTCCCATGTCAGTCCCCGTTACATCTTGCCGCGCGGTGAAATAAGCGCGGCGAACGATCCGCCGCCGAGCTGCGCCTCAGTGAGCCCGGTTTCCATCGCCTCCGCTACCGTGATCGCTCCCGAGCTCAGCGCGCGCGAGAAGAAGTTGAGCAGCGCCTGTCCCGTCGCCGCATCGTCAAACGCGGCGCCGGCCTGCGCCGCCTTGTTGAAGAAGTTGCTCAGGCGCACGGTCGCAGCCGGCCGCGCCGACAGATAGAACGCGTAGACGGCCGCATAGCGGGTCGGCAGATGCGCAGGATGCAGGTCCCAGCCCTGGTAATACCCGTTGACGAGCGAATGCGTCACGTCGTCGAAGTGCTGCTTCCAGGCGTCCTGCACGTGCGGCGGTTTCGGCAGGACATTGCTCGAACCATCCGACAGGCTGACGCCGGTCTGCGCCAGCGAGATGCGCATCATCTCGCGCGCCACGTCACACGCGAGATGCCGCGGATGTTGCCAGGCCGCGGCGATGCCGCATAGCGTGGTGTAGTCATAGACGCCGAAGTGCGCGCCGCGCACGCGACCCCGGCCGGCCTTGACGAGAGCGGGCAATGCGACGCTGCCGTCCGGACGCAGGATCGCCTGCGGTGTCTCGATCATCAATTCGAGTTGAATGGACTGTCGCTTCAGCCGCAGCTTCCGCTCGAGCGTCGAGCAGCGCTGGGCGAGCACGCTCACATGCGCCGGTGTCATGACCTTCGTGGCCGTGACCGCGAAGTTCGCCGGCAGCCCACGAGCGGCCTTGATCAGCGTCGTGACGAAGATGTCGAGGGTGCGCAGGCTGCGGGCGGTGTGCTCGCGCGACATTGGCTTGATCCGAATGCCGATGAACGCCGGCAGCGTGCCCTCCTTCATCCCGGCGGCCACCTGCCGCGCCGCCGATTCCGCGTGGCCGTCTTCCTCTGCATCCGGACGCGTGCCGTAGCCATCCTCGAAATCGAGACGGTAGTCTTCAATCGGTTCCCGTTCGAGTTTGGCGACGACGCGGTTGCGCACCGCTTCGGCAAGACCGGGATGGCTGGCGGGGAGTCCGAGAATCCGCGCGAACGCCTGCGCCGTCGGCGCATACGTGTTGAGCGTGTCGATGGCCTGACGGCCGGCCCGTTGCGCCGAATCGCTCGTGAATAGGTCGGCGCTGTCGATGAACGTGTGAACCGGCTGGCGTCCGATCGGATCGCCCGGGTAGAGGCGCGCGAGCTTCGCGTTCGCTGCCGTGAGCACGACCTTATGTTCCTCGATACGTGGTGAAGCCGAACGGACTGAGCAGCAGCGGGACGTGATAATGCGTTTCGCCCGCCGCCGTCTCGAACACGACCACGACTTCCGGATAGAACGTCACGACATCGTCGGTATCGAAATACTTCTGCGTATCGAAGGTCAGGCGATATACGCCCGGCCGCAGCGCCTCATTCGAGGGATACAAAGTCCGTAAGCGGCCCTCGTTATCGGTGTGACCGCGCCCGACATGATCCCATCGGCCATCATCGGCGCGGCGTTCGAGGGCGACGCTGATGCCCGCGGCAGGGCGGCCCTGAGCCGTATCCAGAACGTGAGTCGTAATAGCGTTCATTGAGCGTCTTGTCTCGAAAGGGTCTGGCCCAATGGCCGGCCGATGCACTCGCCGTGGTCGAACACGATCTCGCCGCCGAGCATTGTCGCCATGACCACGCCGCGGAGGCGAGCGCCATCATATGGCGTCACTGGATGGCGATGATAGAGCCGCGACGAATCGACGATCATCTCGCGATCGGGATCGAAGATCACGAGGTCGGCGTCGCAGCCGGGCGCGATGGCGCCTTTCCGTCCGCTGAGGCCGGCAAGGCGCGCCGGCGCGTCGGACATCCACTCGGCGAGGCGATGCAACGGGATGCCCCTTGCCGCGGCGCCGGTCCAGACCACCGGCAACGCGATCTGCAGCGACGCGATGCCGCCCCATGCGGCGAGGAAGTCACCGTCTTCGATGTGCTTCAGCGCCGCCGGCGCGGGCGAGTGGTCGGTGGCCACGAGATCGATCAAGCGATCCGTGAGCGCTCCCCATAGCCGCTCGCGATGTTCGCTCTCGCGGATCGGCGGCGCGCACTTCAGCGCCGTGTCGCCGTCGGCCACGTCCTCGGCGGCAAACGTCAGGTAGTGGGGGCAGGTTTCCACCGTCAGCGGCAGGCCCCGGGCGCGCGCTCCGGCGATCGAGGCGAGCGCGTCGGCCGAGGCGAGGTGCACGATGTGCACCCGCGCAGAGGCCTGCTCCGAGAGCTCGATCAACAGGTCGATCGCGGCTTGTTCGGCGGTGGCTGGCCGGCTATCCAGCCACGTCGTATAGCGTCGCGGATCCGCGCGAGGATCGGGCAGGCGCAACAGCGCAGGCATTTCGGCATGGACCAGCAGCGGCAACCCGGTCTTCGCGATGATCGGCATGGCCTCGCGAAGGTCGGCTTCGCTGACGTGATCAAATTCCGCGACGCCTGACGGGCTGAGAAAGCACTTGAAACCGAGCACTCCCGCGCGCGCGAGCGGCTCGATGTCGCCGGCATTGCCCGGCACAACCCCGCCCCAGAACCCGACGTCGACCTGACAGCGCCCGGCCGCGGCACGCCGCTTCACCTCGAGCGCGCCAACCGTCGTCGTGGCAGGAATGCTGTTGAGCGGCATATCGACGACGGTCGTCACACCGCCGGCGGCCGCGGAGAGCGTCGCCGTCTCAAAACCCTCCCAGTCGGCGCGGCCCGGGTCGTTGATGTGAACGTGCGTGTCGACGAGACCGGGCATTACGACGGCGGAACCTGCATCAATTAAGGTGCCTGGGGTGCCTAAGGTGCCGGTGCCAAGAGGAGCGATCGAGATGATCTTGCCGTTGTCGACGCGGATCTCCGCCGGACGGACGCCGTCCGGCAACACGACACGCTGGCTGCGAATCAGGTGAGACGGCATCGAATCTCAGCGCGACAGCGTTTGCCTCGTGAGTGTCGCCTTGATCAATCCGTGCGGCTCCTCGGTCGCCACGAAGATCTCATTGCGGTTGTCCATGCCGAACCGAGTGAGATCAACCGGGAGGTGGTGGCGGTTCGGCATCTCGAGCGTGATGTGCTCGACGAGGTCAATGCTGTCGAGGACGACTTCGCCCATCGCATAGAGCGTGTGCTGCACGGAAAGGCTGTCGTGCATTGCGAACGCGTCGAGGAGCGTCGATCGCACCGTTCGGTAGGCGGGACCGTACTCGATGTCCGCATCGCGATACGTCCACGTGGCGGTCAATGCGGTCGCGAGCAGGCGATCGCGGGTCTCGGGGAGCGTAGTGAACTCGTCGCGCGGGAAGTCGGCAAATGCCGATCGCGACGTTTTCATGACGATCAAATCGCTGATGCCGGCACTCGCCGAAACGCGCTCGCGATCGGTGACGATGCGGGCGGTGCGCGCGTCGGGGCCGCGGCGGACAAAGGCCTGGCCGTGCTCGCGTGTGCCGTCGGCGATGTGGCTCCAGCCATGATCGATGACGTCGACGTTGACCCGCGCCAGTTTCGGATTGCGGCTGATGAAATGCCGGCCGAGGATCGTCCCGAAGGCTTCGGGCTCACCTGCGCCCTCGCGCGCCGCCAGCGCGTACACCGTATTCTTCATCGTGTCGGTGGGCAGCACGTCGCGATTGTCGCCGTCCGTATAGGATGTGTCGTAGTCGCCTTCGAACGAGACCGCCACCGTCAGGTCGCGTAGCTCATGACGGTCGCCGCGGCGCGTCACCTGCACGAGACGGATCCGCGACTTTCCGTACGACGTGTCGGTCAGGCTCGGCTTGGAGGAAACAGAGGGCATTGAGGACTCCCGATGGCAACAGGGCATGAGTTTATCAACCTGGCCGACCTGGCGTCGGCCAGAGTTGGCGGGCGCGCGATCGCGACCAACGATGATTTCTTCGCGCCGAAGTCGAACCTGGTCAAACCCGAGCCGGCGATCTTCATCCCGGAAAAGTACACGTCGAAGGGCAAGTGGATGGACGGCTGGGAGTCGCGCCGCCGCCGGGTCCCCGGCCACGACTGGTGTATCGTCCAACTTGGGATGCGCGGCATCGTGCACGGTGTCAACGTCGACACGAGTCACTTCACCGGGAACTTCCCGTCGCATTGCTCGATCGAGGCGGTCGACATTCCGGCGGGCGTGAAGCCATCGCTGCACGCTGTCGAAGGCGCGCCGTGGGTCACGCTGCTCGAGAAAGTCGCGCTCAGCGGCAATGGCGACAATGTTTTCGAGATTTCCGATCGCCATCCGTGGACGCATCTGCGCCTCAGCATCTATCCCGACGGCGGCGTGGCGCGGTTGCGCGTCTACGGTGAGGTCGCAGTCGACTGGACGCGCGTCGCGCCGAAAGGTCGCGTCGTCGATCTCGCGTCAATCACCAACGGCGGATTGTTCCTCGACGCGAGCGACTTGCATTACGGCACCAGGGGCGCGCTCGTCATGCCGGGCCGCGCGCAGAACATGGGCGACGGATGGGAGACGAAACGCCGCCGCGGCCCAGGTCATGACTGGGCGATCGTCCGGCTTGGCGCGACGGGCATCGTGTCGAAAGTCGAGATCGACACCAATCATTTCAAGGGCAATTATCCGGACCGCGCGTCGCTCGAAGGGTGCCTGGCGCCTGGCGCAACGATTGATCGTCTTCGCGAAGCGTCGTGGTCGGTGATGATTCCCGAGACGAAGCTCTCCGCCGACAAGCGCCATTATTTTTCCGGGAAGGAGCTCCATCCGATCGGCGCCGTCTCGCACGTGCGCTTGAACATTTTTCCTGACGGCGGCGTCAGCCGCCTGCGCATTCATGGCACGCCTACGCGAACTTAACGAAGCGCCGGCCGACGAGGTGCGCGCGATCCTGTTGCGCGCGTGCGGATCGTCCAGGTGGGTCGATCGAATGATGGCGCGGCGCCCATTCCCGAACGATGCGAAGCTGTTCTTCGCGGCGCGTAACGAATGGTTCGGGCTGACGGAAGTGGACTGGCTCGAGGCGTTCTCGCACCACCCGCGCATCGGCGATCGCGCCGCGCTCGAGGCCCGCTTCCCGAAGACGCACGATCTGTCGTCGAAAGAGCAGGCGAGCGTCGCTTCAGCTCATGAAGATGTGCTGGCCGCCCTCGCGCAGGCGAACAACGATTACTTCGACAAGTTTGGATTCACCTTCATCGTGTGTGCGACGGGGAAGAGCGCGGAGGAGATGCTGGCCCTCCTCCGCGAACGATTGCCACACGATCGCGCAACGGAGTTGCGCGTTGCGGCGGAAGAGCAGGCCAAGATCACCGCGCTGCGCCTCAGTTAACGTCACGAGTACCCCTGCGTATCTTCGTTCGGCCTTACCTTGCCGCGGTACTCGCGGAGGATGACCACGAGATACGTGAACGCGAGCACGAACGCCACCGGCCACCAGAAAAGCGCGGCGGCCAGTCCGTGCGCAGGGCCGGCCCCGTTGTAGGCGGTCATGGAGTGCTCGGGCGCAAGCGTCGAGAGCGGGATCACGGGGAATACGCTGAGCGCGGCGCCGGCCAGGAGGCCCGCGATCACCGCGCACGATCCCGCGAAGGCGCGACCTTCCGCTGCGCCGCGTAACCCGGTGACGAGCGCCCACGCTCCAGCCGCGGCCACCGGCGCAGCCGAGTGCCAGGCCTCCGGAATGGCGTGGATCACCGGAATTGCCGGAGGTCCAAAGGCAAGAATCCGCAGAGCGGCCTGCCTGCACGATCGGCACGATCTCTGCGAGAAGGCTTAACTATGACCAGACGATTAATCGCCGGAACGGTCGTGTTGTTCGTCGCGTGTGGTCCGTCGGGGGACCCGAGCGCCGCGGCCGCCAAAACCGCGCAGGCCTCACCGCTCCCGACAGGCAGCCTGGACGAATTGCTCGCTCCGATTGCGCTCTACCCGGATTCGCTGCTCGCGCAGATGCTGATGAGCGCGACCGACGCCCCAAAAATCACCGAGCTCGACAAGTGGCTGAAGGCCAACCAGGCGCTGAAAGGCACGCCGCTTCAGGATGCCGCGGTCAAGGCTGGTTTCGAGCCGAGCTTCGTGGCGTTGGTGCTCTTTCCTCAAGTCGTGGCGAGGATGGCGGACCAGATCGCGTGGACGAAGATCCTGGGTCAGGCCTTTACGTCCGATCGCAACGCCGTATTTGCCAGCATCCAGAAATTGAGACTCCAGGCGAAAAACGTCGGTACCCTGAAGAGCTCGCCACAGCAGTCGGTCGAAACCAAGAAGACGTCAGCCGGCCAGGAAGTAATCGTCATCGAGCCCACCAATCCGCAGATCGTCTACGTCCCGCAATACAACACCCAGGTGGTCTATACCCAGGCTCCGACGACGGTCGTTGTCATCGAGGAGGACGATGATGACGCTGCCGAGGCGGTCGCGGCTGGCCTCATCGGGTTCACGGCCGGAATCGTGATCGGCGCGGCCATCGACAACAACTATTACTACGGTCCGTATGGATTTCACGGCGGCGGCTACATGTACAACGACGCGTGGGACGACTACTACGACCACCGTGAAGACGCGCGCGAGGACTGGCAGGATCACCGCGAAGACCTCGTCGAGGAGCGCGGCGATCGCGCGGAGAACCGATCGGAACAGCGGACCGATCGAGCGGGCACGACCCAGGAACAGCGCACGGAACGCCAACAAACGCGGCAGGAGAATCCGTCGCAGACGCAACGAACCGCGCCGACCGAACGAACCACGCCGACCGAACGAACCACGCCGACCGACCGAACCGCGCCGGCAGAACGCGCAGCGACGACGTCACAGGCACAAACCTCGAGCCGAACCGGCAGCGCCGAAGCCCGCGGCTACGGTGAAGGCAGCAGGAGCGAGGCGGCGAAGCCGGCGCAACGCAGCGGCGGCTCGGACGCATTCTCGGGATACTCGAGCGGACAATCACAACGCTCGTCCAGCGCTCGAGGACAACAGAGCCGGGGCAGCTCGCGCGGGGGCGGCGGCGGCCGCCGCCGGTGAGCGCGAGGAGTCAACACATGACCAGAACAATTGTTTTGCTGGCGCTCGTCGCATCATCGGCAACCATCGCCGCACAGACCGCGACGCACCGCGCGTTTGCGGCGCCTGAAGACGCCGTCAAGGCACTCGCTGAAACGGTCAAGAGCGGAAACCTCGACGCGTTGCTGGAGCTGTTCGGTCCCGAAGGGAAGGAGCTCGTCGCCTCATCGAATCCTGCGAACGCTAAACAAAACCGCCAGGTATTCGCCGGCGCGTTCAAGGAGCAGTGGCATCTCGAGGACGTGTCGCCCACTCAGAAGACGCTCGTTGTTGGCAACGAGAACTGGCCGTTCCCGGTGCCGCTCACCAGGGGGGCAGACGGCTGGCGACTCGACTCGGCCGCCGGCAAGGAAGAAATCCTGGCGCGGCGGATTGGACGCAATGAGCTCGACGCGATCGCCACCAGCCGGGCCTACGTCACCGCGCAGCAGCGCTACGCGCAACAGTCACACGACGGCAAGCCCGTCGGGATACACGCGACCAGGTTCCAGAGCGATCCCGGCAAGGAGAACGGCCTATACTGGCCGACCGCGCGCGGCCAGAAGCGGAGTCCGCTCGGTGACCTCGTGGCGCAGGCAGCGGAGGAAAAACGTCCGGTCGGCGCGAATGGCGCGCAGCCGACGCCCTTTCATGGTTACTACTTCAAGATCCTGACCGGCCAGGGAGCTGCGGCACCAGGTCGCGCCAGGAGCTACATCGTCAAGGGCGAGATGTCCGGTGGATTCGCACTCGTCGCGTGGCCGGCTGAGTACGACGCGACCGGGGTCATGACGTTCATCGTCAACCAGGACGGCGTCGTGCGGGAACGAGACCTGGGGCCGCAGACTGACGCGATCGCTCGAAAGATGACGGTCTTCAATCCCGACGGATCCTGGCGACCGGTCCAATGATTCGCGATCGATCACTGTGTATCGGGCCTGTTCTTATCTCTGCGGCAGGAGAGGCGTGGAGGCGGGCGGGTCTGGCCGATCGGTGCTAAGGTCAAAAGCACCATCGATACGACCAAATTCTCTCCAGAGCGCGAACAGACCGACGACAGTCTGCGTGACGAACGCGACAAGAGCGATCGCGCGATCGCCGCGGGCCGTGATCTCGTCAAGGACAAGGCCGACGAAGTCCTGGAACGCGCCCGGTTGGAAGCGGACGCGGTCCTGGGTGCGGCGCGCGACAAGGCCGATCAGTTGCTCGACAACGGTGATGCGGCGGCGACCATCGTCGTAGAAGCCGAGCGCGACGTTGAGGACGCGATTCTGCTTGCCGACCGCGAGGCCGCGGATCACGCGCTCCAGATCGAGCGTGCCGAAACCGCGCGGATCCTCAGGCGGCTGCTGCCGGGCGAACGCGAACAAACCGACGAACACTTGCATGCCGAGCGCGTTCGCGCCGACGGTGCCGTTGCCAATCGCGACGACTTTCTCGGCGTGGTCGCGCATGATCTGCGCGACTTGCTCAGCGGGATCATCATGAGCGCCGCCGTCCTAGCGAAGACCGTGAGTGACGATGAACAGGCGGGGCGGGTGGGCGCTGAAATTGCGCGCATTCAACGTCATGCGGCGCGCGCGACGCGCCTGGTCTGTGACCTGGTGGACGTGGCGAGCATCGACGCCGGCCAGCTGGCCGTCGTGGCGGCCCCCGGCGACATTGCCGTATTGCTGACGGAAGTGGCCGATGAATTCCGGCCATCCGCGGCGGCAAAGGGCATAGGGTTGGACGTCGAACAGAGTGGCCCGATGCTCGCGCGATTCGATCACGCGCGGCTGTTTCAGGTGTTTGGTAACTTGATCGCGAACTCCATCAAGTTCAGCCCGCGCGGCGGCCGCATTACTCTTCGTGGCGAGCCTGCCGCAGGCGAGCTGCAGTGTTCGGTCCACGACGAGGGCGCAGGGATTCCGGCCGACCAGATTGAGCTGGTGTTCGAGCGCTTCGCGCAGGTCGAGCACAACGATCGGCGTGGCCTCGGGTTGGGACTCTTCATCGCCAGGCGAATCGTCGAGGCCCACGCGGGTCGCATGTGGGCGCAGAGCACGCTCGGTCAAGGTACGAGCGTGCTCTTTACCATTCCGCTCGGCTAACTCCTCTGGCTTACTGTCCGAGCTTGAAGACCAGCAACTCGCCCGCGAAGCCCGGGCCGCTGACTGCAACGGCGATGTACTGCGTGCCGTTCAGCATGTAGGTCATCGGCGACCCAGTCTGCGGAGCCGGCATGAACACCTGGCCGGCATCGGCGCCGGTGGCCTTGTCATACGCGCGCAGATATGCGCCGCGCCCGTCCGGCGTGGTGTTGAAGCCGCCTTCACCAGCAATCAACAAGGTCTTCGTCGTCAACACGCCGATGCGGCCCTGGCGTCCGGTGCGTGGAATCGTCAAGCCCTTCAAGGCCGCGTTGTTCTTGACGTTGTCAGGCGTGTCGCCGTGCGCGATGCGCCACAACTGTTCGCCCTTGTTCATGTCGATCGCCGTGATCGTCGCGTAGGGCGGCTTCACGAGCGGCAACCCGCGAACGTTCAAGCCACCGCCGCCACCGCCGCCGGCAGCAGGCGCAGCGCCAGGCGCGGGGGCGGGCGGCGGATTCGGATTGCGCGCCACGCCGCGCCCGAACAGCATGTCCGACTGTCCTTCGTTCGGCGGCGTCAGCCCGAGCGTCGTGATCGTCACGTTGGTGAAGATGTAGAAGCGCTTGGTCTCGGGATCGAACGAGCCGCCCTGCCAGTTGGCCCCGCCCGTGACGTCGGGCAGCATCAGCGTGCCGCGCGGGCCCTCCCATTTGCTGACGCTTGGCGGCGTGAAGATCGGGCCGATCTTGTACTGCGACACGAGCTTCGCCGCTTCGGCGCGCAGCTCCGGCGTGTAGTCGATCAGATCGTCGATTGTGACACCCTGGCGCTCGTACGCGGGAGGCTTGGTCACGAACGGCTGCGTCGGTGAATACCACTCGCCGGGCACATCGCCCTTTTCAACCGCACGCTCTTCGATCGGCCACACCGGCTTGCCGGTGACGCGGTCGAACACATACAGCCAGTTTTGCTTGGTGGGCTGCGCGACCACCTTCACCGGCTTGCCGTCGACCACGAGGTCCATCAGGATCGGCGCGCACGGAATGTCGTGATCCCAGATGCCGTGGTGCACGAGCTGGTAATGCCACTTCTTCTGGCCAGTCTTGATGTCGAGCGCGACGACGCTTTCGCTGTAGAGATTCGCTTCGGGTCCCTTTGCCGCGCCGTGACGATGCCCGCCGTAGTAGTCGCCTGTCGGCAGTTCCACGGGCATGTAGACGATTCCGAGCTCCTCATCGGCGCTCATCTGCGCCCACACGCCGGCGTTACCCGTGTACTGCGCCGCATCCGGATCCCAGGTCTCGAAGCCCTTCTCGCCCTTCATCGGGATCGTGTGGAAGACCCACACGCGCTTGCCGGTGCGGACGTCGAAGCCGCGAATGTAACCCTTGACGTTGGTCTTGCTCTTCGGGAAACCGCCCTCGCGATGCGCGGCGCCGATCACGATGATGTCTTTCGAGATGATCGGCGCGGCATGGAGGCCGATTTCCGCCGTCGTCAAATCGAGGCCT
>Ga0310900_10000897_pt1 | contig 11105 bp, 11 predicted proteins | sample C24D1metaG_FD_203879 | JGI IMG/M metagenome (GOLD analysis project Ga0310900, IMG submission 203879) | Lab incubated soil microbial communities from West Virginia University Organic Research Farm, Morgantown, WV, United States - C24D1 | ecosystem: Environmental > Terrestrial > Soil >...
CGAAAGCCCGTAGCCCGCAAGCCCGTAAGACCTGCAACGTCACGACTCGCCTTGCGGCGCGTTATAGAGGATATGGAATTGTTCACAATGTTTCGGCAGATGGGCCTGGCAGCCCTGTTCAGCATCATCATCAGCTTCCTGCCTTTGATTGCAGCCGCCGGTTATCTATTCCGGCCGTCGGAGCAACGGCTGGCGATGATGCGGCCGCTATCGCTGGCCGGGATCTTCGCCGGACTTAACGGCAGCAGCCTCGGAGCCATCAACACGCTCCGCGGATTGTGGCTCGAGCCGCCGCGGGACGGGCGCATTCTCGCCATCTCGTCCGCGGAATCGATCGTGCCGCTTTACGTGTCGTTCTCGTGCCTGATGCTGGCGTGGCTGCTCGTGGCCGCCGGCATGCGGCGGAAGACCAATCCCTAGTCGAGCGCGAGCGACCCCGTATAGATCGCCATGCCGACGACGGCGTCGATGCCGAGGGCGTCGAGGGCGTCGATCTCTTCGCGCGTCGTGATGCCGCCGGCGGCGGTCAGCTTCCGCTCCGTCGCTTTCGCGACTGCCTTGATCGCATTCATGTCGGTGCCCTGCATCAGGCCTTCCTTGTCGACGTGCGTGTAGAGAAACTCTTCGCAATAGCCTTCCAATAGCTGTACGGCCTGGACGGCCGTCAGCGGTAACACCGTCTTCCATCCATGGATGCAGACCCGTCCGGCGCGCGAATCGACGGCGGCGATCACACGATGCAGGCCGACGGTCTGCGCCAGCGCGCTCGCAAAGTCGTGATCGATCATCTGCGACAGGTCGCCGTCGGGCGACCGGCGGAACAGGCCCGATCCTGCGATCACCGCCTGCGCGCCGGCGCCGATAAGCTCCTCGGCGCGTCTCACGCTGCGCACCCCGCCGCCGACGCGGCAGGGCAGCTTCGCCGCGATCTGCCTGACGAGCGCATCGTTGTTGCCGCGCGACATCGCGGCATCGAGATCGATCAGCTGGACTTTGGGGAACTTCGCAAACTTCGCGATCCAGCCGTCGAGATCGTCGGACGCAATCGCGAGTTTGTCACCTTGCACGAGTTGGACGACGCGGCCGCCCTGGAGATCAATCGACGGAATCAGCATAGGGGTTCTTCGTACAAACCACGGAGACACGGAAGCACCGAGGCATTTTATTAAAGTTCTCCGTGGCTCCGTGCCTCCGTGGCCTGTCCGTCACAGTCGAACCGGTATTTGTCGGTTAGCGAGAAACGCCTTCAAGTCGCCAACGCTCTTTTCGTTGAAATGAAAAATCGACGCCGCGAGGGCGGCGTCGGCGTGGCCGGGTCCGAAGACCTCGGCAAAGTGATCGAATGTCCCGGCGCCGCCAGAAGCGATCACCGGAATGTTGACGGCGTCGGACACGGCGGCCGTCATTTCGCAATCGAATCCGGCCTTCGTGCCATCGCGATCGATCGAGGTCAGCAGGATCTCGCCGGCGCCGCGGGCGGTGGCCTCGCGCGCCCACTCGACCGCATCGCGATGGGCGAGCAATTGGCCGCTGCGGCCAAACACTTCGTAGCGGGTGGTGTCCGCCCGTGTGGAGTCCGGCTTCAGCCGGACTGTCTTTGCATCGATCGCGACGATGACCGCCTGGCTGCCGTAGCGTTTTGCCAGCGTCGTGATCAAATTCGGATCGGCCAACGCCGCCGTGTTCAGGCTGACCTTGTCGGCGCCCGCCTCGATCGCTGCGGCGGCATCTTCTTCCGTGCGAATGCCGCCGCCGACGGCGAGCGGCAGGAAGATCTCGGCGGCGACAGCCGCAATCGTGTGAGCGCGCGCCTGGCGGCTCTCGATGGTCGCGGTGACGTCGAGGATCACGACTTCATCGATGCCCTCGACGTTATAGCGCCTCGCAAGCGTCGCCGGATCGCCGGCGTCGCGGAGGCCCTCGAAGTTGACGCCCTTGACGACCTTGCCGTCGCGGACGTCGAGACACGCGATGATGCGCTTAGACAGCATCCGCCTTCGCTCCTTCGGAGCTATGGCGCGACAAGCTCAGCCAATTGCTCAGAATCTTGAGGCCGGTGTCCCCGGACTTCTCTGGATGGAACTGCACAGCCGACACCAGATCACGCTCCACGGCCGCGCTGAACGGCACGCCGTACTCGCAAATGGCGGCCGTTTCGTCGATCACCGGCGCGGCGTAGGAATGGGTGAAGTACACCTGCGCTCCGCTCTTGACGCCGGTCATCAAACGTGACGGCCGATTGATCACGAGTGAATTCCAGCCAACATGCGGCACTTTCAGCCGTCCATTTACGCAATCCGAAAAAATGTGGCAGGTTCCTTTGAACATCGAAAGACCGTTGGTGTCGGGGGCCTCTTCGCTGCCCTCGAAGAGCCACTGCAGGCCCACACAGATCCCCAGTAGCGGCACGCCGTCATCGACCATCGTCTTGATCGCGGTGCGCCATTCGGCGGTGAGCGCCTTCGTCGCGTCGAAGTGGCCGACGCCCGGGACGATGATGCCGTGCGCGCGGCCGAGCTCGCCGGCGACAGTCGGCGTCCACACACTCGCGCCGATCGCGCCCAGCGCTTTTCGCACTGACGTCAGGTTGCCCGCGCCGTAATCGACAAGCGCGATCACAGCAGGCCCTTCGTGCTCGGCAACATCTTCCGAAGGCGCTCGTCTTTTGAGCATGCGGCGCGCAGCGCGCGCGCGAATGCCTTGAAGCAGGCTTCGATCTTGTGATGGTTCGAGCGGCCGTACATCACCTTGACGTGCACGTTGGCGCGCGAGGCCATCGCAAAGCCCTCGAAGAAATCGTGGACCAGCTCGGCTTGCAGATCGCCGACGGAGCGCACGTTGACCTTGGTCTCGATGACCGCAATGGGCCGGCCGCTGAGGTCGATCGCGGCGACGGCCAACGTCTCGTCCATCGGCATCACGAAATACCCGGCGCGATTGATGCCGCGCTTGTTGCCGATGGCGGCGAGCACCGCCTCCCCGAGCGCGATGCCGACATCCTCAACGGTGTGGTGTTGATCGACGTCGAGATCGCCGGTTGCCTTCACCTTCAGGTCGAAGCCGCCGTGGCGCGCGACCAGATCCAGCATGTGATCGAGAAAGCGGATGCCGGTGTGGTTCTCGAAGCGGCCCTTGCCGTCCAGCGAGAGCGTCAGCTTGACCGTGGTTTCCGCCGTCCGTCGATCGATTATCGCGCGGCGCACAACGCCTCCAGCGTCTCCGCGGCCTTGCGCGTGTGTTCGACGACGCCGGTCGTCAGGCGGAAACAGGTCGGCGTGGCAGGATCCTTGGTGCGATCGCGAACGAAGACCCCGTTGGCGATCATGCCGTCGATGATCTGACGTGCCCGCGCACCGCCGTCGATCAGCACGAAGTTCGCCGCGCTCTTCCAATACTTGAGCCCGGCGCGCTCGCAGGCGGCGTAGATGAGGTCCTTCGATTCGTTCGCCTGGCCGATGTACCACGCGCGGAACGACGGATCGCTGATCGCGGCTCGGAGCGCCGCGACGGCGACAACGTTGAGATTGAAGAGCGGCATCGCCCGCCGGATCGGCGCAAGAATCTCCGGCGACGCGATCATCACGCCGACACGCATGCCGGCGAGGCCGAACGCCTTCGAGAACGTCCGGCCAATCAGCACGTTGGGATAGTCCGCGGCCTCGGCGAGGAAGTTCTCGCCGAGGAAATCGTGATATGCCTCGTCAACGAAGATCAGCGCGTGTCCCGCTGCCCTGGCGATGCGGTGGATTGCTTCCTTGGCGATCGGCTGGCCGCTCGGGTTGTTGGGGTTGTTGACGTAGACAATGCGCGTGTTCGGCGTGATTGCGCGCAGCATGCCATCGAGCGGAAATGCGAAGTCCTTTCCGGGCGGGACAGACACCACACGGGCGCCAAGCGAATGCGCGCCGTGAATGTAGGGCTCGAAGGCTGGTTGCGCGGCCAACATCTCCGGCGCACCCGACATCGTCGTCAATGGCGCGCCGAGGGCGACGAGCGCATCGGGCGTCCGGTTGACCAGATAGGCGATCGACACCAGCAGGATGCCTTCGTCGAGGCCGTTGGTCAGCACGATCCGCTCAGGGTCGACGCCGAGAAACGCCGCCGTTTCAAGGACCGCTTCGCGAAAGTCGGGATAGGTGGCGAGCGCGGGACCATCGAACGCGCGGACGGCGTCGACCACTTTCTGCGAGCAGCCCCCAGTGTTCTCGTTCAGATGGAGGCGCAGCCCCGGTCCCAAGTCCGGTACTCCTTGAATTGTCGTCATCGTTGTCTCACATCAATGGATCGGGCGTGGCCCTGGAGGCCTTCCGCTCGGGCGAGCGTCGAGACCGTCTTCGCGATCGTGCTGAGGCCCCGCTTCGTCATGCGTTGAACAGACACCAGCTTCACAAAATCTGCGGCATTCAGTCCGCCACGAAACCGGGCGGCGCCGGCGGTGGGCAGGACGTGGTTGGATCCGATGGCGTAGTCGCCGGCCGCCTGCGCGGTCCATTCGCCGACGAATACGGCGCCGGCGTTCACGATGCGCCGCGCGATCGATTCATCGCCCGCGACCACGTGCTCGGCGGCGGCGTCATTTGCGAGCGCGATCGCCTCGTTCATTGTCGAGCAGATGATGATGCCGCCATGCAGGGCGATCGATTGACGCGCGCCCGGCAGCATTTGTCGATCGATCTCGGCGGCGACCCGCGCGGCGAGCCGCCGGCTCGTCGTGATCATCACGGCGCGTGCATCTGGATCGTGCTCCGCCTGCGCCATCAGATCGGCGGCAATCCACGCCGGCGATCCCGAGGCCGTCACGACCAGGATCTCCGTTGGTCCCGCGTAGAAATCAATGCCGCAATCGGCCGAGACGAGCGACTTTGCTGCGGACACCCAGCGATTCCCGGGCCCGACAATCTTGTCGACACGCGGAACTGTCCGGGTGCCGTAAGCCATTGCCGCGATCGCGTGGGCGCCGCCGATCCTGAAGAGGCGGTCCGCACCGGCTGCGATGGCGGCGGCAAACACCGCTGCATCCGGGTGCGGGCAACACACGATGACTTCCATGACGCCGGCGGCGCGCGCCGGGATCGCCGTCATCAGAAGGGATGAGGGCAGAGGATAGCGGCCGGCCGGCACGTAGCAGCCGACGCGCGTGAGCGGGATGACGCGCTGTTCGACCGTGATGCCTGGAGAAACGTTGTGCCGCCAGCCTCTTGGTACCTGTTTTTTCGATACCGAGCGGATGTTGCGCGCCGCCCTGGCGATTGCCACGCGCACGTCTCGCGGGAGCGCTTCAGCCTGCGACTCCCATTTGCGCTGCGGCACTTCAGTCGATCCTGTGAGGCCGTCGAACTCGCGCGCGTAGCGCCTGAGCGCATCATCGCCGCCGCGACGAACGCGATCGACGATTGCCGCCGCGCCCGCCTCCGTCGCGCGGTCACGAATGCGGGCCGACGAGAGCAATTCGCGCACGGCCTTCCGGTTCGATGAAGCAATTATTCGCAACTCAGCACCCCAGCCCCGTAAGCCCGTAGCCCGCAAGCCCGTAAGCCCGTAAGCCGACAAGCATCAAACAACAATCTTATTCAGCGGGTATTCCACAATGCCCTGGCCGCCGGCCATTTTGAGCCTCGGGATCAGATCGCGCGCTGTCTTTTCCTCCAGGATGGTGTTGATCGCGACCCAGTCGGGATCGCTCAGCGACGACACCGTCGGCCGCTGCAACGCCGGCAACAGGCCGATCAGCTTCTCGAGATCGGTGCGCCTTGCGTTCAGCATCAACCCGACACGGCCCTGTGCTTCGATGGCCGCCTTCAGCAGCAGCGCGACGTTCTCGATCTTGGTCTTCTTCCACGGATCTGCCAGCGCCGACGAGTGGGCAATGAGCTGGGTGTTCGATTCCATGATGGTCTCGAGGATCCGGAGCCGGTTGGCGCGAAGCGTCGATCCGGTCTCCGTCGCCTCGACGATCGCGTCAGCAAGGACCGGCGGCTTCACTTCGGTCGCACCCCACGAGAATTCGACGTCCACGGTCATGCCCTTCGACGTGAAGTAGTGCTTCGTGACGCGAACCAGCTCCGTCGCGATCCGCTTGCCATCGAGATCCGCCGCGCTCTTGAACGGGGAATCCTCCGGCGCGGCGAGCACCCAGCGCACCTTGCCGAAACTCTGCTTCGCATAGATCAAGTCGCAGATCCGCGCGAGCGGCGCTTGTTCCGGATGACCGATCTCGTGCTCGGCGATCCAGTCCTGGCCGGTGAGCCCCGCATCGAGGACGCCGTCGGCGACATAGCGCGCCATTTCCTGCGCGCGGATCAGCATGCACTCGATCTCCGGATCGTCGATCGACGGAAAGTACGACCGCGCATCGACGCGCAGCATGTAACCCGCCCGCTGGAACAGCTGGATCGTCGCGTCCTGCAGCGACCCCTTCGGGATGCCCAATCGCAGTTTCATCGCCGCTCCTTGGCTTGCGTGTTCTGGATAACGTTGAAGAAGCAGCTGCGCTGCCCGGTATGACAGACGTTGCCGTCGCCTTCGCGCCGCACCTTGATCAGGAGCGTGTCCTCATCACAGTCGAGGAGGACCTGCCGTACCGTCAACCGGTTGCCCGACGTCTCGCCCTTGGTCCAGAGCGTGTTGCGCGTGCGGCTAAAGAACGTAACGTAGCCGCTTTGTTCGGTGAGGCGCCAGGCTTCCTCATTCATGAAGCCGACCATCAGCACTTCGTTGGAGATCTCGTCCTGCACCACCGCCGGAATCAATCCGCCCAATTTCGCAAAATCCATATCTGCCCCCGGTTCCCGGCTCCCGCAAAAAACAAAAAGCCCGCTGGTGTCCCAGCGGGCCTATGCGTAATTCGATTTGATGTTGCTATTCGCCTACGCGCAGACTCCGGCCGGGCCGTTCGATGAACGGTGATGATGGCTGCGGTGCGCGTGATGGACGAACGACATTGCCGCTACAGGGTACTTCATCGCGCGGCTCCGAGCAACCATTCGACTCGCGCCGCCCGAGCCGCGCACGGTCGTCGCTGGCTCAAGGGCAGCGTGCACACTTCTTCAATGAGTCGAGGCCGCACGCCGTTTCAGCCACGCCGTGATTTCAGCCGCCGTGCCCGGCTTGGCCAGGAAGAATCCCTGCGCCGCATCGCAGCCAAGGTCGCACAGTTGGTCCAGCACGGCCTGGGACTCGACGCCTTCCGCAACCGCCGACATGCCGAGGTTGTGCGCGATGTCGATCATGCACCTTACCAGCGTCTCGTCCCCGTCGTCGGCGAGGCTGATGATGAAGGATCGATCGATCTTGATCTGGTGCGCGGGCAGGCGCCGAAGGTAACTGAGTGACGAGTAGCCCTTGCCAAAGTCGTCGATCACCAGGTGCACGCCCATGCTGTGCAGATCGTCGAGGCAGCGGATTGCTCCCTCAGGGTCGGCGATCACCATGCTTTCGGCGACTTCGAGGCTCAACGATGTGGCCGGCACGCGGTGCAGCTCGAGCATGGTGCGGACGCGCTCTGAGAACGCGGCGTCGTGCAGGCTCTGCGGCGAGACGTTGACGGCGATGCCGCATCCGTCCGGCCGCTTCGACCTCGGCCAATCGCTCAGGGCGGTTTCGAGCACGAAGGAGGTCAGCGGGTCGACGAGGCCGGTGTGCTCGGCAAGGCGGATGAAATCATGGGGCATCAGGCGGCCGAGCTCGGGATGGTCCCAGCGCACGAGCGATTCGACCGCGCTCACCCTGTTGGTGGGCAGGTGAACGATCGGCTGGTAGTCGACGACGAACTGCCGGCCGTCGATGGCCGGCCCAAGTGCCGACGCGAGACTCTCGCGGACGCCGGATCGTTGATCGCGCGACGCCTCGTACACGACGTATCCCGCCTTGTCCTTCTTTGCGAGGTACATCGCGGAGTCGGCCCTCCGCAGCACGTCCTCGCCCGTCGCGGCGTGCGACGGCACGCCGGCGATGCCGACGCTGGCGTTGATGTTCAGCGGGTGGCCGTCGACGACGAACGGATGCTGCAGGTCGAGGAGGACCTTGCGCGAGGCCAGCACCGCACGGTTCACGTCGGTGCCCGGCAACAGTACCGCGAACTCGTCGCCGCCGAGCCGCGCCACCGTGTCGGAGGCGCGCAGGGCAGTGCGCAGCCGCATCGCCACTTCCTGCAGCACGAAGTCGCCGGCGTGATGGCCGAGCGCGTCGTTGACTTGCTTGAAGCCGTCCAGATCGATCAACAGGACGGCCAGGCCCTTCTGGTCGTGATGCGATCGGAGAATCGCCTGCTGCAGTCGATCGAGGAACAACGCGCGGTTCGGCAGATCGGTCAGCGAATCGTGATAGGCGAGATACGTGACGCGCTGGTTGGCCAGGTAGCGCTCACGGCGCACCGCCGCTTCGCGCAGCTCGCGCGCGACCGCGGGCGGCAACCGCCCGAGGTTGGCCTTCATGATGTAGTCGTGAGCGCCGGTCTTCATGGCGGTGACGGCGTTGTCCTCGCCTGTTGCGGCGGACACGAAAATGAAGGGCAGATCCGGATGCTGCTCGCGCACGATCGCGAGCGCCTTCTTGCCGCTGAAGCGCGGCATCGTGTAGTCCGCGATCACGAGATCCCAGCCGGATTCGTGGAGCTCGCGGCGCAGCGCCTCGGCACAGTCCACCCGCCGCGCCACGATCTCGTAACCGGCGCGCGTTAACGCCAGTTGAACCAGCGCCGCGTCGTGATCGGTATCCTCGACTTGCAAAAGCCGTAACGGCGTCATCTTCCCGACGGCTGCACATTTCTGAAAGGATTCAGAGCGGCAGACGACCCACCGGGCAAGGGGCAAAACATGTGCCCCGCGCACCGGCGCCGCAAAAGCTTTCAGTTAGATGGCTTTACAGCCGTGCAAGCACGAGCCGAGGTGACGACCGGGTGCGCTCTTTCGGCACACAGGTCGTCAGAAGCGTCGTTGCAAAACGGTCCGCGCAATGACCGGATCGTGATCGGAGGCATCAGCGGCGCGGACTACTACGGAGGTCGCCGTTATTCGCTTCGTGAATATCCAATCGATCGGCCGCCTCGCCACGGTCCGTTCGATCGAATCGCCGCTCATCGCGTTCTTGAATCCCGCGGCGCCGAGTCCCTTGAACATCGCCGACGAAATGTCGCCGATATTGTTGAAGTCGCCGCCGATAACCACCGGCTCGTCACTCGATGGTACGTTCGCCAGGATGTCGCCGACCTGATTCGCTCGCCGATCCTCGTCGCCGCCGCTCTCGAGATGGACGCTGTAGAACAGCGCCCCTGCAATCCGCGCGCGCAGCGCGATGCGGCCGCCGCGTCGTGGCTGCACCGGGTTGAGCCGCCACTTGAGCGACGCCTGATCCTCGAAGCGCACCGTCGTCGCGTCGCCGATCGGCAACCGGCTCAGGATCGCCTGCCCGCTCACGCACGGCAGGTTGCGCCGGCCTTCACCGACCTCCTGGAATTCGCCGGCCATCACGTAGTTCATGCGCAGTTGCAGCGCGAGCTCTCGCGCCACGTCACGATCGTCGCTGCGCGTGCAGAAGCGGTCGACTTCCTGCAGGAGCACGACGTCGGCATCGAGCTCTTCGAGCACGGACTGAACGGCCTCGAACTTGACGCCCCGCTCGATGTTCCACGTCACGACGCGAAGCGCGCGATCCGGCGCCAGCGTCCATACCGCACGCGATGGCTCGCCGGCCACCGCGTGAATCTCATCGCTCGTCAGCATCGGCTCCGTCAGAAAACCCGTCATCCGAAACAACCACAACGCCAGCGCCAACAGGAATGTCATGGCCGCTCCTAGTTGTTCGTCGTGGACGACACGCTCGGCGCACCGCCGCGATCGATGCCGACGATGTCAATGACGCCGTCGCGATCGCGCAGCGTCACCCTGACCGGCTTCAGCCACTGCGGAAAGGCCGGGTTGATCGTTCGAATCGTGGCGACGACGTAGCGGGCGCCCGAGGAATCGGCCGGGCCGAACGCCGAGACCGGCACCCAGGCCACCGGCTCGGAGTACTCCTCGACATCGGTGACGCTGGTCTCGACGCCCGTCATGTTGTCGAACGTGCTCCAGCTCGTTTGATAGCTCTCGCCCGGGGCCTTCACACCATTGCGAACCGCGGCATTGTCGAACAGCAGGATTGGCCCGTGATTGCCGCTTCGCACTTCGAACTGATCGAGCGGGTTGACCCCGGCGATCCAGTGCCTCACGACCTTGTCTCGACGCTCGATGATGATGCGGCTCAGTCGTTCGGCCGCTTCCGGATTCGACAACTTGCCGGCCGCGACAATGGCGCGAATCATCTCGTCGCTGAAGCGCGCGGCGATCCGCGCCGCCCAGAATCCGTCCTCGGCGTCCATGGCATCGAAAGCGGGGTGCGGATATTCCGTCCTCCATCCGGCCGGGTCGAACACGCGGCTCTCGATGTTGCCGAGCGAAGGCAGCTCCGAATACTTCGCCTTCATCCAGTCGCGCTGCCAGAGGCCGAACGTCACGAGGCCCTTGCCGATCTTGTCCTTCTCGATCAGGTATTCGTAGCCGCCTCGCGGCTGCTGCGCCGACGTCGAGCCGCTGCCGAGCGTCGAACCGAAGTCCTGAAGGTAGTGCCTGATGTAACGCCGGCCATCTTCTTCGACATAGCTGTCGATGCTGTTCAGCGAACGCGCATCGTCGTGATTCAGCCACGCGGCGAAGACCCGGAGTCCGCGCAGCTCGCGGCGCTGATCGTGCGGGTAGATGTCGTTCGGATCGTCAGGCCTCGTGCCGGTGAATCGGAACGAGCCGACCACCTTGCCCGGGACCCAGCGCGAGGCGAGCACGCGAATCGTGCCGTCGGCCTGCCGCGGCTGGTGTTTCAGCCAGGTATGCACGTCGGCGATCGTCATCGCCCGCTCCCGGCCAGTCTCGGTCTTGATCCGCACATCCTTCGAAACGCGAAGCTGCTGAGGATCCAGTGCGGCGATGAAATCCTCGGGCACGACGTAGCCGACGGCGTGGAAGATCTTCGTCGCAATCAGCTCGACCGACGACGCGAGCTCCGGAATGCTCGCGGGATCGAGCTTGATCAGGAACACGTTGCCGTTGGCGTCGCGAATCGCGAACTTGGGCGTA
>Ga0310900_10000899_pt1 | contig 11100 bp, 14 predicted proteins | sample C24D1metaG_FD_203879 | JGI IMG/M metagenome (GOLD analysis project Ga0310900, IMG submission 203879) | Lab incubated soil microbial communities from West Virginia University Organic Research Farm, Morgantown, WV, United States - C24D1 | ecosystem: Environmental > Terrestrial > Soil >...
GACTGTCTTCGGCGCCGACGCCGGTCCAGCCGCCTCGGCAGACGGTTTCGTCGACACCAGGACCGAATCGTGGTGCCCGTGATACCCACCTTCGACCTTGACAATGCGCGGCCTGCCGGTAACGCCGCGCGCCAGACGGATCGCGTCCATCGTCGCTTCGGTGCCTGAGTTGGTGAAGCGCCACTGAGGCAATCCAAACCTGGCGGCGAGAAGCTCCGCGACGGCCGCATTGTCCTCGCACGGGCTCACGAACAACAGGCCGCTGCGCAGCTGTTCCGTGATGGCGCGGCACAACACTGGATGCCCGTGCCCGGTGAACAGGGCGCCGTAGCCCATCGTGAAATCGACGTATTCGAAACCATCGAGATCTTCCATCCGCGATCCGGCGGCGCGTTTGGTGACCAACGGATGCGGCTCGTAGAACTGAAAACTCGAGGCGACACCCAGCGGCAGGAAGCGTTCGGCGCGCGCCATCGCCTTTTCGGATACCGGTGTTCGCAGTACGTACTCAACGAGCTCACGCTTCGAGATCTCGCGTGCCGCAGCAGACAAATCGTCATCCACATTGTCAAAGGCCGGCATGGGGTCCATTCGCTTCTCCTGGGTCGGGGTAGGCAACGAATCTATACCAGAAAGAGCATCAGCTCAGCCATTCACGAATTCAACCATTTCCGATCGTCCTCCGCTTAGAATGCGAGCGCCCATGTCACCGGCGCACCCGTTGGAGCTCATCAAAAAGCTCAGCCTCGATTTACAAGATCGCGCTGAGGTAATGGAGCCGCTGCTCGATCTTCTGCCCATCGGTATCGCCATCGCCGACGATCCGCTCTGCAGCGCGACGCGGATTAATCCTGCGCTGGCGCGTCAGCTCGGCCTCGAGAATGCCGATCGGATTTCGCTCGGCAATTCGGCATTCGCGCGGCCGCCGTTGAAGTCGTCCACCAATGGCCGGGCGATGACACTGGAAGACCGGCCGATGTATCAGGCGGCACGAAGCGGCAGCGAGGTGAAAGGGAAAGTCATTGACGTCGTCCGTGCCGACGGCAGTCACCTGACGCTGATGGAATACGCCACCCCGCTCTTCGATGCCTCGGGCCGTGTGCGCGGCGCGATCGGCATCTTCATGGACATCACCGAACACCGCCGCATCGCAGAGGAGCAGCGGTTTCTCGCGCATGCGAGCGCCTTCCTCTCATCGTCGCTCGATTACGAGACGACGTTGCGGGCGCTGGCGAGACTCGCGGTGCCGATGTTCGGAGACTACTGCGCGGTCGACGTGCTCAAAGAGGACGGCGCGTTTGCTCGCGTCGATCTCGTGGTCGACGATCCGAACCGGCGCGGCGTCGCTGAGGCGCTGAAGCGTTATCCACCGAAGCTCATGGTCGAGGGGCCGGCGGTTCGGGCAATCAAGTCGGGCGAGCCGTTCATCGACAACGACACCGGGCCGGAGAAGGCGGCGCGAAGCGCGCAAACGCCGGAGCACCTGGAGCTCCTTCGCCGATTCGGCGTCCGTTCGTTTCAAATGGTCCCGCTGCGAAGCCGCGGGCGGACGCTCGGACTTCTCACGACCGGGTCGTTTTCCGGCCGTCAGTACACCGAGCACGATCTCGCGCTGGCGCAGGAAGTCGCCACTCGCGCGGGCCTGGCGCTCGACAACGCGATGCTATACCGCACAGCTCAGGAAGCGGACCGCCTGAAGGAGGATTTTCTCGCGACGCTGTCGCACGAATTGCGCACCCCGCTCAATGCGCTGCTTGGCTGGATGCACATTCTGAAAATGCCGAGCGCCGACGATCCCACGCGCAAGCGCGCACTCGAGAGCATCGAGCGGAACGCGCGTGCACAGGCCATTCTGATCAACGATCTGCTCGACGTGTCGCGCGCCATGCGCGGCAAACTGCGCGTCGAGTCCTCTCCCGTCGACCTGTCGGCCGTCATTCTCGCCGCGATTGACTCGATCCGACCGGCCGTTCGCGCGCGCGACCTCGACGTCAATCTCTCGATCGGCACGCTGTCAGGTCAAGTCTGGGGAGATGCGGATCGCCTCGAGCAGGTGATGTGGAATCTGCTGTCGAACGCCGTCAAGTTCACCAAGCCCGGCGGACGGATCGACGTCACCGTAGACGAGTCTGTCGATGAGGTGAAGATCACCGTTTCAGATAACGGGGTCGGGATCGATCCGGCCTTCCTCCCGCACGTCTTCGAGCGATTCAGGCAGGCCGACAGCAGCAGCACCCGTACGCAGACGGGGCTGGGTCTCGGCCTTGCCATTGTGCGCAATCTTGTAGACCTGCACGGCGGCACCGTCACTGCGCACAGCGCCGGTCTCGACCAGGGCGCTTCTTTTATGATTACCCTGCCGACCGAACGCGCGGCATTGCCGACCGACGCCGAGATTCCCACCACCAGCACACCCAGCTTGAGCGGAATTCGGGTGCTCGCCGTTGATGACGATCAGGATTCCCGAGAGCTGATTCTGCTGACCGTGCGCGCCGCCGAAGGGAACGTGATGGTGGTCAGTACTGCGTCGCGCGCCCTCGATGCCGTGGCCACGTTCCGCCCCCATGTCATCATTTCAGATCTGGCGATGCCAGGTATGGACGGGTATTCGCTCGTTCGGGCAATTGCCGCAACTGTTCCCAATCCGCCGCCGGTGATCGCGATGTCGGGCCACGTCAGCGAACGGGATGTGCAGCGATCACTCGACGCAGGGTTCGCGCGACACTTGGGAAAGCCGGCCGACTACCAGCGGCTGGTCGAGACCATCGCCGAGCTGGCCAAAAGCGTCAATTTTGCTGAGTAGGAATTACGCAGCTACACGCCGCAGGCGGGACAGCATCCGCTGAGGCAAGCGCCTTCCACGGAGCAGCCGAACGATTGGAATGTGTGCGGTGGTGGGGCACACCGTCAGCATGCGAACGGTTTCGACGGCGTCGATCCCGGCCAACGAGTCATCGAGCAGGATCACGTCGGGCGTCTGGCAAGTCGCTTTCACGATCGCCTCAAAGCCCGTTCGCGCGACGAAAACGCGAAGTCCCGCCGAGCGGAGTTGTGCCTCTCGGATGTCTCGCGAGACCGCATCGCCATCAGCGATCAGCACAAGTGGCGCAGGTGCAGACGCAACCCGCGGCGTGCTCGCCACGAGAGGCTGGACCGGTCGTGCCGATGGAGATACCGTTTGCGTGCGATGCACGCCAGCGACGCGAGCAAAAATGGGGCCGGACTTTCCCCGCTGTGGTCGCTCCTCGCTGTTCGCGTTTCGTTGTTGGCGCGGTGCCGTTCACGAATCGCTGATGGGCATTAGCGACGGCGAAAAACTAGACGACCGCGATCGATCGAGGGCGGACGCGCGAACCTACCAAGCGAGCCTAGAGAAGCGAGCTGCGGAGAGCGAGCAGCGGGGAGCGACCAGACGGTCATTACGGAGTCCGTAGTGCGCGGTGCAATCCAATTGCGATTAACGCACCTGCGATCACAGAAATGGAATAGTCAACGTCGGTGATTTGCCCGGCCCGGTCGAAAATTGCGACAACGAGCAGACCGATGAATCCGCCGCCGAGCGCAACGGCCATCATCTCGGCCGCGACAATCGTCGATCGTCGAGGGCACTTGTGCGAGTCGGTCAGATGCCCCTTGCATCGGGGACAGGTGGCCATCTATCAGGGCTATCGGATGCAGCGGACAATAGCACAGCTTGATCACTTCCGAGCGCCAAAACGGGGCATCGGTTACCCTGGCCACCTCGTCCGTACCGGAAATGCACGGCTTTGCCTGCGGGTAAATCGCGTATGATGACGCGCTGAACACACCATGGGTCCTCTCAAGCGAGCGTTTTCGTCCATCCTGCTCGCGGGCGGTATCGTCACTATCCTCGCAGGTCTGAGTGCCACATTCGGGTTTACCACCGGCGGGTTCGTGACGAGCATCGCACTAGTCGCGGCGCTTCTTTACGCCGGCGGCCTCTGGTTCGGCGGCTCATCGCAGATTATCAGCGCCCCCGGCGCCGACGTCGTCATCGTCTTCGACCGATCGCTGAGAGTCACGGCCGGACCGGCACCGGGCGCGTCCGTCATGATGCAGTTTCCGGAACCTTTGAGATCGGAAATTGAAATGCGCTGCCGCCTCGCGCTGCGCGGGGAGCACACGCACTTCGAATGCGAACACGCGGGCGCGCGCCTGGCGTTCGACGTCGCGCCCATTCAGAGCATTCAGGGCGTGGTGATGTATGGCGTACTGATTAGCGGGTCGGGCCTTATTGCGCCCGCCGCCGCGACTGCGCCGCTGACGACGGTGGCGTAACGGTTACTTGGTCTCTTTCAGCGCGAGTTCGATCAAGTAATCGAAATACTGAGGCGGCGTAATCGTGTCGCCAATCAACTTGCGGCCGTTGATATAGTAGGTCGGCGTCTGACTGACCTTCAGGGTTGCGCCAAGATTCGCATCCGCTTTCACTTCCTGCAACGTGGTCTGGTACTGCGCATCGAAGTCCTGAATCCCTCCGATGTCCTTCGCGGCAGTCTTCACTGCTTCAGGCGTCAGGCCGATCTGATTTGAAAAGATCCACTGCTCGAGTTTGTCGGCCGTGCCTTTCCCCTTCGCCATGATGACCGCCGCGGCCGCTTCGCACGAGGCATAGTGGTTGTTCGGCGCGCTCGGGTTGCATTCCGCCTCGAGCGGGTAGTGCTTGACGATGTAGCGGACGTTGCCGGCGGCGAGATATTTTCCGAGCACCGGCTTGTAGAACTCGTAGGTCTGGCGGCACGCCGGGCACATGAAGTCGCTGAACTTCACGACCAGGACTTTTGCGCCGTCGTTGGGGATCGGCAGGTCGACCTTCGGTTGCACGGCCCACCATTTCTCAGTATCCGCGCGTTGCTGATCGGTGAGCGGCGGAAAGGCGGCAGCCTCGGTTGTGACGGCCGCGCTCTCACGCGGAAACCACGCGATGGCGGCAACGATACCTGCGACGACCACGAGCATCACTGCAAGCGCGCCGGGAGTGCTACCAAGCGATCGCACGTCGGCGCCCACACGTCGCGGGAGAGAGGCGACCGGCACCGTCAACGCTCCACCCGACAGGATGAAGATCGCAATCACCGCGATATAGGTCGTGGCGCAGAAGAGACAAACCGTGTGCAATTGGAAGAACGAGGCCCACGCGAGATACAACACGATCGCCAGCCCGATCGTCGACATGAGAAAGATGTAGCCGGGAATCGCATCGCGCGCCGCCGATCGCGAGCGCGCGCCAATGACGAGAAACAATACGATCGCGAAGAACAGCACGCCCCACAGCGCCACTGGCACTCCCCACAACGATCCGAAGCGGCTCAAGTACGCCTGCGTGCAGTTCAGCGATGCGTTCACATCGCAGAAACTGGTGTAGCTCGCATCGGTCAGCAGGCGGTAATGCACATAGGTCGACATGGTCGACGCAGCAAGACCGATGATGCTGAAGGCGAGGAGGAGCTTGTGGCGGAGAGAAGTCACGGGCATTCAGTTGTAATCGGGGAAGCCGCGCGCGGTCAAGCGGCAGGTAACGACGATGTGACTAAAAGCACTCTCACCGCACCGCAGCTCCGGATCCGCAATCCGGACTGTCGCCGCGCCTCGTCGCGTTTATGATGCTGCGAATCGCATCGACAACGATTTCCGGCTGGTCGATCTGCACCAGGTGACCGGACTGCTCGGCAACGACTTGACATCCACGGTCCGAAAGCGTGACTTGATCGCGCTGCAGTTGCCGCCATGTCGCGTCGGCGCCGCGTCCACCGGTCACCACAACCACCGGGATCGAGAGCTTTCGACGCGAGCTCCTGACCTCGGAAGCGCTTGCCTGTATGTGCATGATTTCGTCCGCGGCCGCCTGGTATCCGGCGGCGCGGAATCTCGTTGCCGCGGCGAATCTTCGATCCGAAGGGGAGAGTATCGCCGGATCAAGACCGAACGAGATGCCGAGCAGACGCAGGATCCCCAGTGACGAGAGCAGAGGCACCCAGCGCGCAAGGCCTGGCACGTCGTGGGCTTGATCCTCGTGGGAGGCATCTATGAGGACCAGACCCGCCACGCGATCGGTGTGGTCAGACGCAAAGACGCGCACGTCGAAACCACCGAGGGACGCCGCGACGAGCACGACCGGTACGGCCATACCGCTGCGATCGATCAGTCCGGCAAGCTCGCCGGCGATGCGGCGCGCTGTCCGGGGTGACGGCCCCCGATCGCTGTAGCCCATCCCTGCCCGGTCGTAGGAGCAGACGCGTGTGAATCGTGCGATCTCGGGTTGAACGGAACCCCAGCCGGCGCTCGAGCCGCCCAGGCCGGCCTCGAGAATGACGACGGGAGTGCCGGCACCCGTGCACCAGAGATGCAGTCTGTGCCCTCCGACGTCGACGAGTTGTCCCGGCGGCGGAGTTGACGCCAGCTCCCTGCGCGTCGCGCCCCATTGATAGGTCGCGCCGCCCACGGCAGCGACGATGACCAGGCCAAACAGCCCGACCAGAATCCGCCGTATCGAGCGCCACATGCGCACGGTCCTCGCGGTTATCGCCCTGCGAGAATGAGGATGCCGGCGAGCAACGCGAGCACCGACAGGATCGGCCCGCCGAGCGGTAGCGCGACGAGTCCAGAGAGTCCGGCAAGGATGAGATAAACCGCCAGCAACAGCATCCCGAGATTCCGTCCGGCCGCCAGTGCCATTCAGCCTCCTTCTCCCGCGCAGGTCGCGCGACGAGGAGTATAGCCGCGGCAATGGCCTGAGATGAAGGAAGTGCGCGGTTGAACGGAGGACTTAGCGACGCCGTTGGGGATCGGTTGCGTCCGAGATCTGAGGGGACGGCTGGCCGGAATCCGGCACGTCTCGACCGGAGAGTTGTGAAGCGGAGTCGCTACCTGGGATCGCCCACTGCTCGGCGATGAGTAGTCTGGCCTCTCGCGGCTGCAAGTTCAGCAGGTCTCCCACCGATCGTCCGGTCAGATCGACGCCGTCGATTTTCTCTGCAAGTTTTTTGATGAGGCGCACTCGCATTGACTTTGCAACTCGATACGCGCACCGGTGCAATCAGTACGCCTAATTCACGCACGAACGGCGGTGGTCTTTGCTGAGCTCGATCGGCACGGCGCAAAATTGAGCATCAACTGCGGTGCGGGTGGAATCCACCTCCCGGATCGAAGATGCCGCGATGGCTTTTGCACTGGTCGTTCGCCAGCGTGATCGCCATGCATGGCATCTGAGTGGTCGCCTCCGGAGCGGCGCGCAGGACGACCGTTTGGAAACGTGCAGTAAACGGCGGTTGACGCGTCGCAAATCGATGAGGTCCTGTCGTAATGGTAGGATCGGGATTCCGACGGGCCGCTAGCTCAGTGGTAGAGCACCTGACTTTTAATCAGGGTGTCCCGGGTTCGATCCCCGGGCGGCCCACCAACAAAATTCTTAGCTAGTTACTCGGTTTCGTTCTTTGCGGCACAAAGTGCGCTTCGTGCTGGGGTCTCAACGGGGTCACAGCGGCCCTGACACTTATGCTATCCAATGACTGAGCCTGACTAGCACGAATTCGCCATTGCGGTTTTCGAGAGTGACATACTGGCCCCGATCGTCGTCGAGGTTCAGCATGACTTCGATCTTGGTGTCGACCCGACGGATACTGGAAATCTGTAGCGAACCATTGACGTTGGTGCCAGATGGCTGGCCGTTCGGCAGTGGCGGCCCGGGCGGACTTCTCCGAATGAGTGTAACGATACGCAAAAGAGTTTGATCATCGAATTCGCCATCGACCACAAATGGCCGGTGCGCATCCAACCTTCCGGTCACTTCCGGCGGCCGCCCACTGAGCACGATTACCTGGGCGTATTTCCTCGTAAATCGAATGCGGCCGGACGCCGGTTGCGCACTCGGCGTTGCGAACATCTCGACCTCCAGCAGACGGCCTCGGCGGAGGTGAGCGTTCGCTACGTCCGGCTGTAAATAGATCGAAATCTCTGAGCGTTTCGGCGCTGACTCCGGCCCACGGCCGTATCTGAATCCGAAGATGAGCCAAGGATCCTTTCCGGCCTGTCGAGAGATCCGGCGGACTTCAAACATCTCGTTGGACGTGAGATCTTTCGCATCAATAAAGACGCCTTCGGGCATTTGTTCGGCCGCCAGTGAAGGCGATAGCAATCCTACTGTCGTGAGCAAACAGGCAAACGCCGTGATGCGGCGTTTTGCACGGCCCCCTTCGCCTGTATCAACAGTGCCTGAGCACGCCTCGCAAATGTCGTCGTTCATGACGGCCATTGTCACACTCAGGACGGCGGTGTTTCGCTCGGCTGTGATGTGCGCTTTGTTGCGGTTGAGCATCTTGTTGCCCGTCATCGCTCACGTCCAGCCCGAGACTGCCGCCCGGTTCGTTGAACCCGCTTGCGAGTTCACAGTTTCACCAGAGCGCACGGCGCGGCACGCTGCGCAGTTCGCGCGCCACTTCCGAATCGATGTGGGGAATGTCGCTCTCCTTTCGACCCGTTAGGTAGCAGATACGTAACACGCGTGATGCCCGCCAAACGGCGTGTCTACCGGTTGTAGCAGGTTCCTGTCGGCGCCTGTGCTAACGTCGTAATCCCGATCAATACGCCGAGCAAAATCCACCCCATACGCTTCGCCATCGCCATGGGGGCCTCCTTCGCCATTTGACATCAGATATCACCAGACGGCTGACATTTGTTATTCTCAGCCCCCTGCGTCAGGCCCTACCGACATGGCAATGAGACGCGTCGTCGAAGAGTTGAGAGCGTGGCTGAAAACGCTCGTATCGGCTGCGGTGTACGCAACGCTGATTGTCACGTTCGTGTTTCAGGTGGCGCGGGTTGAAGGACACAGCATGGCACCCACGCTCGAGGACCGCGATCGCTTAGTCGTGAACAAGCTCACGTATCGACTGGGGGAGCCGCGGATCGGCGACGTGGTCATGCTCGATTATCCCAATGATCCGGCCAAGGCGTTCGTGAAGCGTTTGATTGCCGAACCAGGCGATCTGGTTCGCATCGTGGACGGCAAGGTCTATCGAAATGATCGGTTGCTTGACGATTCGTTCGTGTCTCCCGACTTTCGCAGCCACGAGGATTGGGGGCCTCAGGTGATCCCTGAGGGTTACTATTTCGTTCTCGGAGATCATCGCAACAACAGTTCGGACAGCCGGATCTGGGGTTGCGTGCCGAAGAAGTACATCATCGGCAAGGTCCAGCTGCGCTGGTGGCCGCCGTTCCACGCGCGGATGTTTTGATCCATGTCTCCACGGCCAGGTGCGCGAACAGACTTCGACCGTGGTGTCCGCTGATACGGGCGATTAGAGGCAGCGTGGATTTCGGCTGAGATCCTGCGCAACGAATTGAATCAGCGGATGGGTTGAAAGGCTCGCCTCCGCTGCCGCCTGCTGGAAGCGCGACTGGACCCGCGATTGCTGTGCCAGGTTCCAGTTTCGATCTCCAACACCCTCCCTGAGTTCGTAATGAAGCGCGTCGGACGCGCACGCCGCACGGTGTGCGATCACGAGCAACGCGTACGGGCGAATGCGAGTGGTCGGTTGCTCTGCGAGGTAATGCTCCGCACCCGCGAGTTCGCCCAGCGGCCCTTCGCTAAATCCTTCCCATTCGTACGCCGGCGAGACAAACGTCGCGAAGCGACTCGCCTCGGCGGCAGCATCATGTCCAAATAGCGCCACGACCGTGCGCTCGAGGGCTTGCTTCTTGCGAAAGACCGATTGCAACGCGAAATCCTTGGTCGACGGCCCACGCATTCGCGACTGGAATCCGGCAGCGGTCGCGTTGAATTGTTTCAGCGAGTTTTGCACCTCGGACGGGAGATCCTGGAATCGCGTGTCCGGCGCCCACGCGGACCACCAGAGGAGCGCCGTGCGAACGGCTTCGCTCGCGCGGTCGTCGCGAAGAACAGGGCCGCTGCTCGTCGCGGCGGCGGTCGCAAAGACGATGAAACTCAAGGCGATCGAGAACAGGCGAAGCATTACCGCTCCCAGTCCGTGATTGTACCTGTTCTGATCCGAGTTGCTCGTCTGAAGTCGGCCGCGGCGGCGGGTCAAGGCCAGCTTGCGTCCCTTACCGTCTAAACGCGCACATCGTGTGTCTCGTCGACGGGAGGAACAGATGAAACCATCGGTCCGCATTGTCATCTTTGCAGCGGCGTCGCTCTGGCCCGTGGCCACATCCGCGCAGCAACTGAGTGCTCGAGTGGGATCGCTGAGTCCGCAGCGCGCGTTCGCTGAATCGGCGGAAGGTTCGGTGCTCAGTGCCGATGCGCGCGCGCGGCAGACGCGCGAGGTCGAACGCTTCCGTGTCGATGTGCAGCGTTTCATTGAAGAAGCCCAGGCAGAACTGGTCGGCGCTCAGCGCGAGGTCGAGAGCGCCTTTCTCGCCAGGCTGCGTCCGGCGGTGGAGCAAGTGGCAAAGGCGAAGCAGTTGCAGCACCTTGCGGCTATTGAACCGCCGCGTAAATAGGCAGCCACTTCGGTGTATGATTCGTAGCGCCTGCCGCCTGCGCGAGATCCACTTTGATCACTGCGACCGTCTTTCGAGCAGCCGGTGTCGTCCTTCTCCTATCGGCAACGGCGTGCGGCGGCATTTCCAACCCGGCGTCTCCGCCAAGCGATTTCTCCTCGGGCAACTTCGCGATGAACATCGTCGCATCCAACACGTGCTCGACGCTCGCCGATGCAGGACGGAACCGGGGCTGGCGGTTGAACCTTGTCAAGACAGGCTCGTCCGTCATTGGTTACATGCAAGGGTGGTCGGACAAAGCGACCGTATCGTCGCAAACAACTCTGGCGGGGACCGCAAACGGAAGCTCGTTGTCGCTCACCGGTTCGATCTACGACACGGTCGCGGGATGCGCCGAAGCCCTGTGCTACAGGGCCGAGGGGACGATCACCGCAACGCAATCCGGCAACGTCATCAATGGAACGCTCAACGGCGTGCTCACCTATGAATTTACGACCTGTTCTGCGACGGATCACAAGGTGACGTTCACGAGGGAATGAATCGCTGATCACTGATCACTCATCGTGAATCGGGAAATCGCTAATCGCTAATCGCTAATCGCTGAATCGACGAATCCGT
>Ga0310900_10000902_pt1 | contig 11094 bp, 5 predicted proteins | sample C24D1metaG_FD_203879 | JGI IMG/M metagenome (GOLD analysis project Ga0310900, IMG submission 203879) | Lab incubated soil microbial communities from West Virginia University Organic Research Farm, Morgantown, WV, United States - C24D1 | ecosystem: Environmental > Terrestrial > Soil >...
CCGTGCGCGCGCCATCATTCCCGTCTTCGCGCGGACTTCGAGCTTGTGCTCCTTACCGTCGAGATTGCCGGGTGTGAAACCCAGCGCGTAGAGGCTGTGCAGTTCCTGCGCGACGCGCGTGAAGGTCGGTGCCAGCTCCGCCGTCTTCTTCAGCTCGAAGTAGCCGCCGCCGGTTTCATCCGCCAGCTTGCGGAGTGCGCTGGTGGGCCGCGAACGCATCATCCGTGCGCCGTTGAAGAACTCGGACTGCAGGCCGATGGCGTAGACCATCACTTCCTTGTCGCGCGCCTTCGTCAGCACGTCGCCGAAACTCCGGCGGCTCGCCGTGTCGTCGCCGTCCGTAAAGACCAGCACGACCTTCCGCCCGCTCGCATCGTCCAGCAGGTCGATGCTCGTGTCGATGGCGTCGTAGAGACGTGTGGGATTGCCATACTGCAAATCGTTGAGCGCCAGGATGAGATCGTCGCGGTCATTCGTGAAGTGGCCGCTGAACATGATCTTGTCGCTGAACGCGCCGACCTGTGCGCGGTCCTCCGGCAGCAGCCGCAGGATGAACTGCTCGGCGGCCGCCTTCAGCAGCTTCAGGTTGTTGTTCATGCTGAAGCTGAAATCCATGGTGACGACGGCGGTGAAAGGCTGGATGTCGTTCTGGAAGAAAACGATCTCCTGCTCCTTGCCGTTGTCCAGGATCGTGAAGTCCTCTTTCTCGAGATCGGGCACGAGCCGTCCGTCGCTGTCGAGGACCGTCGCGAGGATGGGGACGATGCTGGTACCACTGCGGAAGGTCGGCTGCTGCTGCGCGTGAACAGTCAGTCCCACCGCGAGTACGACGAGCGCCGCAGCCAGAGGACGCATGTTCGGAGCTTAGCAACCACTCGGAAGGGAGTAAACCCCCGAATTGTCGCAGGTGGCCTGCGGATCGGCCGGTGAAAGCTGTCAGTACGGCCAGCCGGCGTCCCGGGTCCGGCGAATGGTTGAGGGATCCGTTAATATTCCAGCGCCATGCAAAAACTGCTCGCCCTCGTCTTCTGCATCGCGCTTCCCGTCGCGGCCCATGCCCAGGCCGTCAGCGGTGTGGTGCGGGACAGCACCGGCGCCGTCGTGTCCGGAGCCGCCGTCATCGTCCGCAGCTCATCAGGCGTTGAACAGCATGCCGTGACCCGCACGGACGGCCGTTTCGAACTGGCGCAAGGCATCCCGAACGGCGCGACCCTCGTGGTGCGCGCTGGCGGCTTTGCCGAGAAGACGGTTAAGACGGGCACGGGCAACGGCGAGCTCGAAATCGTCCTCGAGCCGGCGCGGCTGCTCGAGTCGGTCACAGTGACGCCTTCACGCACGGAGCAGCGTCTCGGCGACGTTGCCGCGAGCGTCAACGTCATCGACAAGGATGAGGTGCGGCATTCGCCGGCGGCACTGGCCGACGACCTCCTTCGCACGCAGCCGACCTTCAGCCTGTTCCGCCGGACGACCAGCCTGTCCGCGCATCCGACGGCGCAGGGCGTGTCACTGCGCTCGATCGGTCCAAGCGGCGTCAGCCGGTCGCTCGTCCTGATTGACGGCGTTCCCTTCAACGACCCGTTCGGCGGGTGGGTGTACTGGACGCGCGTGCCGCTCGAGAGCGTTGAGCGCATCGAGATGATCGACGGCTCCAGCTCCAGCATCTGGGGCAACTACGCGCTCGGTGGCGTCATCAACGTCGTCACCTCGCGCCCCAAGAAGCGAACGTTCGAGTTCCGGTCCCAGGCCGGCAGCCGCGACACGTGGAAGGCCGACTTCTTCGGCAGCGACACGTTCGGGAAGGTCGGCGTGTCGATCGACGGCAGTTTCTTCGACACCGGTGGATTCGCGCAGGTGATTGCCGACGAGCGAGGCGCTGTCGACACGAAGGCCAAGGTCAGCTACGAGAACGTCGGGGTGAAGCTCGATTACAGCCCGAGCGATCGCGCGAGCACGTTCCTGCGCGTCGGTTATTTCCGCGAGGAGCGCGACAACGCCAAGGTCACGACGTTCACGCCGACGTCGCCGGAGGTCAACGACACGCTCTGGAAGACGGTGAGTGGCGGCGTTCGCGTGTCGCTTCCGGATCAGAGCGACCTGCAGGCCAGCATCTTCCTGGATTACAGCCGTTTCTCCAGCAGCTTCCTTGCAGTCCCCGCGGCGACTCCCGCCCGTTCCATTGGCCGTTTGACGACGCTGCAGGAGGTACCGACTGATGCCGTGGGCGGCCTCGTGCAGTGGTCGAAGCCGATTTCGACGCGGCATCTGATTTCGGCCGGCACCGACTTCCGCCGGATCAAGGGCGCCAGCCTCGAGCAGGGGATGAACCCCACCAACGGGCTCACGTTGACGACGCTCCGCGAGGGCGGCGGCACGCAGATCAGCAGCGGGACGTTCCTGCAGCTGCAGTACTGGCCGACGTCGGCGCTGTCGGTCACGGTGAGCGGCCGGGCTGATCACTGGCGCAACTACGACGCGCGGTTCACCGAAGTGACCGCGGCCACGGGCGCCCCGACGGCCAACAATCTCGGCGACCTTCCCGAAAAGGACACGACCGTGTTCAGCCCGAAGCTGGCCGCGCTGTACCACGCGACCAACCGGGTCACGGTGTGGGGCACTATCGGCAACGGCTTCCGCGCGCCGACCTTGAACGAGCTGTACCGGAACTTCAGCGTCGGCCAGTTGCTGACGCTCGCCAACGCGGACCTCGGCCCCGAGCGGCTGCGCGGCGGTGAGATCGGCGTGAACATCTCGCCCGTTGACGATCTCAGCATCCGCACGACCTGGTTCGACAACCGGATGAAGGATCCGATCACGAACGTCACGCTGATTGCCGGCACGCGCGCCCAGCGGAAGAACGTCGGGCGCACGCGCATCCGCGGGTTCCAGACGGACGTCGAGTACCGGATCGCCGATCGCTGGAGAGTGGGCGGCGCCTATGTGCTCAACCGAGCGCGCATCACCGAGAACGATTCGGATCCGACGCTCGAGGGCAAGTTCCTGCAGCAGGTGCCGAAGAATCGTGGTTCGCTGCACGTCTCCTTCGCTCACCCGCGGTACGTCGACGTCACGCTGACCGGACTCTTCATCGGGCATCAGTTCAACGACGATCTGAACGTGCAGGCGAGAACGGGCGAAGAGCCGGGCCTGCCGGCGTTCGGTACGCTGGATCTCTCCGCGATGCGCGCGATCGGCAAGACCCTCGACGTCTTCATGACCGTGCAGAACATGCTCGACAAGGAATACTGGGTGCAGCTGGCGCCGACGACAATCGCGTCGCCGCGGCTCGTCAGCGTCGGCCTGCGTGTGCGCTTCTCTGGCAGATAAAGTGCCCAATCAACTCCCAACCTCCAATTCCCAGCTTCCAATTCCGTTTGGGAGTTGGGAGTTGGTAGTCGGGAATTGACTAAATGCTCACATTCATGAAGAAAGCCCTGTTTTTCTCGATTTGCGCCATCCTCATCGCCTGCTCGTCGGCGCCGGCGCAGAACGCCGGCGATGTGGCGGCGCGCGTCGGCGATCGCGCGATCACCGTGAAGGAGCTCGACGACAAGTGGCGGGACACGGATCCGACCGAGCAGTCGGAGACGATCCAGAAGCTGTATGACGGCCGCCGGAACGCGCTCGAGCTGATCATCGCCGACCAGCTCCTGACGGAGGCCGCGAAGTCGCGTGGGCTCAGCCCCGAGGCGTACGTCGAGTCCGAGCTCTCCAAGCGCGTGAAGCCGGTGACGGAGGCGGAAGTCGTCGCGTTCTACCAGCAGAACCAGAACCAGATGGAAGGCCGCTCGCTCGAGGCGATGGCGCCGGCGATCAGCCGATTCCTGACCCAGCAGCAGGAGCAGGCCGCCCGCGCGGCGCTCATCACCGAGCTGCGCAAGGCCGGCCCCTCGGTGCGCGTCATGCTCGAGACGCCGCGCTTCGAGATCGAGCTTGCCGACTCCGACCCGTCGCTCGGCAACGCGAAGGCGCCGGTCACCCTCGTCGAGTTCTCAGACTTCCAGTGCCCGTTCTGCCTGCGTGTCGCGCCGACGTTGAGGAAGATCCGCGCCACCTACGGCGACAAGGTCAGGATCGTGTGGAAGGACTTTCCGCTGACGCAGATCCACCCGCAGGCGTTCAAGGCCGGCGAGGCGGGGCAGTGCGCCGCGGAGCAGGGCAAGTTCTGGGAGTTCCACGATCAGGTGTTCGCCAACCAGCAGGCGATGATGCCGGACGATCTGAAACGGTACGCCGCCGGCGTGGGCGTCGATGCCACGAAGTTCAACTCGTGCCTCGACTCGTCGAAGCACGCCGAGGTGATCCGCAACGGTGTCGCGCAGGGCACTCGACTGGGTGTGAACTCGACGCCGACCGTCTTCGTGAATGGACGCCGCGTGTCAGGCGCGCAGCCCTATGAGGTCTTCGCCGGAATCATCGACGAGGAACTGTCGAAAGCAAAGTAGGAATCCCCCCTGCCAACTGCGGGGCGCGGCCTTATCTACCCGAGACGGACCAGCCCACGCCGCGTCGCGACCTTGACGGCCTCGGTGCGGCTCGTGACGCCCAGCTTCTCGAACAGGTGTCCCAGGTGTGTCTTCACCGTCCGCTCGCTGATCCCGAGCGAGTTGGCGATTTCCTTGTTGGCTTTTCCGTCAGCAAGCAGGCGCAGAGTGGCGAGCTCACGGGGCGTCAGCTGGACGCGCGTGACGTCCTCAGCCAGCTTCGCCGCCGCTGCCGGCGCCAGGTAGGTTTTCCCTGCCAGCACGTCGCGAATGCACGTGATCAACGCGTCCGCCGAAATGTCCTTGAGGATGTACGCCTTGGCACCCGCCTTCAGCGCACGCGAAATCTCCTCGTCGGTGTCGTAGGTCGTCAGCACGATGACGCGCGCCCGGGGATCGCGCTCGCGCAGCCGCTGGACGACCTCGACGCCCTCCATGACCGGCATGCGCAGGTCGAGCAACGTCACATCGGGGTGATGGCGGTCCCAGGCCGCGAGCGCTTCGACGCCGTTGCCTGCCTCGGCGACGACGTGCAGGTCGGATTCCTGATTGATGATGTTCGCGACACCCGTCCGGAGCAGGGCGTGATCGTCCACGAGCAGCACGCTCGCCTTCGCCGCCGGAGTCGTCACCGCCGCCTCAGCCGACGGCATAGACCTGCGTTGGCAGCGACGAGGGCTCCCACGCGAGCACGACTTCCGTGCCGCTGCGTGGCGCCGTGACGATGGTCAGCGAGGCGCCGATGCGATCGGCGCGCTCCTGCATGCTGGTCAGCCCGAATCCCGCGCTCGATCGGTCGTTCGGAATGCCTCTGCCGTCGTCGGCCACCGACAACTGGAGACCAAGCGAGTTGACGCTCGAGGCTCTGATGGTGATGCGGCGGGCCTGCGCATGGCGAACGGCGTTGGTCAGCGCCTCCTGCGCGATTCCGAGGATTTCGCGCTCGACGCCATCGCCGAATCGCGGCAACTCGTCGAGCTGCAGGTCGATCGGCACCGTCGTGGTGCGCTGCCCGAGCTCCGCGAGTCTCTTGATCGCCTGACCGACGTCCTCGCTGCTGCCGACGTTCGGGCGAAGCGTGCCGACCGATCGACGCGCTTCCGTCAAATGCGTGCGCGCGAGATCGACCGCCGTCTCGATGTTGCGCGAGACGGTTGGTGGCAGCGAGCACACTTCACGCTGTGCGGCCTGCAGCTGCATGAGGATCGCGGCGAATCCCTGCGCCAGGTTGTCGTGAATGTCGCGGGCGAGCCGGTTGCGCTCCTCGAGGATCGCCTTGCGCCGCTCCTCGATGCGATTCTGCTCCACCAGGCGGCTGTGATGCAGCGCCATGGCCGCCTGTCTCGCGATGGCCTCGGTCAGCGCGACCCGCCACCACTGCCCCTCAGTGCAGTCGTCCGGTCGTTCGAGCGTACAGAGCGTGATCCAGCCAAGGGTCCTGTCGGCCAACGCGAGCGGCGCCACGATGGTCGTGCTCAGGCCGTCGCGCCGGATCACGTCGCGGATGACGGCGGGCATGCGCTCGTCATCCACCGTGTACTCGACTGTCTTGTGCCACCCGGGAGCGTACCCGTAGAGATGATTCGCGAAGGCCTCGATTGGAAATGAGGACGTCGCCGTTTCGGCCGGTGTCGGCGCAAAGATCTCGCCGTTGAGGTGCGCCATCCAGAGATGGCAGCCCTGCTGATCGTCGTCCACGAGCCAGACGCTGACCTTGTGACTCTCGCCCTCATCGGCAAGCGTTTGCAGTAGTGCCCGGAAGAAGCCGTCTATGTCTGGCTCGCGCACGAGGAGATCGACCGAGAACTTCACGACATCGGTCTGAATGTTCGCGAGGCATTCGGCACGACGCCGCTCGGTGGTCTCGCGCGCCAGCGCGGCGCGCAGGGCCTCTACATCGCGCGTGTCCAACGCCGGAGGCGTCTCCTTGTCCATCTCTCCACCCTGCATAGCCCTCCCATTATCGAACCGTTTGGCCTCGCGACGTCATGGCCCGCACGGACGAGGGCCGCCTCGTCCGAAAGTCGTAGTCCGGCCTCTGCAGGACGTCGGTCCCAGGCCTGCGCCGCCCGTGTGAGACGGACGTGCGCCCACTGCCCGATTGTTTGCGCGTCTCGCGAGCGCGAGACTGCAAGCCATGACACACGCACAAACGCTCGTGACGGCAATCGCCGTTATCGCTTTCGCGGCCGGCTGCGCGCGAACCTCAGCGCAGCAGGCGGCGCCTCCTCCACCACAGGTCACAGTAGCCAGCGTCATCGAACGGAGTGTGACCGAGTGGGATGAATTCACCGGACGGCTCCAGGCCGTCGACTCCGTGGACGTCCGCCCCCGCGTCTCGGGACTGATCTCGGCCGTGCGGTTCGACGAAGGCGCAATGGTCCACCGCGGCGACCTGCTCTTTCAGATCGACGCGCGTCCGTTCCAGGCGGAGGTTGATCGTCTTCGCGCGGAGGTCGCGCGCGCGAAGGCCACGGCTCAGCGCGCCGACTCCGAACTGGAGCGCGCAGAACGCCTGCGGGCCGAGAACGCGATCGCCCGCGAAGAGCACGATCGTCGCGCCGCGTTCGCGCTGGAGTCAGCGGCGCAGACGGCAGCCGTCGAAGCGGCGCTCCGCTCGGCCGAGTTGAACCTCGAGTTCACACAGGTCACGGCGCCGATTGACGGGCGGGTCGGGAGAGCGATCGTCACCGAGGGGAACCTCGTATCGAGCGGGCCGGGCGAAGCGACGCTGTTGGCGACAGTGGTCTCGCTCGATCCGGTCTACGCCTACTTCGACGCCGACGAGCAGATCTTCCTGAAGTACAGCGGAGTGGCCGGTGCCAGAGGGGCCAGCCTGCGGAGCCGCAGCTCGCAGCTCCCGATTCGGATGGCCCTTTCGAACGATGAAGGCTTCCCCCGGGCTGGCCACATGGACTTTCTGGACAACCAGCTCGATGGCACGAAGGGAACGATTCGCGGACGGGCCGTCTTTCGAAACTCAGACGGCCAGCTCACCCCCGGGTTGTTCGTGCGGCTCCGTCTCGCCGGCACGGCGGCCTACCGCGGCCTGCTGATTCAGGACCGCGCTGTCGGCACCGACCTCAGTAAGACGTTCGTGTACGTGGTCGGACCGAAGAACGACGTCCAGTATCGGGCCGTGACGCTTGGTCCGCTCGTCGACGGTCTCCGCGTCGTCCGCAGCGGCCTCGAAGCTGGTGAGTCCGTCATCGTCAACGGTCTGCAGCGTGTTCGACCGGGCGCACAGGTTACACCCGTCGTCGAGCCAATGGATCACGCATCATGAGATTCTCGCGATTCTTCATCGATCGGCCGATCTTCGCGGCCGTGTTGTCGCTCGTGATCGTCGTCGCCGGGGCGCTGGCGCTCTTCCAGCTCCCAGTCAGCGAATACCCCCAGGTGGTGCCGCCGACGGTCGTGGTGCGGGCCACCTATCCAGGCGCGAATCCAAAGGTCATTGCCGAGACCGTCGCGTCGCCGCTCGAGCAGCAGATCAACGGCATCGAGGGCATGCTCTACACGTTCTCGCAGGCCACCTCCGACGGCCGGCTGCAGCTGACGATCACCTTCGCCCTCGGCACCGACCTCGATAACGCGCAGGTGCAGGTGCAGAACCGCGTGGCGCAGACGCTGCCGCGCCTCCCGGCCGAGGTGCAGCGCATCGGCGTCGTCACCGAGAAGTCCTCGCCGGACTTCATCATGGTCGTGAACCTCGTTTCGCCCAACGAGCGATACGACCAGCTCTACCTCGCGAACTTCGCCACCCTGCGGATCAAAGACGAGCTCACGCGTATTTCCGGCGTTGGCAGCGCGCAGGTGTTCGGTGCGGGCGAGTACAGCATGCGCATCTGGCTCGATCCGGACCGCCTGGCCTCGCGGCAGTTGACGACGTCGGATGTGATTCGAGCTATCCGTGAGCAGAACGTCCAGGTGGCTGCCGGCGTGCTTGGCGCGCAGCCCGCGCCTCAGGACACGACGTTTCAACTCTCGGTCAACACACGCGGCAGATTGAGCACTGAGGACGAGTTCGCCGACATCGTCGTCCGGGCAACTCCGGACGGTCAGATCACACGAGTGCGCGACGTCGGACGCGTCGAGCTCGGCGCAAACCAGTACGCCCTCCGTGCGCTGCTCGACAATCAGCCGACCGTTGCCATCGGCATCTTCCAGCGCCCCGGCAGCAACGCCATCGAGGCATCAAACCAGGTGCGGCAGACGATGGACACGCTGAAGAAGTCGTTCCCTGACGGCGTGGACTACCGAATCGTCTACGACCCTACGGTCTTCGTGCGCAACTCCATCCGCGCCGTCGTGGAGACACTGTTCGAAGCGATTCTGCTGGTTGTCATCGTCGTCATGGTCTTCCTGCAGACCTGGCGTGCCTCGATCATTCCGCTCGTCGCCGTGCCCGTATCGCTGGTCGGCACGTTTGCCGTGATGCCGGGGATGGGGTTCTCCCTCAACACACTGTCGCTCTTCGGCCTGGTGCTGTCGATTGGCATCGTGGTTGACGATGCGATCGTCGTGGTCGAGAACGTCGAGCGGCATATAGAGCTCGGGCTCCCGCCACTCGAGGCCACCCGCAAGGCCATGGAGGAAGTGTCCGGGCCGATCATCGCGATCGCGCTCGTCCTCTGCGCCGTCTTCATTCCGACGGCATTCGTCAGCGGCCTGACCGGTCAGTTCTACCGTCAGTTCGCGCTGACGATCGCAATCTCGACGGTCATCTCGGCATTCAACTCGCTGACGCTGAGCCCTGCGCTTGCCTCCCGGTTGCTCAAGCCGCGCGCCGAGTCGAAGGACATCGTCCAGCGGGCAGCCGATCGGCTGTTCGGATGGTTCTTCCGCGGCTTCAACCGGCTGTTCGCGCGCGGTTCGAACGCCTACAGCAGTGGCGTCGGCCGTCTCCTGCGCGTGTCCGGGGTCGCGATCGTGCTCTACGTCGCGCTGATCGGTGTGACGGCCGCGGGATTCGAACGCGTGCCGCAGGGATTCGTCCCCACCCAGGACAAGGAATATCTCGTTGCGTTTGCGCAGCTGCCGGATGGCGCCACGCTGGATCGCACGGACGCGGTCATTCGCAAGATGACGTCAATTGCGCTGAAGCATCCCGGCGTCTACAGCGCTCTCGCGTTTCCAGGTCTGTCGATCAACGGCTTCGTCAACGCGCCGAATGCCGGCATTGCGTTCGTCGTGCTGAAGCCGGCGGAGGAACGCACCAGCCGCGACCTCAGCGCAGGCGCCATCGTCCAGGCGCTGAACGCGCAGTTCTTTGGCGAGATTCAGGAGTCGATTGTCGCCATCTTCCCGCCCCCGCCCGTGCAGGGGCTGGGACAGGTCGGCGGCTTCAAGCTCTACGTCGAGGACCGCGCCGGCACCGGTTTCGAGGATCTGCACGCGCAGTTGCAGAACGGTCTGGCCAAGGCGCAGACGAACCCATCGCTCGCCGGGTTGTTTTCGAGCTTCCAGGTGAGCGTGCCGCAGATTCAGGCGGACGTCGATCGTGAGCGCGTGAAGAGCTACGGGGTGGAGCTGACGGACGTCTTCGAGACGCTGCAGGTCTACCTTGGCTCGTTGTACGTCAATGACTTCAACCGGTTCGGGCGCACGTATCAGGTCAACGCCCAGGCGGAATCACAGTTCCGTCTGCAACCCGAACAGATTCGCCGCCTCGAGACCCGCAACGCGCGCGGCGACATGATCCCGCTCGGATCGCTGGTCACCGTCTCGCGCAGCTACGGACCCGAGCAGGTCATGCACTACAACGGCTATCCCGCGGCCGAGATCAACGGTGGCCCGGCGCCGGGATTCAGCTCCGGTCAGGCGCAGAAAGCTCTCGCCGACACGCTGCAAGCGGAACTGCCGTCGGGCATGACCTTCGAGTGGACCGAGCTGGCGTATCAGGAGATCCTCGCCGGCAACACGATGCTGTTCGTGTTCCCGCTCTGCGTGCTGCTCGTTTACGTCGTGCTGGCAGCGCAGTACGAGAGCTGGACGCTGCCGCTGTCGGTCATCCTCATCGTCCCGATGACGTTCTTCTCCGCGATCGCCGGCGTCTGGCTGACCGGCGGCGACAACAACGTGTTCACGCAGATCAGTTTCCTTGTGCTGGCCGGGCTCGCCTGCAAGAACGCAATTCTGATCGTCGAGTTCGCGAAGCAACGCGAGGAAGAAGGCGAGACCACGATGGACGCCATTCTGGCTGCGTGCCGCATCCGCCTGCGGCCGATTCTGATGACGTCGCTGGCATTCGTGATGGGCGTCATTCCGCTGGTGGTCTCGACCGGTGCGGGCTTCGAGATCCGCCAGGCGATGGGCATCGCGGTGTTTGCCGGCATGCTCGGCGTCACGCTGTTCGGCCTGTTCCTGACGCCGGTGTTCTACGTGATGCTCAGCCGGCTGACCCGGCGAGGGGTCGCGCGTGCGTTGAAACCGGCGCTGACGACCGCGACCGTCGTCCTGCTGGCGATCTGGTCGGCGGCGTGCGGCGTTCGCCGGCCGTACGTCGCGCCGACGGTCGCACCGGCTGAGCTCCGGCACCTCGACTCGGCTCTCGTCACGGAACAGCCGTTCGATCCGCGATGGTGGCAGCAGTTTGACGATGCGGTACTCA
>Ga0310900_10000904_pt1 | contig 11093 bp, 9 predicted proteins | sample C24D1metaG_FD_203879 | JGI IMG/M metagenome (GOLD analysis project Ga0310900, IMG submission 203879) | Lab incubated soil microbial communities from West Virginia University Organic Research Farm, Morgantown, WV, United States - C24D1 | ecosystem: Environmental > Terrestrial > Soil >...
CCGTAGCCCGGCGCCGATCGCGCGTGCCGCGGCCCGCGGCGCGGCCACCCAATGCGGGTCCACCGCCGAACGGCCTGCCAGCCCGGCGGTGTGTAACCAGCCGTCACCCGCTCCCAACACGCGGGGTACCTCGACACGAGCCCTCGCCCAGCGCAGCCGCTCCACCTCTGCGACCAGGTGATGTGCCCACTTCGGCGGCGCGACCTTGACGTACTCCCGTCCACCATCCATTGCGAACGTGACCCCACCGAGCTCGTTGACCCAGACCGCGACGACCGGCCTGCCTCCCGCGATGGCCTCGACGATCTCCGGAACCGCCACCGGTTCGCTGGGAACGCTCACCCGACTAGGCTGCCTGATGTGGAACCGGTATACGGGACAGTCATCCAGCTCGCCCGCCTGGCATGGCGGGTGCAGGGGCTGAAGTTCACGATCACCGGCGTGGAGAACTTGCCCCGCACGGGTGGTGCCGTCATCGCCATCAACCACACCAGCTACTTCGACTTCACGTTCGCCGGGTTGCCCGCCTACAAGCAACACCTAGGCCGCAAGGTGCGGTTCATGGCGAAGAAAGAGGTCTTCGACGACAAGATCTCCGGCCCGCTCATGCGCGGCATGCATCATATCGAGGTGGACCGCGGCGACGGCTCCGGCTCGTTCGAGCAGGCCTGCCGGGCGCTGAAGGAAGGCGAGTTGGTTGGCGTGTACCCGGAGGCCACGATCAGCCGCAGCTTCGAGATCAAGGCGTTCAAGTCGGGGGCGGCGCGCATGGCCATCGCGGCCGACGTGCCGATCGTCCCGCACATCGTCTGGGGCGCACAGCGCATCTGGACCAAGGGGCATCCCAAGAACATGCGGCGCCCGAAGGTGCCCATCTCGATCGCGGTTGGCGAGCCGATCGAGCCGACGCTGCCACCCACAGAGCTGACCGCTCTGCTGCATTCGCGGATGCAGCACCTGCTCGAGCGGGTGCAGGACGCCTACGGCCCGCACCCACCCGGCGAATTCTGGGTGCCGCACCGGCTTGGCGGGGGAGCGCCGTCGCTGGCCGAGGCCAATCGGATGGACGCCGAGGAGGCTGCCCAGAAGGCGGCCCGCCGGGCGCAACGGGCCGACCCCACCGGGGCGCCGGGGTAGCGGGTATGGAGCCGGTTTTCCGCACACTGGAGATCGCGGCCGAGGCGGCAATGAGGGCTACTGGTACGCGCATCACCTACCACGGTCTGGAAAACATCCCGGCGCCTGGCGGTGCCGTGATCGCGATCAACCACACCAGCTATATCGACTTCCTGCCCGCCGCGCTGGCCGCGCATCACCGCAAGCGCAGGATGCGGTTCATGATCAAGGCCGAGATGCAAGAGGTGAAGTTCGTCAGCTGGCTGATCAAGCACACCAAGACAATTCCGGTGGACCGCCGCGCCGGGGCTGGCGCGTATGCGGCGGCAGTTCAGGAACTGCGTAAGGGGGAAATCGTCGGTGTGTATCCAGAAGCGACCATCAGCCGCAGCTTTGAGCTGAAGGAGTTCAAGACCGGAGCCGCGCGGATGGCGCTGGAGGCGCAGGCGCCGATCATCCCACTGATCGTCTGGGGTGCGCAGCGGGCGTGGACGAAGGACCACCCGAAGTCGTTGGGCCGCAACAAGTTACCAATAACCGTCGTGGTCGGCGTGCCAATTCCGGCGACGGGCACCATGGAGCAGCTGGACGCCACGCTGCGCGAGTCGATGACTGCGCTGCTGCACAAGACGCAGCTGGACTACCCACATCCCGAGGGCGCGTACTGGGTGCCGCGCCGGCTGGGCGGTTCGGCACCGACGATGGCGGAGGCCAAGCTGCTCGACGAGGCGGAGCTGGCCGAGCGGGCGCGCAAGCGGGCCGAGCGTGAAGCGAGAAGTCACCGGTGACCCCCGACCTGATCGCCACCGATGTGGACGGCACGCTGCTCGACGACGACGAGAAGATCACGGCCCGCACCCGGGACGCCGTACAGGCGGCGGTCGAGGCCGGTACGCAGTTCGTACTCGCCACCGGCCGCCCGCCGCGCTGGGTGCAGCCGGTCGTCGACGCGCTGGGTTTCGCGCCAATGGCTGTGTGCGCCAACGGCGCAGTGATCTACGACCCGTCCACCGACCGGATCATCTCGGCCCGCACGCTGTCAGTCGACATGCTCGGCGAGCTCGCCGAGATCGCCACCCGGGTCATCCCGGGCGCGGGTCTGGCCGTCGAGCGCATCGGCAGCAGCGCACACGACGCGGCCACCCCGCAGTTCGTCAGCTCGCCGGGTTACGAGCACGCGTGGCTCAACCCCGACAACACCGAGGTGTCGCTCGAGGATCTACTCAGCGCGCCCGCCGTCAAGTTGCTCATCCGCAAGGCAGGCGCCCGCAGCTCCGATATGGTCGCCGCATTGGCCAAACATGTTGGGCTGGAAGGCGATATCACGTACTCCACGAACAACGGCCTCGTGGAGATCGTGCCGCTCGGCATCAGCAAGGCCACCGGCGTCGAGGAGCTGGCCCGCCCGCAGGGCATCGCGGCCGCGGACGTCCTGGCGTTCGGCGACATGCCGAACGACGTGCCGATGCTGCGGTGGGCAGGCCATGGAGTCGCGATGGGCAACGCCCACCCCGACGCGCGGGCGGCGGCCGATGAGGTCACCGCGGCCAACACCGATGACGGCCTCGCGCGCGTTCTCGAACGCTGGTGGGTCTAGCTGGGTTTCGTGAGCCCTAGGCGGGGTTGATGGGCGGTGTGAACCGCTCGAGCTGGATCGGTTCCGCCTCGCTCGACGGTGGTGGCAGCTCCAGCGGCACGCCGTCGATGACGCGCGTCACCGTGCCCTTCTCGCGGTCGAAGTTCAACGTGCCGTGCTGGAAGTTCTGCACGATCCACTGCGGCTCCTGGATCTCGGCGCTGGTGGGCAGGCCGAGCGCGCCGCGCTCGAAGCCCAGCGACCCCCACGCCTTGTAGATCGCACCGGTGACGGGCTCGGCGCCGCTCTGCGGCGACCAGTACACCGCACCCTTGTTGAACGTGACGTATCGCACCGAACCCTCGCCCGATGCCTCCGGCGACGTGGGCGCACCGAGCAGGCTGTTCATCCCGCCCATCGAATCCCATCGGGCGAAAATGGCTCCGCCGCGCAGTGATTCCGCCAGTTCCTCGGGCCCAGGCGGCTGGTTGAATCGCGCCGCGATGTCTCGGATCCGGTCCATCAGCGCGTACGCCGCATTGCCCGGACAGTCGGTGTTCCCGACGTCGCGGTGAGTGAAGATCGTCGGAAGCGTCGGCGTCGCACCGGTCGGGAACTTGGTGAAAGACCCACCCGAAGATGGCAATACCACGGTCCCCCGCGGATCGACGTGATCAAGCCCCAGCCGCCAGCCGATGAGCCGGCCGACCGTCCTCAATTGGATCGGAGTCGGGGGCACGACGTCGAAGTCGCCCAACATCGCCACGCCCCAGGTGTTGCGGTTGAAGCCGCCGGTGTGTGACCCCTCGACCGGTTTGTCCATGCCGCCTGCGCGACCCTCGAAGACCTGGCCGTACTTGTCGACCAGCGCGTTGTAGGCGATGTCGCACCAGCCCAATTCGCGGGTGTGGTACTCGTAGATCGACCGGACGATGCCTGCCGAATCCTGGGGTTCGTAGTCATTGCTGCCCGCGGTGTGGTGTACGACCGCGGCCCGGATTCCGTTGTCGTACACCGTGTTCCCGCACCGCATCCCCTCGTCGGCGCCCCACTGTGCGCGGCTGATGATGTTGGGTGGCTGGCCGGGCATAGTGACGGCGGACGGTAGCGGCAAGGTGTCCACCGGCGCTTGCGGCGGGCTGATCAGCACCGCGTTGATGTTCTGTGCGAAGGGCTGCTCGACATTGGCGGGCACATAGCCCAGGCCCGGCTTGGCGGGTGCCTTGGGCGCCGCCACGGTGGGTGCGACGCCCGGCGGGCGGGTGACCGAGATCTGCACCGTGGTGGTGCGGCCGACGAATAGGGGCTCGGTGCCGCGCGGAGCCCCGGAGTCGGGGCCGACACCTTCCAACGTCTCGGCTTCGTACCACGGCCCCCACGAGCCGTCGGACTTCTTGGCCCGGACCTTCGCGGAGGTGCCTGTCAGGTCTTCGGCGGTCAGCGCAACCATCGAGAACGGGGTGTCCTGGTGAATCTCTCGGAGAGTCTCACCGCCGCCGAGCCCGGTCAACGACTGCTGAGCGAATTGCGGCGACCGGCTTGGGGTTGCCGTCGCCCGAAGGGCCGTCGACCGCCCACGGCAGCACCACGATCGTCGCGGCAATCGCGGTGAACAACAGCGATGGCGGGGGACGACGGCACAGCACGGACCGATGTTACGTATGTGTCAGTTGTTACCAGTGTTCCGACACGGTAGTTGGACCGACTAAATGCCATCGTCGGCGGCTCGTTCCGCGCCGCTTGATAGTCGCCGGACTAAATGCCGGGCAATTCGTCCTGCAACGGCACCGCAGAGCTTTCGGGCATTTCTGCGGTGCCGTTTAGCGGCAGGACTAGATGCCGGGAACCGCCGCGGCTGCTGCCGGGACGGCTGCGGTGGCCGCCGCGGCGGCATCCGCCGCCGGGGCACCCGCGGGCTTGATGGCCGACATGATCGCAGGCATCAAGACGCCCTTGAGCAGGTCGATCGCCTGTCCCGCGCCGAGCTGGTTAGCGGCGCTGGACAGGTCACCGAGCAGACCACCGCTGCCGCTGGTGGCGGCAGGGGCCATGGCCAGCGACGGATCCCCGAGGATCGGGTACGTCCCCGCTGCCGGATCCAACCCGATGGGTGCCGAGATCGGTACCTCGCCAGGGGCGGGCAGTGCCGCCGCACTGGAGATCGGCGATGCGAGGGCCGGATCGACGCCCGTAGTCGGTGTGGTCAGACCTGGTGTGGCCAGACCTGGTGTCAGGCCGGTCGCCGCGGTGGGGCTGGTCAGCGCCGGGTTGCTCAGCGCCGGATTGCTCAGCGCCGGGTTGCTCAGCGCCGGGTTGGTCAGCGCCGGGTTGCTCAGCGCCGGGTCGGTCAGGGCCGGAGCGGCCGCGGTGGGCGGCGACAGCCCCGGTGTGGTCAGCGGCGACATTCCCAACCCCGGAGTGGTCAACGGGGCTGTACCTAGCCCCGGCGAGGTCAACGATGTCGGCATGGACGAGCCCGAGCCAGTCAGCAGGCTCGTCGGCATCGGGGGCAGGTTGATCCCGAATTGCGACAGGCCCTGTGAAAGGGCCGACATCAGCTCGTTGGGGAGGTCGGTGATCATGGCGGCCTGGACGAACTGGCGGTGCTGCGTCGGTGGCTTAATGCTCTCGGACAAGTCGGACATGGCGACTACTGCTGCTGGACTCGCGACTGCCAGGGCGGCGACCGCGCTCATGGCTGTGGAAAGCCTGCGTCGACGTCGGTTCGGCACGGAAGTCTCCTCAATATATGGACTACGTCTGGTAGCTGTCAGCGGCTGCGGACTCGATCGGGCGGAGCCCATCAGTGCCGACGTGATCGACGGTACTGGTGTGACTGTTGGGGTAGAAGTGGCGATACGGAATTGTGAGCCGATCGCAACCTTCAACCTTGTCATCCGGAGGGCAGAAGCATTGCGACCCGCGATCGGTCAAGTCGGGGAGGGCCGTCGCGGTCGGATACCCTTGCTGCCGATGACCGCTCGTTTTGATCTCTTTGTCGTCGGTTCCGGATTCTTCGGTCTGACAATCGCCGAGCGCGTGGCAACTCAGCTGGACAAGCGTGTTCTCGTCGTCGACCGGCGCCCGCACATCGGCGGCAACGCGTACTCCGAGCCCGAGCCGCGCACCGGTATCGAGGTGCATAAGTACGGCGCGCACCTGTTCCACACGTCCAATCAGCGGGTGTGGGACTACGTCCGCCAGTTCACCGACTTCACCGGCTACCAGCACCGCGTGTTCGCGATGCACAACGGGCAGGCCTATCAGTTCCCGATGGGCCTCGGCCTGGTGTCGCAGTTCTTCGGCAAGTACTTCACCCCGGATGAGGCGCGTCAGCTGATCGCCCAGCAAGCCGCGGAGATCGAGACCGCCGACGCGCAGAATTTCGAGGAGAAGGCGATCAGCCTGGTCGGGCGTCCGCTGTACGAGGCGTTTCTCAAGCACTACACCGCCAAGCAGTGGCAGACCGACCCGAAGGAGCTGCCCGCGGCCAACATCACGCGGCTGCCGGTGCGCTACACCTTCGACAACCGCTACTTCAACGACACCTACGAAGGCCTGCCCGTCAACGGGTACACCGCGTGGCTGAAGAACATGGCTGCCGACGAGCGCATCGAGGTGCGGCTTGACCCGGACTGGTTCGACGTCTGCGACGGGTTGCGTGCCGAAAGCCCCGACGCACCCGTGGTCTACACCGGGCCGCTGGACCGCTACTTCGACTATGCCGAGGGCCGGCTGGGCTGGCGCACACTGGATTTCGAGGTCGAGGTGCTCGACACCGGAGACTTCCAGGGCACCCCGGTGATGAACTACAACGACGCCGACGTGCCCTACACGCGCATCCATGAGTTCAGGCACTTCCACCCGGAGCGTGAGTACCCGACCGATAAGACGGTGATCATGCGGGAGTTCTCCCGGTTCGCAGAAGACGACGACGAGCCCTACTACCCGATCAACACCGAAGCCGACCGGGCATTGCTGGGCGTGTACCGTGCGCGTGCCAAGGCTGAGACGGCATCATCGAAGGTGTTGTTCGGCGGCCGGTTGGGCACCTACCAGTACCTCGACATGCACATGGCCATCGCCAGCGCGCTGAACATGTACGACAACACACTGGCGCCGCACCTGCGTGACGGTATGCCACTGACCGAAAATGGCATAGAAAGTAGCAGCGCATGAGTGACATTCCGTCCGGCGCGCTCGACGCCGGGGAATCCAGGGCGGTCAGTCTTCTCGCGCGGGTCATCCTGCCGCGGCCGGGCGAGCCGTTGGACGTCCGCAAGCTCTATATAGAGGAATCGGAGACCAACGCCAGGCGCGCCCACGCGCCGACCCGCACCACGCTCGAGATCGGTGCCGAGTCCGAGGTGTCGTTCGCGACGTACTTCAACGCCTTCCCCGCCAGCTACTGGCGGCGGTGGTCGATGCTCGAGTCGGTGGTGTTGCGGGTCGAGCTGACGGGCAGCGCCCGCGTCGACGTCTACCGGTCCAAGGCCACAGGCGCACGGATCACCGTGAGTGGCGCCCCGGTGTCGAGCGGCGACTCGGACCAGCCCGCCGTGGTCGAGTTCGAGATCGGCCTCGACCCGTTCGAGGACGGCGGCTGGATCTGGTTCGACATCACCACCAATTCCAAGGTCACCGTGCACAGCGCCGGTTGGTACGCTCCGGTGCCCGCGCCGGGCCGGGCCAACGTGGCGGTCGGCATCCCGACCTTCGACCGGCCCGCCGACTGCGTCAACGCGCTCGCCGCACTGACCTCGGATCCGTTGGTGGACGAGGCGATTGGCGCGGTCATCGTGTCCGACCAGGGCACCAAGAAGGCGGTTGACCACCCGGGCTACGCGGCGGCCGCCGCCCCGCTGGGCACCCGGCTGTCACTCCACAATCAGCCAAACCTCGGCGGCTCCGGCGGCTACAGCAGGGTGATGTACGAAGCGCTGAAAAACACCGACTGCGAACAGATCCTGTTCATGGACGACGACATCCGCATCGAGCCGGATTCGGTGCTGCGGGCGCTGGCGATGAACCGGTTCGCCAAGACGCCCACGCTCGTCGGCGGTCAGATGCTCAATCTGCAGGAGCCGTCGCACCTGCACGTGATGGGCGAGATGGTCGACCAAGAGAACTTCATGTGGACCAACGCGGTCAACACCGAATACGACCACAACTTCGCCAAATATCCGCTCAACGACGAAGAGGAAGCCCGGAGCAGGCTTCTGCACCGCCGCATCGACGTCGACTACAACGGCTGGTGGATGTGCATGATCCCGCGGCAGGTCGCCGAGGAACTAGGCCAGCCGCTGCCGTTGTTCATCAAGTGGGACGACGCCGACTACGGTCTGCGCGCCGGTGAGCACGGATACCCGACCGTGACGCTTCCCGGGGCGGCGATCTGGCATATGGCGTGGAGCGACAAGGATGACGCGATCGACTGGCAGGCGTACTTCCACCTGCGCAACAGATTGGTTGTCGCCGCCATGCACTGGGACGGTAACGTCGCGGGCCTGATCGCCAGTCATATGAAGGCGACGTTCAAACACCTACTGTGCCTTGAGTATTCGACTGTCGCAATCCAGAACAGGGCGATGGACGACTTCCTGGCCGGGCCCGAGCACATCTTCTCGATCCTGGAGTCTGCACTACCAGAGGTGCGCAAGATGCGTCAGGAGTTCCCCGACGCTGTGGTGCTGCCGAGTGCTACCGCGCTGCCGACGCCGTCGGACAAGCGGTGGCGCAAGAAGGTGGAGATCCCCACTAGCCCGCTGGCGATTTCACTGCGGCTGATCCGCGGCATCATCCACCAGCTCAGGCCGCACGACCCGGAACACCATCGACGTCCGCAGATCAACGTCGCGACCCAGGACGCGCGGTGGTTCTCGCTGTGCAAGGTCGACGGAGTGACGGTCACCACCGCTGACGGCCGCGGCGTCGTCTACCGGCAACGCGATCGTGCGAAAATGTTTGCGCTGCTTCGCGAATCGCTGCGGCGTCAATTGCTCCTCGCGCGCAAGTTCAACAAGATGCGCAAGGTCTACCGCGCGGCGCTGCCTGTGCTGTCGAGCAAGCAGAAATGGGAAGCGGTGCTCCTGGAATCGTCGCCGGCCAATGGCTGATGACCTACGGGGCGAGGAAGCCGCGTTGGTGGCCGTGCAGTCGGCCCTGGCGGACCGACCCGGTGTGTTAGCAGGCGCGCGTGCCCTTTCGCATTTCGGCGAACACAGTATCGGCTGGGTCGTCGTGTCCGCGTTGGGTGCTCTGCTTCAACCCCGGCGCCGGCGGGCGTGGCTCGCCGCTGGCCTGGGAGCGTTTCTCGCGCATGCGGCCGCGGTGGTGATCAAACGGGTGGTCAAGCGTGAACGGCCGCATCACCCTGCGGTCGTTGTCAACGTCGCCACGCCGAGCCGGCTGAGCTTCCCGTCCGCACACGCGACGTCGACCACCGCAGCGTCGATCCTGCTGGCACGCATCACCGGCCTGCCCTTACCCGCGGTGTTGATTCCCCCGATGGTGTTGTCCCGCTTGGTGCTCGGCGTGCACTACCCCAGCGACGTGCTGACCGGCGTCGCCGTCGGGGCGGTCGTGGCGAAGACGGTCGGAGCCGTCGCCGACCGGGTTGGAGGAGGCTCATGAGCATCTCGAGTGAGAGCGGCGCTGACAGCGCAATGCAGGCGAATAAAGAACCGGCACCTGTGAAGGGCCCGCCCAAGAACATCGTCACAGGCGTGGTCAAGGCCGTCCGCCCCAGACAGTGGGTGAAGAACCTGCTTGTGTTGATCGCGCCGGTGGCCGCGTTCGGTCGCGACATCCAATTCGACTATCACCAGGTCGCCATCAAGGCCTTGATTGCCTTCGTCGCGTTTTCGCTCGCCGCATCGTCGGTGTATCTCGTCAACGACGTCCGCGATGTCGAGGCAGACCGCCAGCATCCGACCAAACGTTTTCGGCCGATCGCGGCGGGCGTCGTGCCAGTGTGGCTTGCGTACGCCTTGGCAGTGGTACTGGGCATAGCGGCGCTAGCTGTTTCATCGCTGGCATCGCGGAATCTCATCGTCGTCATCGCCATCTACATCGCCATGCAGATGGCCTACTGCTTCGGGCTCAAACATCAGGCCGTGCTCGACATCTGCATTGTGTCTTCGGCGTATCTGATCCGCGCCATTGCCGGCGGCGCAGCAGTGGGTATTCCACTGTCGCAATGGTTCCTGTTGGTGATGACCTTCGGCTCGCTGTTCATGGTGGGCGGGAAGCGCTACGCCGAACTGCAGTTGGCCGAGCGGACGGGTGCCAAGATCCGCAAGTCGCTGGAGAGTTACACGGCCAGTTATCTCCGCTTCGTGTGGACGCTGTCGGCGACGGCCACTGTGCTGTGTTACGGGCTGTGGGCCTTCGAGCGGGATGGCAACTACGCGTCCTGGTACGCGGTGACGATCATTCCGTTCACGATCGCGATCCTTCGGTACGCAGTCGACGTCGATGGCGGCCTAGCCGGCGAGCCGGAGGAGATCGCGTTGAAGGACCGCGTCCTGCAGCTGCTCGCCGTGGCGTGGATCGGAACCATTGGTGCCGCCGTCTTCTTCAGTTGACAGGGTGAGTTCTATGGTCGCGGGCCGGCTGGCCCGCTGGCCGGCGTTTCCCTATGACGCGACCGCTCGGGTCAGCCTCTGGGCCGGCGTGGTGGCTGTCGCCGCACTGTTCGGGTGGGGCGCCTGGGAGCGCCGCTGGATCGCCGACGACGGGCTGATCGTGCTGCGCACGGTGCGAAACTTGTTGGCAGGCAACGGTCCGGTCTTCAACGTGGGCGAGCGTGTCGAGGCCAACACGTCGACGTTCTGGACCTATCTGATCTATCTCGGCGGCTGGATCGGCGGCCCCGTGCGGCTTGAGTATGTGGCACTCGTGTTGGCCCTGGTGCTCAGCGTGGCCGGGATAGCCCTGCTGATGCTGGGCGCAGGCCGGCTGTACGCGCCCGGACTGCGGGGCCGACGGGCGTTGCTGCTGCCCGCGGGAGCGCTGGTCTACATCGCGGTGCCGCCCGCGCGCGACTTCGCCACCTCGGGCCTCGAAAACAGTTTGGTCATGGCCTATTTGGGCCTGCTGTGGTGGATGATGGTCTGCTGGGGACAGGCCTTGCGCGCCTATCCCGTCGCGCAGCAGCAGCCACCCCCGCCGCGGCGTGGCGTACCGCCGACCCTACGCAGGGCCCCCTTCGCCACCGCTGTGCCGCCGCTGCCCACCGCCAACGTCACCAGCCGATTCTTTGATGCTGCACTGGCATTCATCGCAGGTTTGAGTGTGCTGGTGCGCCCCGAACTGGCGCTCATCGGCGGGCTCGCTCTGATCATGATGCTCGTCGCCGCCCGAGGCTGGCGGCGACGCGTGTTGATCGTCGCGGTAGGCG
>Ga0310900_10000907_pt1 | contig 11080 bp, 14 predicted proteins | sample C24D1metaG_FD_203879 | JGI IMG/M metagenome (GOLD analysis project Ga0310900, IMG submission 203879) | Lab incubated soil microbial communities from West Virginia University Organic Research Farm, Morgantown, WV, United States - C24D1 | ecosystem: Environmental > Terrestrial > Soil >...
GCCGTGATCGACGCTGCCGCGCTCGCCTGCGAGCCCGATCCGGTCGACGCCATGGACCGGGCCATCGTCGCGGCCTCAGGCGAGGAGACTCTGCGCTCGAGAAGCCGATGGCGGCTGGAGCGCCGCTATCCGCTGAGCGACCGTTTCCTCGCCGTGTGCCATGCCTGGCGTCCGCCGCAGGGCGAGCTGCGCATCGCCATCAAGGGCGCGCCCGAATTCGTGCTCGCGCTCTGCGGCGGCCTGCAGCGCCTGGGCGAGGTGGAGCGCGCCGCGCGCGAGGGCCGCCGGCTGCTGGCGGTGGCCGAAGCGGCCTGGGCGGGCGCGCCGCTCGACGACCCGTCGGGCTACCCGTGGCGCTGGGTGGGCTTCGTCGCGCTCGCCGACCCGCTGCGCGCCTCGGTGCCCGCCGCGGTGGCGCAATGCCGCACCGCCGGCATCCGCATCGTGATGATCACCGGGGACTTTCCCGGCACCGCGCTGCGGATCGCGGCCGACGCGGGCATCGACGTGGCGGGCGGCGCGCTGAGCGGCTCGCAGGTCGCCGCCATGGACGACGCCGCGCTCGCCGCGGCGGTGCGGCGCGTGAACGTGTTCGCGCGCGTGCGCCCGGAGCAGAAGCTGCGCCTGGTCCAGGCCTACCGCGCGGCCGGCGAGGTGGTGGCGATGACCGGCGACGGCGTGAACGATGCGCCGGCGCTCAAGGCCGCGAACATCGGCATCGCGATGGGGCGCCGCGGCACCGACGTCGCGCGCGAGGCGGCGGCGCTGGTCCTGCTCGAGGACGACTTCGGCTCGATCGTGCAGACCGCGGCGCTCGGGCGGCGCATCTACGACAACATCCGCAATGCCATGCGCTACATCATCTCGGTGCACGTGCCCACCGCCGGCATGTCGTTCCTGCCGCTGGCGCTCGGCGGGCCGCTGTTCCTGTACCCGGTGCACGTGGTGTTCCTCGAGTTCGTGATCGACCCGGCGTGCACGCTGGTGTACGAGGCGGAGAAGGGCGACGCGGACGCCATGCGCCGGCCGCCGCGCCCGCCGGGCGAGCCGCTGTTCAACCTGCACATGCTCGGCGTCAGCCTGCTGCTCGGCACCGGCATGCTCGCCGCGGTGCTGGGCGTGTACGGGTGGGCGCTCTCCACCGGGCGCTCCGACGGCGAGACGCGCGCGGCGGCGTTCGCCGCCATCGTGTGCGCCAACGTGGCGCTGCTCTTCGTCACGCGCTCGCGCAGCCGCACCGCGCTCGAAACGCTGCGCGAGCCGAACCGGGCGCTGTGGGGAATCGCCGCGGGCGCGCTCGCCGCGCTGCTGGCGGCGCTCTACTTCCCGCCCGCCGCCGAGATCTTCCGCTTCTCTCCGCTCGGCGCGGCCGAGCTCGCGCTCGCAGCCGCGGCCGGCGCGGCGAGCGTGGCGTGGTACGAGCTGCGAAAGCTGGTGCGGCGCTAGCGGTAGACCAGGACCGGGATCTTCGACAGCTGGATCACCTTGTCGGTGACGCTGCCGACGGCGAGCCGCGCCAGGCCGCCGCGCCCGTGCGAGGCCATCAGCACCAGGTCGCAGTTCTTCTTCTGCGCCGCAGCGACGATGCCCTCGTAGGGCGTGCGCGCGGCCTGCACCACGGCGTCGAACGGCACGCCGGCCTTGTGCGCCTCCCGGCCCAGGGCGGCGACGTGCTTGCGAGCGGTGGCGCGCTGGCGCTTCTCGAATTCCGCGACGATGCGCTTGTCGGCGACGTAGCCCTCGCCGTACAGGTGCGCCGGCACCGGCTCGACGGCGTAGAAGCCGGTGATGCGCGCGCCCGACTGCTTGGCGAGCGCGATGCCGGCCTTGACCGCCTTGGTGGCGACGGCCGAGCCGTCGGTGGGGATCAGGATGTGCTTGAACATGGTTGCTCCTTGTCGATCAGCGGTAGACCAGCACCGGGATTTTCGAAAGCTGGATCACCTTGTCGGTGACGCTGCCGACCGCGAGCCGGGCGAGGCCGCGCCGGCCGTGCGACGACATCAGGATCAGGTCGCAGTCGCGCTCCTGCGCCGCCTTGACGATGCCCTCGTAGGGCGTGCGGGCAGTCTGCACCACCGGCTCGAACTGCACGCCCTGCTTGCGCGCTTTGCGCGCGATGTCGGCGATGTGCTTGCGCGCCGCGTCCTGCCGGCGCTGCTCGAACTCGGCGATGGCCTCTTCCTCGCCGCGGTAGGGAAAGGCGTAGAGGCGCGCCGGCACCGCCTCGAGCACGTGGTAGCCGGTGATGCGCGCGCCGGACTGCTTGGCGAGCGCGATGCCGGCCGCGATCGCCTTCTCGGAGAGCGAAGAGCCGTCGGTGGGAATCAGGATGTGCTTGAACATGACGGCTCCGGGATCAGTGCTTGGCCGCGAGCACGCGCTCGAGGCCGGGGATGTCGAGGATGCGGATGTGCTTCTGCTGCACGTCGATCAGCCGCTCGGCCTGGAACTGCGAGAACAGGCGGCTCACGGTCTCGAGCTTCAGGCCGAGGTAGCTGCCGAGCTCCTCGCGCGTCATGCGCAGGTGGAAGTCGGACGCCGAGTAGCCGCGGCGCACGAAGCGCTTGGACAGATTCAGCAGGAAGGTGGCGAGGCGCTCCTCGGCGCGCATCGAGCCGAGCAGCAGCATCACGCCGTGGTCGCGCACGATCTCGCGCGCCAGCACCGAGTGCAGGTGGCGCTGCAGCGCCGGCACCTCGCGCGCCATCTGCTCGATCAGCGCGTAGGGCAGCACGCACACCTCGCTGTCCTCGAGCGCCACCGCGGTGCCGTTGTAGGCGCCGGCACCCAGGCCGTCGAGGCCGCACAGCTCGCCGCCCATGAAGAAGCCGGTGACCTGCTCGCGGCCCTCGCCGTCGAGCACGCTCGACTTGAAGAAGCCGCTGCGGATCGCGTAGATGGCGCTGAACTCGGCGCCGGCGTTGAACAGCGCCTCGCCGCGCTTCACGCGCCGGCGGGCGTAGACGATGTTCTCGACGCGCTCGAGGTCCTCCATGCAGAGCGCGCCCGGCAGGCACAGCTCGCGCAGGTTGCAGCTCGCGCAGCTCACCTCGAACTTCGGCGCGGTCGGGTTGAAGCGCTCGGCGGTCTTGATGGCGATCACGGCGGGCATGGCGTCTTCCTTCACTGTTTGGCGGCGGCACGCTGCGCGATCAGCTCGCGCACGCGCTCGAGTTCCCTGCTCTTGTCGAAGAAATCGCACGCGCCGAGCCGTTCCGCGAGCTGGCGGTAGGGATCGGCGGCGTGGTTGGACAGCATGTAGAAGTCGATGTCGGGCGCCTGCGGGCGCACCGCGCGCAGCACGTCGAAGCCGCTGCTGCCGCCGGCGAGGCCGAGATCGAGCATCACCACGTCGGGGTGGCTGGCGAGGATCTCGCGGATCGCGCTGTCGGCGTCGGCTGCCTCGCCGACCAGCGTGGCGCCGGGGATGCCGTCGAGCATCGCGGCGAGCCGGGCGCGCACCGGAAGGGAGTCTTCGACCAGAAAAATTTCCATGCCGGCAGTGTGCCGGCGCGCCGCGCCGCGCCCTATCGGCGGCGGCTGATATTCAGGGTAGGCGCTTTCCTATTCGGTCAGCGCGCGGCGGCGCCGGCGGCCAGCGCATCGCGCAGCTGGTCGATGTCGTTCGACTTGTCGAAGAAGCCGCGCGCCCCGAGGCGCTCGGCGCTCTTGCGGTAGCCGTCGAGCGGGTAGTTGGTGAGCACGTAGATCGCCGGCGCGAACCCCGCCGCGCGCAGCCCGCGCAGCACGTCGAAGCCGTTGCCCTCGGCGAGATGGATGTCGAGCACCACGGCGTCCGGGCGCGCGGCGAGGATGCCGCTCAGCGCCTCCTGCGCGCCGCTCGCGTGGCCGACGGTCTGCAGGCCGGGAATCGCCGCCAGCATGGTTTCCAGGCGCTCGCGCAGCAGCGATGAGTCCTCGACCAGGAATACCTTCACCGCGCGGAGTATCCGGGCATCGCGGGCGCGGGGTCTATCGTCCGACGTCCCGATCCGCTGTAGGAATATTCCTAGACCAGCCGGTTCTCGAGGGCGTAGCGCACCAGCTCGGCGGTGCTCTTGACGTTGAGCTTCTCGAGGATGCGCGTCTTGTGGGTGCTGACGGTCTTCACCGAGAGGTGCAGGCGCTCGCCGATCTCGGTCGGGCCGAGCCCCTCGACCAGCAGGCGCAGCACCTCGAACTCGCGGTCGGACAGGGCTTCGTGCGGCAAGCCTTCCCGCGCCTGCAGCAGCGAGGCCGCGGCCGCCTCGCCGATGTGCACGCCGCCGCCGGCGATCTTGCGCAGCGCGCCCAGCATGAGCTCGGCGGCGCTGTCCTTGTTGAGGTAGCCGGCGGCGCCGGCCTTGAGCGCGCGCGCCGCGTACTGCTGCTCGCCGTGCATGGACAGCACCAGGATGCGCAGTTTCGGCTTCTCCAGCTTGAGGCGCTTGATCAGGTCGATGCCCGACAGCCCGGGCATCGACATGTCGATCATGGCGACGTCGTAGTCGTTCGCCTTGACCAGCGCGAGCGCGGCCTCGCCGCTCGCCGCTTCGCCCGCCACCTGCAGGTCGGTGGTGGCGGCGAGGATGCGCTTGAGTCCGTCGCGCACGATGCTGTGGTCGTCCACCAGCAGCACGCGGATCACGCCGCCTCCGTGATGCCGGCGAGGCCGCGCAGCGGCACGCGCAGCCGCACTCGCGTGCCGCCGCGCGGCGCGCGCCCGATCTCGAGCGAGCCGCCGAGGAAGGTGATGCGCTCGCGCATGCCGCGCAGGCCGAGCGAGCGCGCCTTGGCGAGGTCGGCGGGCGCGATCCCGCGGCCGTCGTCCTCGACCTCCACCTGCAGCGCGCCGTCCTCGACCGCGACCCTCACCCAGGCGTTGCCGGCGCCGGCGTGGCGCGCGATGTTGGTGAGCGACTCCTGGATCGCGCGGTACACCGCGGTGGCGACCGCCTTGGAAAGCTCCGGCAGGTCGTCCGCGACTTCGATGCGGCTGGCGACGCCCGAGCGCTTGGCGAAATCGTCCACCAGCCAGGCGGCGGCATCGGCCAGGCCCAGGTCGTCGAGCATCATCGGCCGCAGGTCGGCCGAGATACGGCGCGTCGCGCTCACCGTGCGGTCCAGCAGCTCGCTCATTTCTTTCATCCGGGAATGAGTTTCCACTTCGACCGGCGTGCGCTCGCGCAGCCAGCCGAGGTCCATCTTGAGAGCGGTGAGCAGCTGGCCGAGCTCATCGTGCAGCTCGCGCGCGATGTGCGCTTTCTCCTCCTCGCGGGCCTCGAGCACGCGCGCCGACAGCTCGCGCAGCTCGCGCTGCGACTGGCGCAGCGCGTCCTCGGCCTGCTTGCGCCGGGTGATGTCGCGCAGGATCACGGTGTAGTAGCGCTTGCCGTCCTCCGCGGTCTGCGAGATCGAGGCCTCGATCGGGAACTCCTCGCCGCTTTCGGGGCGCAAGGCCCAGAGCGTGGTGACGTCGCCCATGCGCCGGCTGGTGACGCCGGTGCGGCCGAACGCCTCGACGTGGCCGCGGTGCGCGCCACGGAAGCGCGCCGGCAGCAGGCGGTCGAGCGGCGTGCCGAGCATGGCCGCGCGCGGCGCGCCGAACACCTGCTCGGCGGCGCGGTTGAACAGCACGATGTTCTGCGCCTCGTCGACGGTGATGATCGCGTCCATCGCCGAGTCGACGATCGAGTCGAGCTGCGCCTGGCTCGCCTCGGTGCGGTGCTCGGCGACCAGCACCTGGCGCGCGGCGACGATCACGCCGACGCCGATCACCAGCATGTCGGCGAGGATCACTCCGCCCAGCAGCCACGGCGCTTCCAGGCCGCGCGTGAAAGCCAGCGCGTTCAGGCCGAGCAGCGCGGCGAGCGCGGCGGCGCCCGAACCGACCACGGCCGGGTGCCGAATCAGGCTTCCTTTGACCATGGTCAAAGTCCGTCCCTCTTGCCCGCCCATAGTGCTGCCAATGCATTACCCCGCTTCAGAACTGGTGATCGACCCGCTGCTCATCCGCAAGTACGACGTCGGCGGGCCGCGCTACACCTCGTATCCGACCGCCGATCGCTTCGTCGAGGCCTTCAGCGAGCCGCAGCTGCGCGACAGCCTGGCCCGGCGCAATGTCGGCGGCTTCAGCCAGCCGCTCTCCTTATATGTGCACCTGCCGTTCTGCAACACGATCTGCTACTACTGCGCCTGCAACAAGGTCGTGACCCGCGACAAGAGCCAATCAGCCAAGTATATCAAGTACTTGGACAAGGAATTGGCGCTGCTCGCGCCGCTGCTGGGTGGCGAGCGCGCGCTGCATGAGCTGCACTGGGGCGGCGGCACGCCCAACTTCCTGGCGGGCGACGAAATGGCGGCGCTGGTGCATGCGATCGAAGCGCGCCTCGGGCGCGCGCCGCGCTCGCAGTACTCGATCGAGATCGACCCGCGCAGCGCCGAGCCGGGCATGATGAACCTGCTCGGCGACCTCGGCTTCGACCGCGTGTCGCTCGGCGTGCAGGACTTCGACGCCGCGGTGCAGAAGGCGGTGCACCGGGTGCAAAGCGTGGAGACCACCGCGCGCGTGATCGACGAGGCGCGCGCCAGCGGTTTCCGCTCGGTCAACCTCGACCTGATCTACGGCCTGCCGAAGCAGACGCTCGACAGCTTCAGCCGCACGCTCGACGAGGTGCTGCGCCTCGCGCCCGACCGCGTCGCGCTCTACAACTATGCGCACCTGCCCAAGCTGTTCAAGCCGCAGCGGCGCATCGTCGACGCCGAGCTGCCATCGGCCGAGGTCAAGCTCGAGCTGATGACGCTCGCCATCGGCCGCCTGACGCGCGCCGGCTACCTGTACATCGGCATGGACCATTTCGCGCGGCCCGAGGACGAGCTCGCGCAGGTGCAGTCGCGCGGCGGGCTGGCGCGCAGCTTCCAGGGCTACTCGACGCACGCCGGCGACCTGCTCGGCCTCGGCATGTCGGCGATCGGCCAGGTGGGCGCCGCGTACTACCAGAACGTCAAGGAGCTCGCGGGCTATTACGCCGCGCTCGACGCCGGCCGCCTGCCGGTGCTGCGCGGGCTCGCGCTCGGCGCCGACGACCTGGTGCGCCGCGCGGTGATCCAGGCGCTGATGTGCAATTTCCGCGTTTCGCTCGAGGCGATCGAGCTCGCGCACCTGATCGAGTTCCGCCACTACTTCGCGCCCGAGCTGCGCGACCTGCGGCGCCTCGCGGACGACGGCCTGGTCGAGCTCGGGCCGGAGTGGATCACGGTGACACCGAGGGGCCGGCTGCTGGTGCGCGCGATCTGCATGGTGTTCGACCGCCACCTGCGCGAGGCGCGCGAGCGTGCCTCGTACTCGCGCGTGATATGAACGACTTCGCGCTGCCGCTCGCGCTGCTGGCCGGCGGGCTGGTCTCGGGGCTGCATTGCGCCGGCATGTGCGGCGGCATCAGCGCCGGCTTCTCGCTGCTGCAGAAAGAGCAGCTCTGGCGGCGGCAGCTCGCTTTCAACTTCGGCCGCATCGCGAGCTATGCCGCGGCAGGCGCCGCGGCGGGCGCGCTCGGCAGCGCCGGCGCCTATGCCGCCGCCGTGCTGCCGGCGCAGACCGTGCTCTACCTGATGTCCAGCGCGTTCGTCGCGCTCGCCGGCGTGCACCTGGTGGGCGCGCTGCCGTTATCCAGGCTCGAGCGGTTCGGGCTGCCAGTCTGGCGGCGCGTGCAGCCGCTCGCGGCGCGGCTGCTGCCCGCGCGCACGCTGCCGCAGGCCTTCGCTGCCGGCATGGCGTGGGGCTGGCTGCCGTGCGGGCTGGTCTACGGCGCGCTGCTCGCGGCGGCGTTCGCCGGCGGCGCCGCGCAGGGCGCGATCGCGATGGCGGCGTTCGGCGCCGGCACGCTGCCCTGGCTGCTCGCCGCAGGCGCAGCCGCGGCCCGCCTGCGCCAATGGAGCGGCCTGCAGCGGCTGCGCCGCGCCGGCGGAATGCTGCTCGTCGGCCTCGGCGCGTGGGGCCTCGCCCACGGCGTCGAGCAAACCCTGCTTTGTCTCTAGGAGGTCTGGTCATGAAAGAAGCGATTGCGGTTCTGAAAAGCGAGCACCGCTCGATCTCGGCCGTGCTGCACGCGCTCAAGGAGCTCGCGCGCATGGCGCACGATGCCACCGCACGGCCGCGCTTCCAGGTGCTGCGCAGCATGCTGCGCTACATCGACGAATATCCCGAGAAGCTGCACCACCCGAAGGAGGACGAGCATCTCTTCGCGCGCGTCGCCGCACGCGCCCCCGAGGCGCGCGCGCTGGTGGAGGACCTGAAGGCCGAGCACGTCGCGGGCGAGCGCCTGATCCGCGAGCTCGAGCGCGCGCTTCTGTTCATGGAGGAAGGCTGGCCGGTGGGCGCGCGCGAGTTCCGTGACGCGGTCGAGGCCTACGCCGAGTTCCACTGGAAGCACATGCGCAAGGAGGAGCAGCAGCTGCTGCCGCTCGCCGAGCGCCATCTCACGGTGGAGGACTGGCAGGCGATCGACGCCGCCTTCGCCGCCAACCGCGACCCGATCGCGGGCATGCAGGAGCGCGATTTCGAGAAGCTGTTCGCGCGCATCGTCAGCCTGGCGCCCGACCCGGTCGGGCTCGGCGAGCGCTGGCAGGGCGCGTAGCGGCGCTGGCCGCTCTCGGCGGCCGGCGAGCAGGTTTGACCTGCGTCAACACCCGGCCGCACCGGGCTCCTACAGTGAATCCATGTCCAAGCCCATCCTGGTGCGCGAACCCTGAAAGGAAGCCCCGTGTACAAACACATCCTGATTCCCACCGACGGCTCGCCGCTCGCCGAGAAGGCGGTCACGGCCGGTATCGAGCTCGCGCGCGAGGCCGGCGCGAAAGTCACGCTGTTCACCGCGGTGCCCGAGTACGAAGTGCCGGGCGAAGGCAAGGTGATGGCGCATCAGGTCATCTCCCTCGCTGAGCACGCGCGCCGCTCGGAGATCAAGGCGCACGAAACCCTCGCGCCCGCGGCGGAGAAAGCGCGCGCGGCGAAGGTCGAGTTCCGCACCCAGTACGCGCAGCGCAACCGGGCGTGGGAGGCGATCGTCGAGGCCGCCAAGCTGTACGCCTGCGACGCCATCGTCATGGCCTCGCACGGGCGCACGGGGATTTCGCGCCTGGTGCACGGCAGCCAGACCATCGACGTCCTCAGCCACACCAACCTGCCGACGCTGGTGGTGCGTTGACGCGGGTACGGGCGCTTCCCGTGATGTACGCGTGCCAGGGCTGCGGGATGTACGGGCACGCCGCGCGCGCGCTCGCCGAGCGGCTGGACCGCGACGGATCCGTCGAGGCGGCCTGGACCGGCGCGCCGGGCCTGACGCCGAAGGCGCGCTTCCCCATCATCGCTCTCGATTCCTGCGGCGCCGGCTGCGCGCTGCAATGGCTCGCGCGCCACGGCGCGCGCGCCGACCGCCACTACGACCTTTCCGTTCCGGGCACCATGGAACGCATCGCCGCCGACCTGACATGAAATACATCACCTCGGCGCCCGAGCTGTACGCCCACGCCATCGCCATCGAGCGCGAGGCTGCCCAGCGCTACGCCGAGCTCGCCGAACGCATGCGCGACGAGTCGAACGAGGACCTTGCGTCGCTGTTCGGCGGACTGGCCGCGCTGGAGAAGGAGCACCTCGAAGTGCTCGAGCGGCGCAGCGCGGGCATCGACCTGCCGCCGCTTTCCGGCGGCGACTACAAATGGCTCGGCGACGCGGCGCCCGAAAGCGCGGCGCGCGAGCTGGTGCTGCGCCTGATGACCGCGCGCGGCGCGCTGCTCATGGCGCTCGGCGCGGAACAGCGCGCGCAGGCGTTCTTCGAGCACGTCCTGGTCACCGCGGCCGATCCCGCGCTGCGCGCCCTGGCGCGCGAGATGGCGGCCGACGAGCAGGAGCACGTGCTGCTGATCGAGCGCATGCTGGAGAGCGCCCGCGACGGCGTGGTGCACTGGGAAGACCTGTACCAGTCCTGAGCTAGGCGAGCGAGCATGCAAACCAATGCCGAGCCGCTCGAGCGGCTCCAGGCCTGCCATGGCCGCATCGAGGAGCAGCTGCAGGCGCTCGAGCGGCTGGCGCACCGCGCGTCGGCGACCGGGGCAGAGGCGGCGGCGGCTCAGTCGGTGCTCGGCTTTTTCGAAACCGTCGGCGCGCAGCATCACCGCGACGAGGACGAGGATCTGTTCCCTTTACTGCGCGCGCGCGCCGCGGCGCTCGGCCGCATCGAGGTCGCGGCGGCGATCGACGAGATCGAGCGCGAGCACGCCACGCTCGCCGCGCAGTGGCAGCGCCTGCGCGAGGCGCTGAGCGCGATTGCCGCGCAGCGCCACGCCCGGTTCGACGCCGGCGAGGCCGGCCGCTTCGCCTGGCTCTACCGCCGCCACATGGACCGCGAGGCGCAGCTGGTGCTGCCGTTCGCGCGCGAAACGCTGGGCACACAGGAGCGCGCCGAGCTCGGCGCGCGCATGGCGGCGCGCCGCAGCGCGAAGTAGCATCTGGTCCATGAGCAGCATCGACCCGGTCTGCGGCATGACCGTCAACCCCGCGACCGCCGCCGGCCACGCCGACTACCAGGGCAAGACCTACCACTTCTGCTCGCAGCACTGCGTGCAGGCGTTCAAGGCGGATCCCGCGAAGTTCCTCGGGAAGAAAGCCGCCGCAGCGCCGCTCGACGCCGGGGCGCAATACACCTGCCCGATGCACCCGGAGATCGTGCAGATCGGCCCGGGCTCTTGCCCGAAGTGCGGCATGGCGCTGGTGCCGATGGCAGGTGCCGAGGAGGACGACAGCGAGCTGCGCGATCTGACGCGCCGTCTGTGGGTGAGCGCGGCGCTCAGCGTGCCGCTGGTGCTGCTCGCGATGGCGCCGATGTTCGGCTGGGCGAAGAGCTACCAGCTCCTGGAGCTCGCGCTCGCTACCCCGGTGGTGCTGTGGGGCGGCTGGCCGTTCTTCCGCAAGTTCTGGCTGTCGCTGAAAAACCGCAGCCCCAATATGTATACGCTGATCGGCCTGGGGGTCGCGCTCGCTTACGGCTACAGCGTGCTCGCGGTGCTCGCGCCGGGGATCTTCCCCCACGAATTCATGATGCAC
>Ga0310900_10000910_pt1 | contig 11073 bp, 8 predicted proteins | sample C24D1metaG_FD_203879 | JGI IMG/M metagenome (GOLD analysis project Ga0310900, IMG submission 203879) | Lab incubated soil microbial communities from West Virginia University Organic Research Farm, Morgantown, WV, United States - C24D1 | ecosystem: Environmental > Terrestrial > Soil >...
GGCGTGCGGCAGGCGTTCGACGCTGACGGAAAGCACGCGAGGCACGGGCGCAAGGCCAGCCTGCTCGAGGTCCCGGCACACGAGCGCGCCGAGATCGGCCTCGCTCATCGACCATTCCGGACCGCCAAGCGTGCACGGCAGCTCGGCGCAGAGAACGGTCCGCCCCGGACGATCGGTCAACGAATAGTTCTTGGGCTCCGACAGACGCGTAATCCTGATGGACGCTTCAGGGAAGTAGTGTGCGTCGAACTCGGTGAACTGATCCGCGTCGAGCGTCAGGTACACGAGCACCATCGAGCGCTGCTGCAACGCGGCGGCTGCCGTCGCCGGTGCGGATGAATCGTCGGAGCGAACGAGCCGCGCCAGGACCGTCAACGGAATGGTCGACAGGACGTACGTGGCTGGCAGCATTCGCCGTTCGCCATCGCTCTCGACTTCCACGCCGCGTACTTGTCCGCCCTCCACCGAGACAGCCGTAACGGTGGTGTCCAGGAGGACCCGCGCCCCCGACGATTCCGCGGCGCGGTGGAACACATCGCTTATCTGTCCGAAGCCCTTTTTCGGGTAGAAGAACCGGCCGGCACCCCGAGGCTTGCGAACCCCTGGCAGCGCGCCGGCGACGCGCCGGATCATCTTTCCCAGCGATCCACTCGACACTCGCCGCCGTGCCTGTTCGGCATCGAGCGACTCGGGAGGCACTCCCCAGATCTTCTGTGCGTAGGGGAAATAGAAATCCCGGCAGATTGTCCGCCCGAGCCCCTGCTCCAGCACGGACGCAAAGCTCGGCCCGCCGTTGTGGTGCGTGCGTACTCGCTTGAGGACGGCGTCAGCGCCCACCCCGGCAATGAACGAAGGCGGAAGTCTCAACGCGAGGTCGAGCGGCTTCAGCGGAAAGTGCACCCAGCGTCCGCGAAGCCGGATTCGTCCATGACGCGGGCGATCCAGCAGGTCGGCTCCGAGAAGGGACTGGATGTCCGCCAGAAGATCCGGCGATGTCGTCGGGTGCAATCGGTGGCTGCCGAAGTCAACCGGAATTCCATCGATCACGCGGCTGCCCGCATTGCCGCCGACCCTGGCTCCACGTTCAAGAACAGTGACCTGGCGCCAGCCGCGCCGCGTCAGCTTATACGCGGCCGCCAGGCCGGCAGGGCCACCGCCGAGCACGATAAAGGCGGGCTCTTCGACCTGCATCCGATTCGTCACCCCAATACCTCGCGGCGCCGCTCGAGACGGGCACCGTATTGCCAGATGGCCACCGCCACGATGACCGTCGTCAACACCATCACTCCCGGCAGCCAGCCCGCGTTCGACAAGGCGCTGCCCGGTGCGGCGGTAAGCCGCAGGACCCGGAACCAGGGAAGCTGCACACCCTCCGACCCGAACAGGCTCCAGGAAACGGGGACAGGCTCCCGAAACGCGGCCAGCACCCAGGAATGCAACACCAGTGGCACGGCGATCGCCGCCCTGGCAAGACGCGGGAGGCGTATCCAGTGATCCGACAGCGCCAGGAGGAGAAACGGCACGAGCGGCACCAGATACCGGAAGCCGCTGTTCCACTGCAGCCGGGCGTACTGATTCGCTGAAGCGAACAGCAGCAGAAGCACGAAGGCCACTGCGACGAAGCGGCGTTCCCGCCGCGGCAGAATCAGGGAGTCGCTTCGGTACCACCACGCGGGAACGAGCGCGAGCGCGAGCACTGGTCCCCAGACGTACAGGCCAAATCCCGGGTGGAAGAGGTTCTGCAGCAGGAGATCCCACTCTGGCATCGTGAAACCCTGTGCGCCGCGAAAGGCGTACTCGTTCGCCTTCGGCATCCAGTGCTGCGCGGGAAGAAACGGGTCACCGAACATCGACCATTGTGTGTACAGGAGGAACGCGACCGGCAGGAGGCTGCCAGCAACCATGTCGAGCGACTCTCGAAGCGACGTCTTCCATGACGACTGCAGCGCACGCGGGATTACGAGATAGGCGTACAGCAGCGGCAGGATCAGCGCGCCAATGTAGTCCGTCGCAAGCGTGACACCGCCCCAGAAGCCTGCGAGCAGCCGGCGCTGGCGCGATACCGGAAACTCCATCCCCGGCTTCACCCAGAGCAGCGCGAACGCCGCGAACATGCCATACATGACGAACATGTTGTGATTCAGCCCGGTTGACCGGAAGAAGAGGGGCGTGCCAAACGCGAGCAGCAGCGTGAGGCCCGCCGCCGGATCGGGGTCGACAGTGCGCTCCCGGAGCTGACCATAAAAGAACACCATGAACAGCGCCGTCAACGGCGCCATGAAGAGCACCGTTGTAATGGCGGTCGCCGCGCCAAATCGGAGATCGAGTCCGCGCTCCCTCGTCATTTGATAGAGACGGGCGGCGTTCTTCCTGCTGGTGCGGTATTCCGTGTTGGTCACGCCGTGCCTGGCGACCTCCGCCTTGCTGTGACGTTCCAATGCGTCAAGCACGGGATCGAAGACCAGAAGCGGAACCGCGGCGAGCACCGACACCAGAACCTGGTTGTTGATGTGCGAATGACCATCCCGGTGCACGAAGATGTCGGTGTGAAACCCCTGATACTCGTCCACGCGCAGCGTGCCATGCTCGGCAAGACTGAAGGCCGGATAGTGTTCGCGCACGACGTTGGTCGCGAAGTGCAGCGAATACACCATCCACACGATCAGGAAGATGCGCCAGCGGCGCGATCGCAGAAACTGCATCAGCGCGTCAGCTCGTGACGAGCTGCCTCGCTCGCCTCAGGGCACCTCTCACCATCACGCGGGCTGCAAATTCAGAGTGTCCGTACTTGTCGAGAGCGCCGGTCCGGTTGAAGTAGTAGGCGTCGAGGCGCGGCAGGAAGAACGGATCCTCTTCGCTCCCCAGCAATCGATGCTCGACCGTGACGGCTCGCTCGAAATGGCGCGCCACCGCATCGCGTTCCCGTGCACCGGCACGCCCGTACGGGTAACAGTAGCTCGCAGGGACGACTCCCAGGCGGGAGCGAAGAATCTCACGGGCCCCGAGCGTCTCCTCCTCCAGCGCAGCATCGGTGACGGTGTCCAGGCGTGGATGACGCCGCGAATGACACCCAATCTCCACTCCCTCGGTGGCGAGACTCCCAAGCGTGTTCCAGTCGGCAAGCGGAAGATCCGGAATCCCCGGCGCCGGGCCACCGTCCCAGCGATTGCGTTCGCCGACACGATCAGTGACCACGAACACGGTCGCCGGCAGTCCGGCATCCCGGAGTGCCGGCCAGGCCACTTCGGAAAAACTCGTAAAGGCATCATCGAACGTCAGGGCAATAGCGTCTCCTGACGCCGCGAGAATCGAACTCAGAGGTACGACACGAACACGGCCGGACGCGAGAAACGCCACCTGATCGGCGAAGACCTGCCTGCTCACGCTGATGGGCGATCGGGATTCGTCAATCGCGTGCCAGGTGAGGATGGCCTTCATTCTCAGACGGTGGAGACCTCGAGCCGTGCGCGAAGATCGGCGAGCACGTCCTCAATGATTGTCGCGAGCGGCGTCCGCGGCCGGAAACCGCAGGTCGCCTCCAGCCGGGTGAGATCGGGAACCCGCCGCGGCATGTCCTCGAATCCAGCGGTGTAGGCCTGCTCATACGGGATCAGCACGATCTCCGATCGCGAGCCCGCGGCATCACGAACACGCCTGGCCAGTTCGAGCATGCTGACCTCCTCGTCGTTGCCGATGTTGAACACACGGCCACGAGCAGCAGGCGCCGTCGCGAGACGAAGCAGCGCTTCGACGGCATCCTTGACGTGGCCGAAGCATCGGGACTGTGTGCCGTCGCCGTAGACGGTGATCGGCTCGCCGAGCAACGCCTGCCGGGCAAAATTCGGGAGGACCATCCCGTATCTGCCGGTCTGCCGCGGTCCCACGGTGTTGAAGAACCTGACGATCACGACCTCGGCGTTCCGCTCGGCCGCGTACGCGAGCGCCAGCCACTCGTCCAGCGCCTTGGAGCAGGCATAGGCCCAGCGCGATCGGCTGGTCGCGCCAAGGCTGATGTCGTCCTCCTCCATGAAGGGAACCTTCGCGCTCTTCCCGTAGACCTCGGAGGTGGACGCGATTACAACGGGCCTGTTCCGCCTCGCCGCCGACTCGAGCACGATCTCGGTGGCGCGGACGTTGGTCTCAATCGTGTGGACCGGGCGCTCGACGATGAGCCTCACGCCCACGGCGGCTGCCAGATGGACGACGAGATCAGACTCCTCCACCAGGCGATCCACGTTGCGCGGATCCAGGCAGCTGCCCTCGACAAATCGCAACGCCCCGCCCGATTCGAGCGGCGCGATGTTCTCGCGAAGTCCTGTCGAGAGGTCGTCCAGCACCACGACCGAATCGCCGCGCCGAATCAGCGCTTCCGAAAGGTGGGAACCAATGAATCCGGCGCCGCCGGTAACGAGTACCTTCATGCTGTGTATGCTCCAATTGTCCGCGCCCGTGTTGCGAGGTCAGCGTTCCCCCGCCTGTTGGCCGCGCGGGCCACGATTTCCAGATAGCCTGGGACGACGACGCTTTCGCACCAGCGTCGATTGAACGCTTCGCGGCCCTGTGCGCCCAGGCGCTCGCGTCGCTCGCTGTCGCCGAGGAATCGCCGCAGCGATGCGACGAGATCGTCCTCGGTTTCAAACAGGTCTCCGCTGCCCGCCGCCTCCACGATCTCCGGGAACGGACCGAGCCGCCGCGCGATCACCGGCGTACCCTGACGGAAGGCTTCGATGAGGATGATGCCGAACGTCTCGAAGCAGACCGACGGGACGACAAGAGCCAGCGCCTGCTTGTAGTAGCGCGATAACCGCGCTGAGTCGACACGTCCGAGGAAGTGAATGCGTGAATTGCCGGCCGCCAGCGCCCTCAGTGTCGCTGCATAGTCGCCGTCACCCGCAATCAGGAGGTCGGCGCCGGTCACCTTCGGAAACGCGCGAATGACCTCGTCAAGGCCCTTGATACGCTCGAGCCGCCCGACGAACAGGAAGAATGGCCGGTCATGAACTGGAGGCTCCTCGGCCGCGTCGCCAGGTGATTCAGCGTCAAGGTCGGGAAGGAAATACGGCAGCACGTCCATCTCACGCGTGAAACCAAACTCGGCGTGCTTCTGACGCGAGAACTCCGACATGGCGATGAAGGAGTCGACGTGATGCGCCTCCCGTTCGAGGTAGTCGGTCCAGCGCCAGAGCTGTGGCGGCCGCTTGTGCGCGAGCGTGCACGGCAGGCACCGCTGCTCGTCGCAGCGTTCACGGCCCATACGCCACAGCACGTGCATCGGGCACACGAGCCAGTGTTCGTGCGCCATATGCAGCTTCAAGCCGCGCCCGTACTTCCACAGGCCAGGGCCACCGATGAGCGACACGTTGTGGAAGTTGACAATGTCGAAATCCCCTTGCTCCAGCAGTTCGGCGATGCGGTTCCCGTTCACCACCGGCCGTCCAAGCTGCTGGGTGAGGAACGTCGACACGAGCGGCAGGCGGCTCCGCAGGCGGATGACCCGTACTCCTGAGGGTTCGGTCCCAGGCTCCGGCTCGGATCCGTCCGCGAGGACCCTCCACGCGTCGGTGTCGTGGATGACCGTCACCTCGCAGCCGCGGCGTGCAAGACCGTGCGACAGCCGCTGAATGCCGATTCCGTCCCCGCCGAAGTTGTGCGGCGGGTAGAACGTGGTCAGCATCGCAATCTTGAGCGGCCTCATATCTCGGACCCCCGGCCCGGAAAGTGCCCGAACGATCCCTGATTCATGCCATCCAGCAAAAACCGCGAAATTCCGCCGATTTCATCGCAGCGACGCTTCCCCCATTGGCCCGGCGCGCTCCGTCCAGACAGATAGTCCAAATCGGGCAGACTATTGTCGGGTAGTCTGGCCGGTGCCGGGTGAGCCCGCGGTTCCCAGAATACTTGGCCTTTCGGATCCGCGGTTGCTGGGGTTTTTGGGTGCCCCTCGGGCGGCGTCTCAGGGAATGGCCATTGCAGCAGTACCGAAACTCGGAGATCTGAGTGAGCGACAGCAGTCAGCAGACGGTTACGGTCCTTGATCGCCCGGCCGGCGGCCTCGGCGACATCGAGTCGGCTACCCGCGTCGACGTGGCGGTCGTCATTCCTGCCTTCAACGAGGCCGGAGGCGTCGGGGCGATCGTTCGCCGGGTCAAGGCCGCTCTCGGCGCCACGCCGTTCGCATTCGACGTCGTCGTCGTAGACGACGGGTCAACCGACGACACGGCGCGCGAGGCCGAGGAGCACGGCGCGCGCGTCATCAGGCTCTCCGAGAATGGCGGGTATGGCGCCGCCCTCAAGGCCGGAATCAACGCGACGAAGTCCGACTGCGTCGTCATCACCGATGCGGACGGGACCTATCCGCCAGAGCAGATTCCCATGCTGCTCGAGTTGATGACCGGCGTGGACATGGTCGTCGGGAGCCGGGCGATGAGTGACGTCAGCATCGCCCGAATCCGCAGACCGGCAAAGATGTTCCTGAACGGTCTCGCGAGCTATTTGAGCGGACGGCACATCCCCGACCTGAATTCAGGTCTTCGCGTGATGCGCCGCTCGACGCTCATGAAGTTCATTCACCTGCTGCCGTCCGGCTTCTCATTCACGAGCACGATCACGCTGGCAATGCTGTGCACCAACCATCGGGTGACGTACACGCCCGTGGTCTGTGCGCCGCGAGTCGGATCCTCGAAGATCCGTCCCTCGGATTTCAACGCGTTCCTGATGCTCGTGCTGCGGACCGTTGTCCTGTTCAATCCGCTGAAGGTGTTCCTGCCGCTCGGAGGATTCCTCTTCCTCATTGGCGTCGTGAAATTCGTCTACGACATCTTCCTCTGGAATCTCTCGGAAACAGCCGTGATGGCGTTCCTGGCTGCCGTCATCGTCTGGTCGGTCGGCCTGCTCGCGGACATGATCGCCCGTCTGCAGTTGACGGCCTCGTCGTCGAAATGAGCCGTCGCTGGCGCCCGCTCCGCGTTGCGGGGTCGATCGTCCTCCTGGCGATCGTGATCTCATTCTTACCTGCGGGAACCCTGCGGGCGGCGCTGGCACAGTCATCTCCCACCGTGCTGATCGGCTCGCTGGGCGTGTTTCTTCTGTGCCACCTGGCTGCCGCGTTCAAGTGGCGGATGCTCATGGGCCGCGAGATGAACCTGCCGTTCATGAAGGCGCTACAGGCGCATTTCACCGGGCTGGTCGGCAACCTGAGTCCGCTCGGGATGATCGGCGGCGACGTCGTGCGTGCCGGAGTGGCGATCAACGACTCCGGCCGACCCGCGGCGATCGTGGTGACGAGCATCGTTGACCGGATGGTCGATACGGCGGCACTGGTGGTGCTCACGTTCATCGGCTTCATCTGGATGGGCGGCGGCTCCGCCGCCGTTGCGTCGATTCTCTGGGGAAGCCTCGCGCTCGTGGCGGCAGGGGTCGCGGGTTCAGTCGCCGTGATCGCGTTCCTGAAGCGATCGAGCAATCCGCGTCTGGCCAGCGTACGCAGCGCCTCTCAGGTGCTGCTCGAACAGCCCGGACTCGTGGCGACTGCGTTGCTGCTCTCAGTGCTGATTCAGGGCGTGCTGTTGTCGATGAATGCGTACATGGGCTCAATCGTCGGCGTACACGCCTCGTACGCTGCATGGTTCGTGACCTGGCCGGCAGCAAAGCTGATCGCCTACATCCCGATTGGCATAGCCGGAATCGGCATCCGCGAGTCGGCGCTCGTCGCGCTTCTCCGACCTTTCGGAGGCCTCCCGGGCCCCGTCATGGCGGCGAGCCTGCTCTGGGATGCCGTGATCATCGGCGGCGCCATCGCCGGCTGGCTGGTGCTCTGTGTGCTGCCGGGCCTGCGACCGACAAGGCTGCGGAGGTTTTCCGCTTCGTGAGCACTGTGCAGACGTTGACGGCGTCCCGCCCCCGTCTCCGCGACGGGATGCTGGCCGTCGTGCTGTACGGCGGGCTGGTGGTTGCGCTGCTGTTCGTTCCTCGCCTCGTTCCATCAAATCCCGACCTTTTCAGTGCTGCCGCCGCGGACGGCTACAACACCGTCGCCGCGTACTGGGTCGCTGCCGCCTGGACGATGCTGGTCATCGTGGTGGCCACCTGGGCGGGATGGAAGGAACAGACCGGCCCCGCGAGCCTGTCGCCGCGCACCGCCCCCTATCCTGTGGCCACAGCGGGGCATCTGAACTGGCGGGAACTGCTCATCGTCTTCGCGTTGTTCGCGCTCGCCTTCTTTCCGCCCTTCCTCTCCCGCTATGGGCCGTACATCGAAGATCAGTACTTCCTCCTGGCGCTGAACCGGATGAACGGTGGGCAGGTACCGTATCGGGACTTCGCGTTCCTGTACGGGCCCCTGATGCTCTACCCGCTCTGGGTATGGAACCAGCTGATCGGCTTCAGCATGGCGTCCTTCTACGGTTTCCTGGCACTCGTTGAAGGCCTTCAGTCCTTGATTCTGATGGCCGTGCTTCAGTACTTCGTACCGCATCGAGGACGGCGCTACCTCACGTTCCTGATGCTGCTACCGATTCTCTGGAATACGACTCTGGGGCTGAACTACAACGCCATGAGATGGCTCATTCCATCTCTGATCGTGGTGCTTGCGGCGCATCGTCCACCTGACCGGCGGACGATCCTCTGGTGCGCGGCGTTACTGGGAATTCACCTCGCGTATGCGCACGAATACGCACTGGCCGCACTTGCAGCGATCTCCGGAATGTATGTGCTGGCGGCCCTGCGGGAACGGCAACTCACTGGCGTGCGACCTGCCGCGATGCTCTTCATGGGCAGTGCCATCGTATGGCTCGTCGTCGTGACCGCCGTTCTGCGGAGTCACGTGCCCTCCTACATCGCGCATGCAACTGACATCGTCAAGATGATGTCATCGGGCCACGCTGGTTTCCGCTTCTATTGGACAGTCAATTCACTGGCGCTCTTCGGACTTCTCCTGATCGCCTGCCTGAGCATCGGAAAGGGCTGGCGACCCGGACCCGGGCGACAGCTTGCGTCCGGCGATCGTCTCTTGCTGGGGGCTGTGCTGTTTGCCCTGGTGGCACTGCGGAGCGGGCTGACGCGCGCCGACCTGTGGCATCTGAATCCTGGATTCCTGCCACTGATGCTGGCCGTCCTGTTGCGACTGCCGATGAACGCGTTCAGTCTGACACCTGGCCAATATCGCGGAGCATTCGCGCTTGCCGCCACCGCCTCCGTCACGATGCTCGTGGGGAACGCTCCGATGGGCAGCCGGTACGCCGTGGGCTACGTTGACGGTCTCATCGATACGCTCACCGCCGTGCCTCGCGGCACCGATGATGGCACCACTCGCGTCCGCAGCATCGAATTCGAACGGACGCACCCACGAGCCGACCTCGTCGCGTTGGGACGCTACCTCGCCGCGCCCGGTCGATCTCATCAGCCGGTGCTGTTTTATGGGAGAGCCTGGGACATATCGCCTCGCGTTGGCGTCCGGCCTGAAGACTACAAGATGGACGACCTTCTCTATACCGAGTTCAGCCAGCCGGACTCGAACTACTTGCGAAAGCACAAGGATGCACTCGTCGTCATTCAGTCACCGGATTACCAGCGGCTCTATGGGCTGGATCCGAACACTCCGCGTACGAGCATCGAGCTGACACCGGTCAAGCAACTCGGACGGTGGCTCTCCACCCCGCACTATGACTCCCTTGATACCGAGGCTCGGCTTCTGGATGAAACCCGCGATCGGCTCACGGGAGCGTACGTTCGTTCGAATTACGTATTCGCCGCTCGCTTCGATGAGTACGTGGTCCTGGCTCCGAAAGCACCCGGTACGTTGCCGTACCAGCTAGAACACCAGTAAGAACTACTCTCATGGGACACTCTCCCGCCCCGCGCAGTTTCGCCAGCGTCCGCCTCGTCTCGGTCCTCATTCCCTGCTTCAACGAGGAAGAGGTCCTGGATCAGCTCGCCGAGCGGCTGACGCGCGCCGCCGAATCGTGGGGCGTGCCGTGGGAAGTCGTACTCGTGGACGACGGTTCCACGGACAGTACCTGGTCATCGATCGAGGAGTTCCATCGCCGCGATCCGCGCTTCAAGGGAATCGCGCTCGCGCGTAATTTCGGCCACCAGACGGCGCTGTGGACGGCGATTCACGCCGCGGGCGGCGACGTGGTCGTCGTGCTCGATGCCGATCTCCAGGACCCGCCCGAGCAGCTGTCCCCCTTCTTCGACAAGTGGGCAGAAGGTTTTGACGTGGTCTATGCCATCCGTCGGAACCGCAAGGAAGGCGTGCTCCTCCGCGCCACCTACTTCCTGTTCTACCGCCTGCTCAGAAGCCTCTCGGAGACGAGGATTCCCCTCGATTCCGGAGATTTTTGTGTGATGGACCGCGTGGTCGTCGACGAGCTGCGGCGCATGCCCGAGAGCCAGCGCTTCGTGCGCGGCCTCCGGAGCTGGGTCGGTTTCCGACAGGTGGGAGTCGAGTACGACCGTGCGGCTCGTGCGGCCGGCGAGCCAAAGTACACCGTCCACAAGCTCATCGGCCTGGCGCTCGACGGGCTGCTCTCGTTCTCGACCGTCCCGCTCCGCCTCGCGACCTACTTCGGATTGTCGGTCTCGGTCCTGGCTTTCCTCGGTGCCGCCTTCACGCTCCTGCAGCGTCTCTTCGCCGAGCAGTTCGAGCGGATCGGTCTGGGGCCCGTGCCGGGTTTCGCGACCATCGTGATTTCGATCCTCTTCCTCGGCGGGATCCAGCTTCTCTGCCTCGGGATCCTCGGCGAGTACCTGGCGCGGATCTACGAGAACGTGAAAGGCAGGCCGCCTTGGGTGATTCGCGCGACGGCGGGAATCGAAGCTCCAGCGCCAGAGCGCCGCTTTCGATAACGTGACCACCCCGAACGGACAAGTCAGCGAGGATGCGCCTCGTGCGTGAGCGTGTCGACGTTCTCGGCGCCGGCGTCAGCGGTCTCGCGACGGCGTGGTTCCTTTCGCAGCAGCGGCCCGAGCTCGAGATCCACGTCTGGGAGAAGGACTCGACTCCCGGCGGGCTCGCCGGCAGCTTCACGACCGAGAGTTACCGCGTTGAGAAGTTCTATCACCACCTCTTTCGAC
>Ga0310900_10000911_pt1 | contig 11068 bp, 10 predicted proteins | sample C24D1metaG_FD_203879 | JGI IMG/M metagenome (GOLD analysis project Ga0310900, IMG submission 203879) | Lab incubated soil microbial communities from West Virginia University Organic Research Farm, Morgantown, WV, United States - C24D1 | ecosystem: Environmental > Terrestrial > Soil >...
CATCGATATGTTCGACTGCGTCCTGCCGACCAGGAACGCCCGCAACGGACAGCTGTTCACGAGCGTTGGCCGTCTCAATATCAAGAACGCGAAATATGCGGAGGACGAGGGACCGGTCGATCCGGCCTGTCGCTGCTATACCTGTACGCATCACTCACGGGCCTATCTTCGGCATTTGTATCAGGCCGGTGAGATGACCGCTGGAGCCCTTAACACGTTGCATAACTTGACCTTTTACCTTGACACCATGAAACGGATCAGGGAGGCTATTGAACTCAGTACTTTCGAACACTTCAGGCAGGAGTTCCTTCGGTCGGTATCCAGCCTGTCTCTCGACTCATGAGCCTTTTTGATCCGTTTCTGTTAGCCATGGCCGCGCCGCAGCAGGGAGGGCCAAATCCGTGGCTGCAGCTCATTCCATTTGCGCTGATCCTCGGCATCTTCTATTTCGTGATGGTCCTGCCGATGCGGAAGCGCCAGCAGAAGGTGCAAGCCTTCCTCGCCGCGCTGAAAGTCGGCGATAAAGTCATCACGACCGGAGGTATGTACGGAGCGATCACTCGTTTGAGCGATCAATCCGTTCAACTGCAAGTGGCCAACAACGTGCGCATCGAGGTCTCGCGCGCGGCCATCGTTGGATATCAGGGTCAGGACCCCGTCGTCCCTGAGGGCAATCAGCAATGAAAGACATCCGCTGGAGATTAATTCTGATCGCGGCCGTCCTCGGCCTGTCGATCTGGTCGTTTTACCCACCCCAAACGAAGATCAAGCTCGGTCTGGATCTGAAGGGCGGCGTGCACCTGGTCCTCCGCGTGCACACCGACGATGCGTTGCGCGTCGAGACCGAGACGACGGTCGAGCGTCTGCGGGACTCGATGCAGCGCGCCGGTGTGCAGTTCACGAAGGCCGATGTCGTGAGCGCGACCGAATTCCGCGTCGAGGGGCTCCAGGACGATTCAGGATTCCGCACAGCGGCCGCAGACGCGGACACCAATTACGACCGTGCGTCTGAGACGGGCGGGTACTCGTACCGCATGAAGCCCAACATCGTGAACCAGCTTCGCGACCAGACCGTCACGCAGGCGCTCGAGACGATCGAGCGGCGCGTCAACGAACTGGGTGTGGCTGAGCCGATCGTCGCACGCTACAGCGGGGCGGATCAGATCCTCGTGCAGTTGCCGGGTGTGAGCGACGTGCGCCGCGCGAAGGAAATCATCCGGTCCACGGCCCAGCTGAAACTGACGCTTGTCGAACAGGGGCCGTTCCCGAACCGTGAATCCGCCCTGCAGGCGTTCAACAACACGGTGCCATCGGAAGTGGAGATCCTGCCCGGGCGGCAGGAAGGCGGCGGGACGGCCGGCACAGCGGGCACGGTCTTCTATGCCTTGAAGCGGGCGGCAGCGGTGACCGGCCGCGACCTTCGCGACGCAAAGCAGTCGCTCGATGAGTTCAATCGGCCCGCGGTGCAGTTCTCGCTGAAGCAGGATGCGGCCGGCCGCTTTGGGAACTTCACGCAGACGAACATCGGAAAGCCGATGGCCATCGTCCTCGACAACCGTGTGATGTCGGTCGCGACGATTCAGGGTCGTATCACCGACAGCGGTCAGATCACCGGCATCAATCGCGACGAGATGATCGACACGGTGATCACCTTGAAGTCCGGCGCTCTGCCGGCGTCGATGGACTACCTGGAAGAGCGCACGGTCGGGCCGTCGCTCGGCGCCGAATCGATTCGCGCTGGCTTCTTCGCGTCGCTGGCCGGTCTCGGCTTCGTCGTGCTGTTCATGGTGTTCTACTACAAGCTCACCGGGCTGAACGCGGTCGTCTCGATCGTGGCGAACCTGGTGATCCTGCTCGGGCTGATGGCGTTCCTGAGCAGCGTGATGACGCTGCCCGGCATCGCCGGATTTATTCTGACGATCGGCATGGGCGTCGATTCGAACGTGCTGATCTTCGAGCGCATCAAAGAGGAGCTGGCGACGGCGCGCGGCGCGCGGGCGGCGGTGAACGCCGGCTTCGACCGCGTGTGGTGGACGATTGTCGACACCCACGTCTCCTCGCTGATCGCCGCGCTGCTGCTCCTGCAGTTCGGCACCAGCACGATTCGCGGATTCGCGGTCACGCTGATCATCGGCCTTCTGTCGAACGTATTCACTGCGGTTTTCGTGTCACGCACGGCATTCGAGTTGATCTTGAGCCGCCGTCAGACCACCGCGCAGACCTTGAGTATCTGACATGCAGCTTCTGAACAAGGCCAACTACAACTTTCTACGCTGGAAGTGGCACGCGATCGCGTTGTCCGCGTTCGTCATCCTGGCCGGTCTCGGCATGATTGCCGCGAAGGGCCTGCCGCTCGGCATCGACTTCTCCGGCGGCACGATGGTCGTCGTCCAGTTCGATCAGCCGGTCACCGAAGAGCAGGTCCGAAACGCGGTGGATCCGCTGCCCGGCGAAGAGGTCGTGCAGCAATATGGCGACGCCAGTGAGCGCCGCATGCTCATCCGCTTGCCGCAAACCGAAGGCGCGGTCGAGGGCAACAGCCTCGAACAGGCGTCGACGAATGTCGAAGCAGCATTGCAGAAAGCCGGCCTTCCCAAGTTCACGATCGTCAATCGCGAGCTGGTGAGCGCCATCATCGGACGCGATCTGCAGCTGCGCGGCATCTACGCCACCCTGGCGTCGCTGCTGGCGATCACCATCTACATCGGTATCCGGTTCCGATTCTCGTTTGCCGTCGGCGCCATCGTCGCCACGCTTCACGACGTGCTGGTGACCCTGGCGTTCCTGGTGTTCTTCAAATACGAGCTGTCGCTGAACGTCGTCGCGGCGATTCTGACCATCACCGGCTACTCGGTGAACGACACCATCGTCATCTTCGACCGCGTGCGCGAGAACCTGCGGTCGCGGCGGCGTGAGCCGCTCGACAAGATCGTCAACGAGAGCGTCAACCAGACGCTGTCGCGCACGATCATCACGGCGGGCACGACGTTCCTCTCGGTGCTGTCGATCTTCCTGTTCGGCGGCGAGGCACTGCGCGGGTTCGCGTTCACGATGCTTGTCGGCATCGTCAGCGGCACCTACTCGACGATCTTCATCGCGTCGGCGATCGCCATCATCCTCAGCAGCGGCAAATCGCGCGCCGCGTCGGCCACGTCCGCGTCAGGCGACGTCGTCCAGGGTGGGAAGAAACAGAAGCGAGCAAAGGCCTCCTAGTCCGTCCGAAAGGACTGGCCCTACTCAGGCTTGACGTATCTGCTTGCCGCCGTGCTCGGGATCGTGCAGGGACTCACCGAGTTCCTGCCGATCTCATCCACCGCGCACTTGCTGCTCGTTGGAAAGTCCCTCGGATTTCAGGACCCCGGCGGGGTGTTCACGGTCATGATCCAGTTCGGATCGGTGCTGGCCGTGATGTGGCTGTACCGCCAAAAGATTCTCGACGCGTTTCTCGGACTCGGCTCGAATCCGGCGGCGCGCCGGTTTGCGCTCATGCTCATCATCGCGTCGATTCCGGCCGGACTGGCGGGGGTGCTGCTGTCCGACTGGGTGAAAGGCCAGCTGTATCAGAGTCCTGCGGTGATTGCGTCGGCCTTTATCATCGGCGGCGTCGCCATTCTGATGATCGAGCGGTTCCGGCCCAGGCCAGTCATTTTCGAAGCGGACAAGACGCCCATTCCCAGAGCCTTCGCGGTGGGCGTGTGTCAGATGCTGGCGCTAGTGCCCGGCGTCTCGCGATCGGGCGCGACGATCATGGGCGGTCTGCTGGCCGGCCTGGAGCGGTCCGCGGCGGCAGAGTTTTCGTTTTTTCTCGCGATGCCGGCCCTGGCCGGGGCCTTTCTGCACGATTTGTGGGAGGTGCGCGACCATCTGGCGCCCGAGCGCGGCGCGGAGATCGCGATCGGGTTCGTGATGGCGTTTCTTGCCGCCCTGGTCGTGGTGAAGCCCTTTGTGCGGTACGTCGCGCGACACGGTTTCGCCCCCTTTGCGTGGTACCGCATCGTGGCAGGCGTCCTCGTTCTTCTGGCGATAGGCGTCGGATGGCTGTGATTCCGTGGCTGCGCCGGAGTTTCCTGGCCGGTTTCTTCGTCACGGTTCCACTCGTGATCAGTGTTTACGCGCTCGTGTGGATCTTCGGTATCATTGATAGTTTCGCGGCGCCGCTCGCGAGGTGGGCTCTGGGTTCTGAGGTGCCGGAGCCGAGCACGCTCCGCGATTACGTGGCACGATTTGCCGGCGTCCTCGTCACGCTGCTCGTCGTGCTGACGGTGGGTGCCGTGACGACAAACGTCATCGGCCGGCGAGTGCTGGCACGAGCCGAGAGCTGGCTGATGATGATCCCGGTATTCCGGACCATCTACGCGCCAGTGAAGCAACTCGTGGTGGCGTTCTCGCCAGACAACGAGACGGGATTCAAGCGCGTCGTGATGGTGGATGACCCGAGCCGGGGCTGGGTCATGGGATTTCTAACGAAGGAATTCGAGGTGGACCGCGGACGCGGTCCTGAAACGTTGATGGCCGTGTACGTGCCGACCAATCATCTGTATCTCGGCGACATCATGATCTACCCCCGTGAGCGCGCCATCTTTCCTGACATCAGCGTCGAGGAAGGCGTGCGAATTTTCCTGACCGGTGGCATGTCCCTGCCCGGTCGCATCGAAGGCAAGTCCTAAGCGGCCGCGAAGGCCAACTGACAGGTAACGAGAGGAGCTGAGATTGTGATGACCGAGTCGTTCAAAGGATTCGGCCGTGCGAGTGGTGCGATGGTCGCGCTCGCGATCGTGCTGGTGACCGCCCTGATGGGGCCGGCGACTGCCTGGGCGCAGCAGCCGGAGCCCGCTGCCCCGGCCGCACAGGCCGCGGCCCCCGAAGGCGGACGGCGGGGAGGAGAGGCCAATCTGGTCCTGCCCGATCTGAATCAGGTGCCCGTCGGCGGATACCAGGGCCGCAGCCTGCTCATGATCGGCCTCGTGGTCTCCGCACTCGGCATCCTGTTCGGGCTGGTGATCCTCAACCAGCTGAAGAACCTGCCTGTCCACCGTTCGATGCGTGAGATCTCGGAGCTGATCTACGAGACCTGCAAGACCTATCTGGTCACGCAGGGGCGCTTCCTGGCCATTCTCGAGATTTTCATCGCGGTCATCATCGTGCTGTATTTCGGCGTGCTCGAAGGCATGGCGTTCGGTCGCGTCGCCATCATCCTCCTGTTCAGCGTTGTCGGCATTCTCGGCAGCTACAGCGTGGCGTGGTTCGGGATTCGCGTGAACACCTACGCGAATTCGCGGACGGCGTTCGCCAGCCTGGAAGGCAAGCCGTACCCGGTGTACGCGATCCCGCTGAAGGCGGGCATGAGCATCGGCATGCTGCTCATCAGCGTCGAGCTGCTGATCATGCTGTTCATTCTGCTGTTCATCCCCGGCGACTACGCGGGCGCGTGCTTCATTGGCTTCGCGATCGGCGAGTCGCTCGGCGCGGCCGCTCTCCGCATCGCCGGCGGCATCTTCACGAAGATCGCCGACATCGGATCGGACCTGATGAAGATCGTCTTCAACATCAAGGAAGACGATGCCCGCAACCCCGGCGTGATCGCGGACTGCACCGGCGACAACGCCGGCGACTCGGTCGGTCCGAGCGCGGACGGATTCGAAACCTACGGCGTGACCGGCGTCGCGCTCATCACGTTCATCATGCTCGCGGTGCCGCAGGCGGCGACGCAGATCCAGCTCCTCGTCTGGATCTTCGTGATGCGCGTGATGATGATCATCGCGAGCGCGTTCTCCTACCTGCTGAACGAGGCGATCGCGAAGGCGCGCTACGGCAGCGCGTCAAAGATGAACTTCGAGGCACCGCTCACCTCGCTGGTCTGGCTGACGTCCGTTGTCTCGGTCGTGGCTACCTACGTGGTGTCGTATCTGCTCATCGCGGGCCTGGGTGACGGCACCCTCTGGTGGAAGCTGTCCACCATCATCACGTGCGGCACGCTCGCCGGCGCCATCATTCCCGAGCTGGTCAAGGTCTTCACCTCGGTGGAGTCGAGTCACGTGAAAGAAGTCGTGACCTCATCGCGGGAGGGTGGCCCTTCGCTCAACATCCTCTCGGGCCTCGTGGCGGGCAACTTTAGCGCCTACTGGATCGGCCTCAGCATCGTCTTGCTGATGACCATCGCGTACTTCGTCAGCGCCCTCGGCACGTCGATGACGACGCTGATGCTGGCGCCGGCGGTATTCGCATTCGGCCTCGTCGCGTTCGGATTCCTCGGCATGGGCCCAGTGACCATCGCTGTGGACTCCTACGGTCCGGTCACCGATAACGCGCAGTCGGTCTTCGAGCTGTCTGTGATCGAGGGTATCCCAGGTATCCAGCAGGAGCTCAAGAAGGACTTCGGGATCAACGCACAGTTCGAGCATGCGAAGGCGATGCTCGAGGAAAACGACGGCGCCGGCAACACGTTCAAGGCGACCGCCAAGCCGGTGCTGATTGGCACGGCCGTCGTCGGGGCGACGACGATGATCTTTTCGATCATCGTCGAGCTGACGGAAAAGCTGACCGTGAATGTCGACAAGCTCGGGTTGCTGCACCCACCGTTCCTGCTCGGGTTGGTGACCGGGGGCGCGATCATCTACTGGTTCACTGGTGCGTCGATGCAGGCGGTCACGACCGGTGCCTACCGCGCAGTTGAGTTCATCAAGGCGAACATCAAGCTCGAGGGCGTCGAGAAAGCCTCCGTCGAGGACAGCAAGAAGGTCGTGGAGATCTGCACGGTCTACGCGCAGAAGGGGATGTTCAACATCTTCCTGACCGTGTTCTTCGCGACGCTGGCCTTTGCCTTCGTCGAGCCCTTCTTCTTCATCGGCTACCTCATCTCGATCGCGCTCTTCGGTTTGTATCAGGCGGTCTTCATGGCCAATGCCGGCGGCGCGTGGGACAACGCGAAGAAGATTGTCGAGACCGAGCTGAAGATGAAGAACACGCCGCTTCACGCGGCGACGGTCGTGGGCGACACGGTCGGCGACCCGTTCAAGGACACCTCGTCGGTGGCGCTCAACCCGGTCATCAAGTTCACCACGCTGTTCGGCTTGCTCGCGGTCTCCCTGGCGGTACGGCTCAGCGAGCAGCAGGGCGAAACGATGAGCCACGCGCTGGCGGCGCTGTTCTTCATCGTCTCCGTGGTGTTCGTCTATCGCTCGTTCTACGGGATGCGCATCGGGAGCCACTAAAACGGCCGGTAAAGGGCTCGATTTTGCACGGGTTTCCGAGTGGTCGAGCCACTTTTGTCGTTGCGGACGAGCGTCGGATCCGGGATAGAATGCCCGCTCGCTGGGCCGGGAGCACTTTGGCAATGGCGGTGTCTAAGGCATTGCTGGTCGTTTCACGAGTGTGACGGAAGGTTTCGTTGACACCGTTTTTTGGGCCTAGCTATAATCGGCCGCTCCGCGCGGCCGCGCTGGCGACTCCAGGGAGGTAGAGTACCCGTGCCACGTGATGAACGCATGTTCGGCGATATCGTCGATCCCTCCATCAAGCTTGGGAACAAGCAGAGTTACTCGGTGGGTATGACGATCCTTGTCGAGGCGACGGTGATCGCAGCGATGGTCATCATTCCCTTGATGGCGTTCGACGCGCTGCCGACCCCGCCGTCGATGATGGCCTTCGTGGCTGCACCGCCGCCGCCACCGCCACCGCCGCCGCCGCCACCGCCGCCAAAGCCTGCGGAAGTGAAGCCGGTGGAAGTCGTCAACCCGAATGCGGCCCCGACCGAGCCGCCGAAGGAAATCAAGGCGGAGCCGGTGGACACCAACTTCGAACGTGCGGGTGTTGAAGGTGGTGTGCCCGGAGGCGTCGTCGGTGGTGTTGTCGGTGGACTGCCGGAAGCGCCGCCGCCGCCCCCGCCCCCGACACAGCCCGTGCGCGTCGGCGGTCAGATCAAGCAGCCGACCAAACTCAAGCACGTCGCGCCGGTCTATCCGCCGATCGCCCAGTCCGCCCGCGTGCAGGGCGTGGTGATCATCGAGGCGATCATCGGGCCGAACGGGAAGGTGCAGGACGCCAAGGTGCTGCGCTCGATTCCGCTGCTCGATCAAGCGGCGCTCGATGCCGTCAAGCAGTGGGAGTTCAGCCCGACCCTGCTTAATAACACACCGGTGCCTGTCATCATGACCGTCACCGTGCAGTTCACGCTCAGTTAGTACGTCACGCGGATATAGACAGGCAGCCCCTTGCCGGTCCGGCTGAAGCCGGACACTACGGACAGGGAGATTGCGGAGGATGCAGTAATGGGAGCTCGGAAGATGCGTCAGGTAGGTCAGATCGCGTGTGGAGCCGTGGGCGCCCTCTTGCTCAGCACGCCGGCGTTCGCGCAGAGTGAAGGTGCGGGTCTCGACCTCATCGACATGTTCTCGCAGATGGGCCCGGTGGCGTGGGGCGTTGCCGTCGTGCTGTTCATCATGTCGTTCTGGTCGGTGGGTATCGCGATTGAGCGCATCTACACCTATAACCAGGCGCGCAAGCAGTCGAAGCTGTTCGCACCGCAGGTCGCCAAGCACCTCCGCGACGGCCGCCTCAAGGAAGCCATCGCCTTGTCGGCGTCGAAGGACTATCGCTACAGCCACCTCGCGAAGGTCGTGCTCGCCGGCCTCCAGGAGTATCAGTTCCAGCAGGAGAGCGGCACGAGCCTCCATCGCGATGACGTTCTGGACACGGTGCGCCGCTCGATTCAGCGCGCTTCCGCCCTGACGACCAACGACTTGAAGAAGGGCGTCAACACGCTCGCCACCATCGGCTCGACGGCCCCGTTCGTCGGACTGCTCGGCACGGTCGTCGGCGTCATCAACGCGTTCGTCGGTATCGCGTCCACCGGGTCGGGTGGTATCGCGGGCGTGTCGGCCGGTATCGCCGAAGCGCTCGTCGAGACCGCGCTTGGCCTCTTCGTCGCGATTCCCGCGGTCTGGTTCTACAACTACCTGACCAGCCGCCTCGAGTACTTCAACGTCGAGATGGACAACTCTTCGTCGGAGCTCGTGGACTATTTCATCAAGAAGACCGCGTAAGACAGTCGGAAGGATCTGAATTATGGCTGTTCAACTAGGCGGGGGCGGCGGAGTCAAATCCGACATCAACGTCACGCCGCTCGTCGACGTGATGCTGGTGCTGCTCATCATCATGATGATCGTGGCACCTCTGCTCCAGCAGGGTGTCAGCGTCAAGCTTCCCGTCGCCACCAACACGACCGAGAAGCCTGACACCCAGGAACAGACGGTGCTCGCGATCGACTCGAATCGCCGGCTCTACCTGAATGCCGTGCCGGTGTTGAAGGATGATCTGCAGCGCCGGGTGACCGAGATCCTGGAGAACAAGAAAGACCGCATCGTGATCATCAAGGCCGACGAAGACGTTGAGTACAGTGCCGTGATGGATGCGATGGACGCGCTGCGCGCGAGCGGTATTGAGGACATGGGCCTCATCACCGATCCGCGTCGCGGCGGCTCAACGGCGAAAGTGGGAGGCGAATAATGGCCGCCCATCAACACCACGGCGCCGAAAGGGTCTTCAAGGGCAAGATTCCGCAGGCCAATGCGGACATGAACATCACGCCGATGATCGACGTGTTGCTCGTGCTCCTGGTCATCTTCATGGTCACCTTGCCGCTGAACCAGCGCGGGCTCGACGTCAACCTGCCGGCGGAAACACAGCAGCCGAAGCAGGCCACGCCGGACATCAGCCAGATCGTGCTGAACTACACGGCTGACAAGAAGCTCTCGATCAACAACAGGGACGTGTCGTTGAGCGAACTCGAGTCCACGCTGCGCACGATCTTCGAAGAGCGCCAGCAGAAGACGATGTTCATCATGGGCGCGGGCAGCCTGCGCTACGGTGAAATCGTCGAGGTCATCGACGCCGCCAAAGGCGCCGGTGTCGAGAAGGTCGGCATCGTCACCGAGGGCATGCGCAAGGCGGCGTCTGGCGGCGAATAAGCTGCAGATTGGCGCGTCCAAAAGGACGCGCCCTACGAACGTCGGAAACATGAAGGCCGTCCTGACCGGGACGGCCTTTTTGCTGTACGCCGAATCAGCGCAGCATCGAGCGCGCGACCGCAGGGTCTCCGTCGTTGTGGGCCGGGGTGAGGCCGAGGACCTCCGCCAGCGCGTCGTAGATGTGGATGTTCTCGAACGCCGGAAGCACGACGCCGCTTTTGAACGACGGACCCGACGCCACGAAAATACCTCGCATCGAGATGGCGTCGCGCGGATCGTAACCGTGCTCGCCGCGCGGGCCGGTCTGACCCCGCGAGATGCGCTGCGACAGCGTCGCCCGCGGCAGTACCTGCCAGCCCTCCTCGACCACACCGACAATCGGCGGGATTCGTGGATGATCGCGATAGTGCCAGTGCTCGGGCGTCTCTGCCTTGCGGTAGATCTTCAGCCGTGGATGGGCGTTGGCGAGCGCCTTGTACACGGCGTCCTCGCGTCCGGCCTTCGGAAACAGTCCCAATGTCGGGTTGATGTCGATGATCTCGGCATCGTCGGCTGAGATGTAGTCATCGAGCACCACAACGCGGTTCGTGGACGTTTCTGCCATGCCATGATCCGACACCAGGACGATGTTGACCTTGTCGGTCAGGTGGCGGCGCTCAAGGCCGCGCAGCAGGCGCCCCAGGTAACCGTCCGCACGGCGCACCGCCGTCCGCACGGCCACCGACTCGGGCCCACCGCTGTGGCCGGCGCCATCCACGTCGCTGATGTAGAGCGTCAGCAGCGTCGGCCGCTTGTCGGCGGGAAGGTCCAGCCAGGCGAGTATGCGATCGACCCGCGCGTTCCCTGATAATGAGTTGTTGAAGGGCGACCAGAAGTTCGGCCGGTGTCCTTCGATGGGCGCCTCAGAGCCCACCCAGAACATCGATGCCGACAACAACCCGTGGAGCTGCGCCGTCACCCAGATTGGCTCGCCGCCCCACCACATCGCGTCGCCGTTCTCGGTGCTGTTGCTCATCGACAGGCGACGGCCGGTCGGCGGGTCTTTGACGGTGTTGGCGACGATGCCATGGTGTCCCGGATACAGGCCTGTGACGATGGTGTAG
>Ga0310900_10000912_pt1 | contig 11060 bp, 10 predicted proteins | sample C24D1metaG_FD_203879 | JGI IMG/M metagenome (GOLD analysis project Ga0310900, IMG submission 203879) | Lab incubated soil microbial communities from West Virginia University Organic Research Farm, Morgantown, WV, United States - C24D1 | ecosystem: Environmental > Terrestrial > Soil >...
ACGATGTTCATTCCGAGCTATCCGTATGTGGGCGCCGCGAAAATCGTGGCCGGCATGTATACCCCCAGTAGCAACGAGCGGCTGAAGTTTTCGAATGCCGATCGCGGCGATCGCTCGTACAAGGTCACTGATTTCGAGTTACTACCGCAGACCGAAAACATCTTTGTCATCTTCAAGGACGGCTGGCATCCGGCCGAAGTCGTGGCCGAAGGCGCGGGCCGCACGGAGTGGCAGTGGACCAAGAAGGAAGCGACGGTCGCGTTCCGCAATCCGAAGCGAGATGTCGTCCTGGTCCTTCAGGCGGACAATCCCGCGGCGGGTCCCAATGCGGCGCAGCAGGTCATTGTCACCATCGGTGATCAGCCACTGACGACGATGCCGCTCTCCTCGACGGCCGCGCCGGTACTCAAGTTCCCGGTCACGGCTGCACAGCTCGGCACGGGTGACATGGTCGAAATGAAGTTCACGGCCGATAAGACGTTCGTGCCGGCACTCGAATCGTCGATGAAGAGCAGCGACCCCAGGGAACTGGGGGCTCGGTTTTTTCACGTGTTTATTCAGTGAGAAAGACTGATACCGAATAACGAACAACAAATGAAAGCCACCTCGATTTCGTTATTCGTCATTTGTTGTTTGCTATTTCTGCCGGTGGTCGCCCGGGCAGATATCGTCGTGTTCAAGAACGGCCGCACGATGTCGGTGAAAACGTGTCAGGTCGACGGCGACATGGCGACGCTGCGCCTGCGTGAAGGCGGGGAAGTCACGTTCCCGGCCGCGATCGTGGCTCGGGTTGAGCCTGATGAAGTTCCGTATCCTGAACCGGGAACCGGGAGCGGGGAGCCGGGAACCGTTGACGCGGCCGCGGCGCCGGCGCCCGCGCCGGACCTCGTGTCCGAAGGAGTTCTTGCGGCACGGCCCTACGCCGAGCTCATTTCATCAGTCTCCGCGACGCACCATGTCGATGCGCGGCTGGTGCATGCAGTGATCGAACAGGAATCCAACTACGAGGCGCGCGCCCGGTCGAAGAAGGGCGCTCGAGGGCTGATGCAGCTCATGCCGGAAACGGCACGCCAGTACGGTGTCCGCAATTCCTATGACCCGAAGGCCAATCTCGAGGCGGGTGTCCGTCACCTCAAGGACCTGATGAGCCGGCTCGAACTCCCGCTGGCGCTTGCGGCGTACAACGCTGGTGAAACCACCATCAAGCGGTTCGGCGGCCTGCCGCCATATGCCGAGACCCGGAACTACGTCCGCAGCATCTTGCGGCGGGTCGGCGCCCCGGTTGGCCAATCCGGCACGAATTAAGTCACAACTAAGACCGGCCATATGGATGGCCGATATCGTCTAAAAGGGGGTGTGCATGGCGACCCCAAATCCGTATAATCCCCTGTGAGTCAACCTTTTAGCGATGGAGTACCGCTGCCGCCTCGGCAATACGTCGGGTGAGATTATCGAGGGCATCTACGTTGCCCAAAGCGAAGCCGCCCTCAGGCGTGAGCTCGAGGACAAGGGCTTGCACGTTCTTTCACTCAAGCCCCGGCTCGGCATTGGGGGTCTCGGCTTTCGCGGCGAAAGCCGCAAGGTCAAGCGACACGAGTTTTTGGTTTTCAATCAGGAACTGGCCACCCTGCTCAAGGCGGGCATGCCGCTCGTTCAATCGCTCGACATCCTGCGATCGCGACTGAGCAATCCCGTTTTCAAGTCGGTCCTCGACGATGTCTACGAGAAGGTGCGGGGCGGCACTGCGTTGTCCGACGCCTTCACGGCGCACGGCGATCTGTTCCCCTCCGTCTACACGGCCTCGCTCATGGCGGGCGAGCGGTCGGGCAACCTGGACGCGGTGCTGCGGCGGTTCGTCGCCTACTCGAAGACGATCGACACGGTCCGATCGAAAACCATCTCGGCGATGATTTATCCGGTGATCCTGTTGCTGCTGGCGGTGGTACTCGTCGGCATCATCATCGTCAAGGTTGTGCCCACCTTCGCGGATTTCTACGGCAGCTTCAACGCCGAACTGCCGCTCTCGACGAGGATCATCGTCGCGGTGTCGGACTTCATTCGCGCGCAGTTGCTTTGGATTGTTGTTGCGATCGGCATCGGCGCCGCCGCGTTTTACACCTGGATCAAGCAGCCGGGACGTGGGGCGCAGTTCGATCGGTGGACGCTCAAGCTGCCGGTCATCGGCGGCAGCGTCCACAAATTCACGACCTCGCAGATGGCCCGGACGCTGGCGACACTGCTTGGCGGCGGCATACCGTTGGTGAATGCAGTCGAAATCGCGGCACGCTCGACCGGCAACCGCCACATCGGGCGCGAGCTTGAAATCGTCGCCACGAAGGTTCGCGAGGGGCAGGGCTTTGCCCACACGCTGCTGGAGCGGCAGGTCGTGCCCGACGTGGCGATCAAGATGATCGAAGTCGGCGAGTCAACCGGCGCGCTGACCGAAATGCTGAACAGCCTCGCCGACTTTTACGACGAGGAAATCGAAACCGAAGTGTCGCGATTCGTGACGTTAGTCGAGCCGGCGATGCTGGTGTTCATGGGGGTGGTCATCGCCGGCATTGTGCTGGCGCTGTATCTGCCGCTCTTCCAGCTGAGCTCGGTGATGGGCGGCCGCTGATGGATGTCACTCCCGAGGGGGCGCTCGACCCCGAGGCTCTGATCGACGAGCCGGTCGAGGTCTCAGCCGAAGAGCGCAGCGCTGAAGAAGCGGCGGCGCGGCGGCTCGCCGAGCGCTATCGTCTCGAATTCCTCGACATGCATGAATTCCGGATCGATCAGGAACTGTTCCGATCGATTCCTGCGGACTTGATGCTGCGCTACGGCTTCGTGCCGTACCGCCGTGACGGCAAGGCCATGGTGATTGTCGTGTCGGATCCCACGGACCTGCCGATGATCGACGAGCTGTCGGTGATTCTCGGCACGCACGTGCGCGTGATGGTCGGTGCGCGCTCGGCCATCGAGGGCATGCTCAAGAAGAGCGAAAGCTCGCAGCGCGTGCTCGACGAGGCCACCGAGGAATTCCAGATGCAGGTCCTCAAGGAGGACGAAACGGGCGAGGACAACCTCACCGTCGAGCGCCTCACGAGCGACAGCAGTCCGATCATTCGCCTGGTCGATTCGACGATCTTCACCGCGATCCAGCGGCGCGCCAGCGACATCCACATCGAGACGCAGGACGATGCCGTGTATGTGAAGTACCGCATCGACGGCGTGCTGCAGCCGGCGATGCGGCCGATCGCCAAGCGGTTCCACAGCTCGATCCTGTCGCGCATCAAGGTCATGGCGGAGCTCGACATCGCCGAGAAGCGCGTGCCGCAGGACGGCCGCTTCCGCCTGCGCGTGCCGGGCAAGACGATCGACTTCCGTGTCTCGGTGATGCCAAGCGTGCACGGCGAAGACGCGGTCATCCGCATCCTCGACAAGCAGTCGATGAGCGAGCAGTTCACCGAACTGCGGCTCGACATCCTCGGTTTCCCCGAGCCCGAGCTGAAGCGCTTCCGCAAATACATTCGCGAGCCGTACGGCATGGTGCTCGTGACCGGTCCCACCGGCAGCGGCAAGACCACGACGCTCTATGCGGCGCTTGCCGAGATCCGGACGATCGAGGACAAGATCATCACCATCGAGGACCCGGTCGAGTATCAGTTGAAGGGCATCACGCAGATCCCGATCAACGAGAAAAAGGGCCTGACGTTCGCCCGCGGGCTGCGCTCGATCCTGCGCCACGATCCCGACAAGGTCATGGTCGGCGAAATCCGCGATCCGGAAACCGCGCAGATCGCGATTCAGTCGGCCCTCACCGGACACCTCGTGTTCACCACGGTCCACGCCAACAACGTGTTCGACGTGCTTGGCCGGTTCCTGAACATGGGCGTTGAGCCGTATCAATTCATCTCGGCGCTCAATTGCGTGATGGCGCAGCGCCTGGTTCGCAAGATTTGCCAGGCGTGCAAGCACCCGGTCACGCTCGACTTGGCGGCGCTCGCCGAGTCGGCGATCGACCCGGCCCTGCTGGCCGGCCGCACGTTGTACGAGGGCGCCGGCTGCATCGAGTGCGGCGGCACCGGGTTCAAGGGCCGCATGGCGATTTGCGAGCTGCTCGATCTGACCGACCACATCCGCGAAATCATTCTCGACAAGAGGCCGATTTCGGAAGTCAAGCGCGCCGCGAAAGAGCAGGGCATGCGCTTGCTTCGTGAGTCGGCCGTCGAGCGGGTGCTCGAAGGTTTGACCACGCTGCGGGAGATCAACAAGGTGACATTCGTCGAATGAACTTCCGCGACGTGTTGCAAACCCCGGCGCCTGACGTCGCCGTCGAAATCGATGGCACACACGTGGCCGCGGCACGCCTCGCCTGGCGAGGCGGCCAGGCTGTGATCAGCGCGCACGCCAGCGAGCCGATTCCGGCGGGACTGGTCGTGCCCGGGCTCGCCGCGTTGAACGTGTCCGACGTTCCGGCGCTCTCGCAATGCATCGTACGGGCGCTGTCGCAGCTCGGCGGCGGACGGCCGTCGCGTGTGTCGCTGATCGTGCCGGACACGGTGGCCAAGGTATCGCTGCTCAAGCTCGAACAAGTGCCGCCTCGGGTTTCGGACCTGCGCGAGATTGTGCGCTGGCAGATCCGCAAGACGGCGCCGTTCCCCGTCGAGCAGGCCGCGCTCAGCATTTCAGAGGGCGCGCGCGGGGCGGAGGGCGGCAACGAATTCATCGTGGCAGTGTCGCGCGAGGATGTCATTCATCAGTACGAACAGGCCTGCCTGATGGCGGGTGTCCACGCAGGGCTCATCGATCTTTCGACGTTCGGCGTCATCAACAGCATTCTCGCGAGCGCCGCGGCGCCATCGGGCGACTGGCTGCTCGTGCACGTCACCGACACCTACCTGACGCTTGCGGTCATGCGCGACAGCGCGCTGCTGTTCTTCCGCAATCGCGGCGAAGAAGAGGGCACGCTCGCGGACCTGATTCACCAGACGGCGATGTATTACGAGGACCGTCTTCACGGCGGCGGCTTCGCGCGCGTGCTGATTGCCGGCGCGGCGCGGCTCCCCGGCGGCGCGGATACGGTGCGACGCGGCCTCGAGGAGCGCCTTCGAATATCGGTGGAATCCGTGGATCCGCGCGGCGCCGCGGCGCTGCAGGATCGAATCGACGCGTCGGCGGAACTGCTCGACGTGCTGGCGCCGCTCGTCGGCGCGCTGATGCGTGAACGGAAGGCGGCGTAGCGATGCTGCGCACGAATCTTTCGACGCGTCCGTTCTACAACGAGCGCGCGGTTCGCGCGGCGCTCGCCGCCCTCGCCGCGCTCGCCATCGGCCTCACGCTCTTCAACGCCTACGAGATCCTGTGGCTCCAGGGTCAGAGCCGCGACGCGCGGCAGTCGATTGCGCAAAACGAAGCGAAGGCACGCGAGCTGCACGACAGGGCGCAGGTGATTCGCCGGTCGATCGACAAGGAAAAGCTCGCGGCTGTGCAGACGGCGGCGCACGAGGCCAACGCGCTGATCGATCGCCGTACGTTCTCGTGGACCGAGCTCCTCAATCAGTTCCAGGCCACGCTGCCGCCGGATGTCCGGATCGGCGGCGTCACGCCGCAGAGCGACGATGAGGGCCGGAGGCTCGTCCAGATTTCTGTGTTCTCCAAGCGCATCGAGGATCTCGAAGCATTCATGGACGCGCTCGAGAAGACCGGCGCATTTTCCGGCGTGCTGCCGCGATCGGAGCAGCCGGACGATTCGGGAACGATGCGTTCGGAACTGCAGGCCTATTACACGCCGTTGCCGCCGCGCGCGGCCGGAAAGCCCCCTGCGGCGTCTGAATCTGGCAAGGCCGCTCCGGGCAACCAGAGTCCCGCCGGGAAGGCCGGCGAGGGGGGCGTGCGATGAAGGCGCTCTTTACTTTCGGCGCCGATGTTCCCGTCTCGCGCGTGATCGCCGATCACCGCCGCTGGTTGATTCCGGCGGCCCTTGTGCTTGCGATCAACGTCATCGTGCTGGTGGCGGCCGTGCTGCCGCTTCGCCAGTCGGTACAACTGGGATCGTCGCGCGCCGAGGCCTCCGCCCAGGCGCTCCGCGAAGCCATGGCCGACTTGAAGGAAGCTGAAGCGACGCGTGACGGACAGACGCAGGCCTCCGCCGATCTGGTCCGCTTTTATGCGGACGTGCTGCCGGGAGATATTTCGGCGGCGCGCCGTATTACGCACGTGAAATTTGCGAAGCTGGCGATGTCGCACGACGTGATGTTTCAGAGCGGCGCCACGACACCTGAAGTGCTGCGGGACTCGTCCCTCGAGCGCCTGCACGTGAACTACTCGCTGACCGGAGACTGGGACGACATCCGCGAGCTGATTTACGAGATCGAGACCGGGCCGGACTTTATCGTGATCGACAACGTGCAGCTCGCGGAGGGGTCGCAGGCGAATGCGCCGTTGTCGCTGACGCTCGAGCTGTCGACATACTACCGGGTCACGCATGCGCCCTGAACGACGGCGACAGATTCTCGGCGCGGCGGCGATGGTCGTGCTCGCCATTGCGCTCTGGTCCTTGTGGCGGCCGGCGCCGACGCCGCGTAGTACAGTGCCGGCGCAGGCGCGCGCGCGCGCGGGACGAACCAGCGGCAACAGCACGGCGGCTGGACCTGCGGACGCCGTGAGGCTCGAAGCGCTGCGGACCTCTCGCGACGAGCCGGGTGAGGCGGGTCGGAACCCGTTCCGTTATCAACCGAAGGCCGCGGCGCCGTCGCCCACCCGCGTGACGACGCCGATTATGAGCGAAACGCCTCGGCCGGCGCCGGCCGTGCCGACCGGACCGCCGCCGCCGCCGCCGATTCCGTTGAAGCTGCAGGGCGTGCTCGAGCGCGCCAACGGCGTGAAGTGGGCGGTACTGTCGGATGGCAAGTCCGCGCCGATGTACGGGAAGGACGGCGATATCATCGACGGCAAATATCTGATCGTCAAGATCGGGACTGAATCCATCGAGATGATGCACGCGGACGGGCGAGGCCGGCAGGTCATCAGGCTGAACGGACAATGACAGTCTGCAGTCGAGAGTCGACGGTTAAGAGTTCGGACGCACAAAAGGATTCGATGAATAGTCGTCTCATTCAGGGCGTGTTGGTCGTGGCGCTGGCGGCAGTGGTGGCCGCCGGGTGTGCCACCGGTCGCGCGTTTTCGCGCGGCGAGGAGGCGGGCCGCGCCGGTGACTGGGACGCCGCGGTCGGCTTCTACCGGCAGGCGCTCGACGACGATCCGGATCGGCCCGATTACAAGATTGCGCTCGAGCGGGCGATGCTCTCGGCGTCCTCCATGTACGCGGAACGCGGACGACAGTTCGAAGAGTCCGGCCAACTGGAAGAGGCGTTGCGGGCGTATCGGAAGGCCCAGGAGTTCGAGCCGTCGAATCGGCAGTTGAGCGCCCGCGCGGCGCAGGTCGAACGCACGCTTCGCGAACGTCTCGAAGCCGCGAACCCGCGGCCCGACATCGAGCGCCTCCGGCAGGAAGCACGCAAGGCGACCGTCGAGCCGATGCTCAGCCCGACCAACCCGGAGCCGCTGATCGTCAACTTCGTCAACACCAGCGTGCGCGACATCCTGACGTTCGTCGGCAATTACACCGGCATCAACGTGACCTTCGATCGGGACTTCCAGGACCGCACCGTCACGCTGAAGCTCGAGGGCGTCTCGCTCCAGCAGGCGCTCGAGCAAATCATGATCGCCAACGGCCTCTTCTATCGCATCCTGAACGATCGCACGATTATCGTCGCCACCGACAACACGCAGAAGCGCACCCAGTACGAGCCGCAGGTGATCCGCACCTTCTTCGTGTCGCATGCGGATGCGACGGAACTGGCGACGCTGCTCATCGGCATGGTGCGCGTCGCCGGCATGGCGATCCAGCCGCAGATTCAGCCGAACAAGACGGCCAACACGATCACGGTTCGTGCCACCGGCGCGGTCGTCGAAATCGTCGAGCGCGTCATTGATGCGAACGACAAGCCGCGCGCCGAGGTGATGGTCGACGTGCAGATCCTCGAAGTCAGCCGCGAGCGGGCCAAGAACTACGGTCTTGATCTCGGGAGCTATTCGGCGGCGCTGGCATTCTCGCCTGAGAACGCGCCCACCGACGGCGGCAAGGCGTTCAATCTCAACACGATTTCGCAGGGCATCAGCACCGCCGACTTCTACCTGTCGGTGCCGGCGGCCGTGATTCGCTTCCTCGAGACCGATTCGCAGACGAAGGTGCTGGCCAAACCCAACCTGCGCGGCGCCGAAGGACAGAAGCTGTCGCTGAACCTCGGTGAAGACGTGCCGATTCCGAGTACCACGTTTACGCCTTTGGCCGGCACCACCGGGCCGGGCACGAGCCCGTTGACGTCGTTCGGCTATCGCACCATCGGCATCATCGTCGAGATGACGCCTCGCGTCACCTACGACGGCGATATCATCCTCGACCTGACACTCGAGAACAGCGCGCGCGGACAGGACAGCAACATCGCCGGCCAGAATTTGCCGTCGTTCTTCTCACGTAAGGTGACGACCAAGCTGCGACTGCGTGACGGCGAGTCGAACCTGCTTGCGGGCCTGCTGCGAGAAGACGAACGGCGCTCGCTGAAGGGTTTTCCCGGCGTGATGCGCCTGCCGGTCGTGAAGCAGCTGTTCTCGGCGAACGACAACGTTATCAAGCAAACTGACATCGTGATGCTGCTGACGCCGCGCATCATCCGCACGCACGATCTGAAGGCGCGTGATCTGAGCCCGATTTACATTGGCACGCAGAGCAACATGTCGCTGACCGGGCCGCCGCCGACGATTGGTGGAGCAGAGCCGGATGCCGCCGCGGCTGCACAACAGCCGCCGGTGACTGCCGCTCCGCCCGCGGGTACGATCGGCACGCCGACATCGCCGACGCCCGCGCCGGTGGCGCCTCCGCAAGCGGCACAACCGGCGACACAACCGCCCGTTGCGCCGGTGCTTCCGACGGGGAGCACGCAGCGTCCTGTGGTTCCGCCGGGCAGTTCACCCATTCCGGGAATGGTGCCGGCGCCAGCCCCAAGCCCGTCGACGGTGATCACCCCGCCGCCCGAGCCGCCGGTACCGCCGGTACCCGAGCCTGCGGCGCCACCGCCGAACCCGACACCCGCGGCACCTGCGCAGCCAGCTCCCTCGGCTCCGGCACGGATCACGCTGAGCCCGCCGAATGAGATGCGCGTCGGCAGCGGACCGTACACGATTCCGATCTCGATCGTGAATGCGACACGGGTATCGACGGTGACGTTGTCGATTACCTACAACCCCGCACTGATACGCGTCCGCAACGTGCAGGAAGGCACGTTCATGCGCCAGGGCGGCGCGGCGCCTGCGTTCAGCAACCAGGTTGACGACAAGAGCGGCCGCATCGACATCGTCATCACGCGACCCGGTGACAAGACCGGAGCTTCGACGTCGGGCCTGCTGGCGGCGCTGCTCGTCGAGCCGATTACCGCCGGCACCGGCGCGTTTTCGGTATCAGGCTCCGCGACGATACCCGGCGGCGCGCCGGCCGCGCTGCAGTTCCTCCCGGCGGGGATCACGGTGCGCTAAATGGCCCGCGGCTTTTCCTTCGTCGAACTGCTGGTCGTCACGACGATCGTGCTGATCCTCGCGTCGGTGGTGCAGCCGCTGGCAAAGGTGACGATGCAGCGGACGCGTGAGGCGGAACTGCGCCGGGTGTTGCGCGAAATGAGGACGGCGATCGACAAGTTCAAGGACGCTGCCGACGCCGGCATGATTCCCACCACCGAGCTCAAGGCAAATAGCGAAGGCTATCCGCCCGATCTGGAAACACTCGTCGACGGCGTCTCGGTGGCCAACGACGCGACTGGACGGAAGTTGAAGTTCCTGCGGCGCATCCCCGTCGATCCAACCACCGGCAGCGATGATTGGGGCCTGCGCGCCTATCAGGACAAACCGGATTCGACGTCGTGGAGCGGCCAGAACATTTACGACGTGTATTCCAAGAACCAGGGCACCGGACTCGATGGCACCAAATATCGCGATTGGAATTAGGCTGCGGTCCGCCTTCGCCCGCTCGCATCCGTGCGGGCTACGGCGAGACCCTTCGACGTCGCTCAGGGCAGGCGGCTTCACGATGATCGAGTTGTTGATCGTCATGACGCTGATCATCATCCTGGCGAGCGTCGGGATGACGCAGTACAGGAGCAGCGTCACTCGCGCCGAAGAGGCCGCCCTCAAGGAAAACCTGTTCCGGATGCGCGATGCGATGGACCAGTTCTACGCCGACAAGAACAAGTGGCCGGCTGACCTCTCTGAGCTCGTCTCGGAGGGCTACATCAGGGAAGTGCCCACGGATCCGATCACGAAGTCCAAGGACACCTGGCAGACGAGCCAGGCGCAGTCGGATCCAAATAACCCCGCGTCCTCCGGCGGCATCGACAACGTCCACAGCGGTTCCGATCGCAAGAGTCTTGACGGGTCGGCGTACATAGACTGGAACTAGGGTTCGACGTTCGTTCTCCGGACGTTCTACGTACGTTCTCCGGACGTTCTACGTACGTTCTCCGGACGTTCTACGTACGTTGAAAAGGCCGGCGTGCTTCCGCAGCCGGCCTTTCCGACTTGAACAGTGGCGTTAAGGGTTCACGAACACGGTCGTCGATGCGGTCGCGCTGTTACCGTTCGAGTCGGTAACGACCCCGGTGAGCGTATAGGTTCCCGCCGCGCCGAACTTGTAATTGAAGCTGTTGGCGTTGGTGCCGCTATAGATGACGGTTCCATCCTGCAGCGTCACGCGCGCGGACACGATTTGCGCGGTGCCCGGAGCGGTTGCCGAGAACGTTATGGAAATGGGAATTGCAACTGTTGTCGTGGGACTCGCGGTAAGCGTCACCGTCGGCAACTGCTGACGGACGACGACAATTGATGTCGACGAGACGCCGACCCCGCCGTTGATGTCCGTGGCGCGCGCGCTTATGGTGTACCCACCAGGAGTGTTGTAGGTGTGGGTCAACCCAATGGACCCCGTAATCGCCCCGAATGTCTGGGTTTGACCGTCTCCGAAGTCGACG
>Ga0310900_10000921_pt1 | contig 11031 bp, 8 predicted proteins | sample C24D1metaG_FD_203879 | JGI IMG/M metagenome (GOLD analysis project Ga0310900, IMG submission 203879) | Lab incubated soil microbial communities from West Virginia University Organic Research Farm, Morgantown, WV, United States - C24D1 | ecosystem: Environmental > Terrestrial > Soil >...
CGTGGTGTAGTCCGAGAAAACCGGCCCCGCGGCCACGACCAGGTCAGCCCAGTCGACGATGGCCTGGCATCCAGGTGTGCTCACCTCGCCCCAGTAGATGCCCGCGTATTGCGGGTGGTCTTCGGGGAAGAAGCCCTTGGCGTTGGGCATGACGGCCACCGCGCAGCCAAGCGCTTCGGCCAGTTCCCGGAAGGCATCGATGGCGCCGTAGGAGCGCAGGTGCGCTCCGGCTAGCAGGATCGGCTTTTTCGCGTTCTCCAGAAGCTGGCCGGCCCGGTCGACCGCGGCGGTCAATGCCCGCGGGTTGGTGGGCTGGAAAGACAGCATCGTGGAAGCCAGCAACGTGTCGATCGGCGCCGGCTCGGGGCACGGGGCGGCCGACAGGTTGCAGGCGATCTCGATGTAGACCGGCTTGCGCTCGCGCAGGGCGGTGCTGATCGCCTGATCGATCAGGGTCGGCGCGTTGTCGGCGTGCAGGATGCGCACCGCTTCACAGGTCACCTGTCGACACACCTCGTACTGGTCGGAGAAGTCGTGCGTGCCCATCGTGTGGTGCATGATGTGATTCGCGGCGGGGTCGTTGGTGTTGGGACCCGACGACACGAAGATCACCGGCAAGCGTTCGGCGTAGGCGCCGGCCACACCGTTGAGCGCGGAGTACGCGCCCACGTTGTAGGTGGTGAACACGGCGCCGGCCCCGTTGGCCCGGGCGTAGCCCTCCGCCGCGTAGGCGGCGTTGAGCTCGTTGCAGCAGCCGATCTGCTGCAGGTTCTCGTTCGTCAGCAGCTCGTCGAGCAGGACGAGGTTGTAGTCCCCGGGGACCATGAAGTAGTGCTTGAGTCCGATCTGCTCGAGCCGGGCGGCCAGGTACTTTCCGACAGTGAAGTCAGCCATGATTTCTGTTCCTTGTTCTCTGGTCAGGGATCGATCAGGCCGGTGCGTCGATCGGGACGACGTTGATGAGCTTTTTGTTGATGAATTCCTCAATGCCGAGGTGGGCGAGCTCATGGCCGTAGCCGGAGATCTTGACACCGCCGAACGGCAGGTCGGCCTTGAGCCGGGCCGGGTGGTTGATGTTCACCATGCCGGTCTCGATGCGGTTGGCGACCTCGATGCCATGCTCGACGTCGCGGGTGAACACCGATCCGCCCAAACCGAAGCGTGAGTCGTTGGCCAGCCGCACGGCTTCGTCCTCGTCGGTGACCCGGAAGAACAGCGCCACCGGACCGAAGAACTCCTGGTAGTAGGCCGGGTTGTCCGGGGTGAGGTCGGTCAGGATCGTCGGCTGGATGAACGCACCCTTGCTGGGCACCGACTCGCCGCATGGGATTGCCTTCGCGCCGGCTTCGACGGCGGCGTTGATCTGTGCGTTGAGATCGTCGGCAGCCTTCTGGCTGCACATCGGTGCCAGCGTCGTCGCAGCGTCGAACGGATCGCCGGCCTTCAGCTCGGACATCGCCGCCTGGAACTTCGCCAGGAACTCGTCGGCAATCTCGTCGACGACGACGATGCGCTTGGAGGCCACACAGCACTGGCCGCCGTTGAAAACGCGGCCGTGCACCGCCCAGGCCACCGTCTTGTCGAGGTCACAGTCGGCCAGCGCGATGAATGCGTCCGAGCCGCCCAGTTCCATGGTGGATTTCTTGAGGTTCCTGCCCGCCCGGGCGGCGACGACCGCGCCGGCGCTCTCGCTGCCGGTCAACGCCACGCCGCGGACGCGATCGTCGTCGATCAGCAGGTTGATCTGATCCTTGGTGGCGTACAGGTTCGTGTAAGCGCCTGCCGGTGCACCCGCCTCCAGGAGCAGCTTCTCGAAGGCGGCCGCCGCTTGAGGCACGTTCGAAGCGTGCTTGACCATGACCACATTGCCGGCCATCAGGTTCGGGCCGGCTACCCGCGCCAGCTGGTAGTACGGGAAGTTCCAGGGCTGCACCCCGAGGATGACTCCCAGCGGGGCGCTGACCAGCATGGCGGTGTCGTCGGCGCTGGCGGTTTCAAGAGGCTCGGGTGCCAGGAAACCCTCGGACTTCTCGGCGTAGTAGTCCAGGATCTGGGCGCTGAGGTCAACCTCACCGAGGGCTTCGGTGTAAAGCTTGCCCATCTCCAAAGTCAGCAGCCGGGCGAACTCGTCGGACCGCTCGCGCAAGATCGCCGCGGAACGCTTGATGACGGCGGTGCGCTCAGCGAACGATGTCTGGCTCCAGGACTCGAACGTGTTCTGCGCCTGTGCGAGCAGTTCCATCGCCTGCTTGTCGGTCAGGTCGTCAAAGGCGGCCACGATCTGGTTGTCGTACGGGTTCACGGTCTGGTACGCCATGGTGTTGCTTCCCTTCAGTTCACGGCGGCTCCTGGCCACCGCGTTGGAGTGGTGTTGGCGAGCAGCGGCACTGCTGACCCGCGTTGGTCTTGTCGCTGACCTCGCCTTCAATCGGCTCACCGCAGATGCTGCCCAGGCAGGCGGGAAAGAGCCGATATCGCGTCGGATCCGGCTCGACGTGCCGATGGCGTTGTCGTGCTGAAAGCGTCGCTGGCCAGCAGTTTGGGGCGGCCGGTCGGGCCGGAGATGAGCAGCTGCACCGAATTGGGCGTCGCGTTTCGCGTTGCTACGCGGCCTCCGCCACGGGGGCGCATCCGCACGTGGGCGGTTCCACCGCCGAGAATTGTGCCGCCCTGGGGATGGTGCCGATGGGTGACACGTCTCGACATGCTCGGCCGTTGACCGGAACAAGAACCCGCCGAATGTGGCCGCAGCCTGCGAATAGCAGCAGGTGGGCGTCAGTCGCGGCCGATCGCGCGCTGGCGCGGTTGGTGTCTACGCGCGGGCGTGAACGAGCCGAAATGGGTGTTCAGCGGCGCAGTTGGTTCAACAGGGTTCGGGTGCTGGGGGCGGGTGCGATCCCGGCCGCGCGTAGCGCCTTCTCGCATTGGGCGAAGGTGGTGATGACGCCGTCGTAGTCACCGACCGCACTGCGGATGCGCATGAGGGTGCGCCAGGTCGCTTCGCGGAGGGGGTCGGCGGCCAGTACAGCCTCGGCCAAGTTTTGGGCGTTGGGGTATTGCTCGGCCGCGTAGGCGGCGTCGGCGGCTGCGGCGCGAGCGGTGGTTGCCAGCTCGGCAAGGTGCTGTCGGCGGTCGTCTACCCAGGCGGAACGGATGCCGGGAAAGTATTCGCCGCGCGCCAGCGGTGCGAGCGCGTCTTCGGTGGCCGTGACGAGTTCGCGGCCCTGCAGCCGGGCCGCGGCGGCCAGTTCCTGTTCGAGCCGTACCGATTCACTGGCCAGCACGACATCGGGGCTGAGCGCGACCCGGCCGTCGGCGGAGACGCTGAGCACGTCGGGGGGGAGCAGTCGGCGTACCCCGATGATCGTCTTGCGCAGGTAGGAACGCGCGGACTCGTCGTCGCGGGCGTCGAACAGCGCGTTGAGCAGTTCATCGCGGCTGGCCGGCGCGCCGTTACGCGCCGCCAGAAAACCCAGCAGCTCATAACATTTCACAAGGATCGGGCGCACCTCTTCGCCGTCGAGGATGATCGCGGTGCCGCCGAACTCGACCAGCTCGATCGCGGTGGGAATCTGGGTTGGCACGGGCACGCCCTGGGCGGCCAAGGCGCGACCGATCCGGTGCCAGGCCGAGTCGGCGTGCGCTTCGGCGTCGATACGTCGCGCCACCACCGCCGGGAAATCGGCCAAGGCTTGTAGCAGCACATGATTGGATCCCTGCTGGCGTGCAGCGTCTAGGGCGATGTCGGCGGCGCGATCGGCGGCGTCCTGGTCGCCGGCGCGCCACTCGGCCTCGGCCAGATACACCGCGGCCGTGGGCAGCTCCAAGATGCGATGGCCGGCCTGCATGCTGGCCACCGCAGCGCGCAGCGACGACAAGGCGCTGTCCTCGTCATCCTCGATGAGCGCCGCCAGCCCGCGCCAGGTCTGGGCCAGCTCACACACCAGCGAATAGCCGCTTGCGGCATCGCGGTCGATCTGCTCCAGGATGGCGCTCGCCCTCGCGGTGTCGTGGTCGGCGCGCAGCGCCAACTTGGCCGCGACAATGTGGTGCAACCCGGTCAGAATCGGCGACCCGTTCGCTTGGATGAACTTGCCGCCGTCGGCCAGGGCAGTGCGGGCTTCCTCGACTCGTCCGGCGTCGAGCAGCAGATCCGGTCCGATGACGGACTTCACCACGCCGCCGAAAAAGCCCCCACGTCCTGTCGCTTTATACCCCTGCAGTGCCTCTGCAGTGTGTCCAGCGGCGCGCCGCGCACCAATGCGGCCTGTGTCCATGGCCATTCGCGTCCACGGCGACGGCAGATCGTCCGTCAGCTCCCGTAGCCGGCCACGAAAATAGTCGATCCCGTAGAGCATGCCGTCCAGTAGGCCGCCGGTGGGCTCGGGTCGGGGAGGACCGCTGCCGGGTTCCACCAGAGCGAGGGAGTATCGCACAACATTGACGCTGGGGCCGGCGGGCGCCGCGTCGAGTACGGCGTGCACCTCATCGATGCGCCCGTCGAGCAGGTAGCACCACGCCATCAGCGCGGCGGCGCGTTCCGATGCTGCAACGAGCTGATCGCGCCGCCCGAGCGCGGCCAGCTCGTCGGCGATGCGGGTGCCGTGGCGTTGGTCGTCGCGCGCGATCGCGAGCATCAGCTGGGCCTCGGCGAACCCGACGTCGCCGACCGGCACTACGGGCGACAACGCCTCGATCCAGCGGTCGACAACGGCGAAGTCCAAACGGTCGACGAGCCCGAGGATCGCAGTCTTGGCCGAGGCGTATGCATCGGTGGGCGCACCGGCCGCCAGCAGCTCCTCGACCGCCTCCTCATGAAAACCCCTGCGCGCCAACTGCCGTCCGTGGGCCGCGCGCAGCTCGCGCACCGCCGCCTGCCCACGATGGTCGAGCAGCCCGCGCAGATACTCACGAAACCGCGAATGGCAGCGCAACATGAGCGGATCCGCTGACCACTGCGCCGGGATGGCCGCTGACTGCAGTGACGCCAGCCGCCCCGCGGCGTCGTCGATACCCAACGCCACCGCCGACTCCACGCTCACCTCCTGCAGTACCGCGGTGCTGATCAGAAACTCGCGGTCATTCGCGTCGAGCTGATCAAGGATCTGGGCACCCAGATAGCCCCCCAAGCCATCAGCCCCGCCACCGGTGCCGGCGACATGATCCGCCGAGCGCCACGCATCAAAAAGCACCCCGATCACCCAGCCACCGGTGGCCTCCACCGCCGCCGGCGCCTCGGCCCCCGAGCGGCCCAACCCCTGCAGGGCGATGCCCGCCTCCTCCACGGTGAACGCCAGATCCGCGTCGCCGACTCGTGCCAGCTCCGCGCCCAGTGCGGGCGACAACACCGAGGCACCCAGTGCGCGGCGGCTGATCAGAATGAGCCGCATGCTCGGTGGGCCATAGCGCACGACCGAGCCGATCACCTCCCACGCCGGCGACCCGTGCAGCCGCTCCAGATCATCAAGAACAAATACGACCTCGGCGTCGGCGGCCGCCTCGACGAGCAGGCCCGCCGCCTCGGCATGGGGGACGCCAGCGGCCAGCGCGCCGGTGGCGATCCCGCGCACCGAGGGCAGCTGCTGTGCGAGCGCCTCCTCCAGGTAGGTCACCAGCCGTCCCGGGGCCGCGTCGGTGGCATCGACGCTCAGCCAGGCCACCGGCCTATTGAATCTGCGGCTGGCGTGGGCCACCGCCACCGACTTGCCGGCCCCGGCGGTGGCTGTGACCGCCACGACCCGGCGGGCATCCACGAGTCGGCACAGCAACCCATCAAGGCGCTCACGCGTTACCGCACCTACCGGAGTATCCGGAACGATGATCTTGCGCCGTATGACCCGGGGTCGCTCAACCGACGGTGCCGACATGCCCACTCCTGTCAGACGGTCATGCTACCGCTGCGCGCCCCTGACCGGCGTCCCATTGACCAGGGGGACAGCACTTTCAACGGGTCGCGGCATGGCAGCCTCGAATGCTGGGCGGATAAACGTCCCCGCAGCTCGTGCCGCCGTTCAGTTGCCTCAACGGCCACCGCGTGGGGGACACCCTCCGCCAACGTATACGGCATGACCTGTCGTCATTTTCGTACGGATCCTCGGTCGGGCCCAGGCTGTTTCGCAGTCTTGCAGTTGTAGTGGAATCTTGATGTGCAGCGTTGTCGCGCTCGCTGGTGGGCTGATGATCTGTACTGGATGATCCGAGGCATCGAGCGGTGTTTTGGGCCAACGATTCCCGACCCCTTTGGAGGGGGCGGCGAAGCCTAAGAGGCTGAATTGCCTTCCCATGCATCGATTTCCGTGCCAGGGAGTGGATCATCGACGGCATCGGGCGCGCCTGCGAACCCCAGCCGAGCCACGATCGCGGCCCCGGTGCCTTTGGTGCCGTCGGTCAACACTGCGCGCCGACCCTGCAGCGTGCTCCCGCGTCGGCCCGAAAGACCGGCCAGCACAACGCGGTCACCCATTGTGCGGAATCGTCTCCTGTCCCAGGAGAAGCGGTCGTAGTACTCGCGCAGCGGACCCTCGACGCTGATCTCGTGACGGGTCGCGTACTCACCGAGCGCACTGTCATGCGGACCGTGGTGGCGGATGACTGCCATCTCGGCCGCCGGAATGGTCGCCGGCCACGGAGGGTGTCTACGTTCGCTTCACGCAGGCCGACCTCGACGCGCTCAGGTACGAGGCCGACCGCCGGGACATGAGCGTCGCGCAACTACTGCGCGAAACCACACTCCGAGACGTGCGCACACGGGCGTCGTAACTTCCGCACCTGCGATCGGGCTGTTGTAGTCATTCCCGCAGACGGGCGGCCCATAGCGGGCCCACTCGGCGCCGACGGCACCCGTTGCTCAGCGGCCCTCGTACCCTGCCTGTCGCCCCGCTTGGCCCGGCACTTGGGAACGACAACGAAGGGTCGGATGGCGTAGATCTGTCGTATGATGATGACATGACTACGACAGGGGTGGAGCTGGGCGATCTCCTCGCTGACGTCAATGACGCGACCAAGCTGTTGCAACGGTCGAAGACGGTTCCGCAGCAGGTCATCGGGTTGATCGACAGCTTCGAAACGGTGCTCGGCGCGACCGACCCGTACCTGGCCGCAGCGCTGTGGCCCGCGGCACTTCGGGCGCAGAAGGCGCTGCGCCACGACAACATCGAGCAACAGCGCCGGGATGTTCGGATCGCTCTCGAGCAGTTCCGCCAGGCACTGCGCGATGTCGTCGACAATCAGCCCTACAGCGAGGACGCCGCGATCCGCGACGTGTTGGCGCGCACCGTCGAGACCGTCTCCGTCCCGCAGAAGACGGTCGCCGAGCTGCTCGGTGTGTCGGTTCGTCAGCTGCAGCGCTGGCTTGGCGCCGATGGGCCGGATCCGGCCGCTGATGACGCCGCGCGTATCCGGGTGGTCGGACAGGTCGTCAATCAGTTGCGGCATTCGTTTACCGGGCCGGGCACGGTCGCGTGGTTCTACCGGCGCCATCCTGTTCTTAAGAAGCCGCCGATCGAGCTGCTCGATGACCCGCTGCGCTACCCGCAGTTGCTTGGTGCCGCGACCGCGGCGCGTGCCATGACGGCATGAGATTCACTGCGTTCCGCAACGCCGCCTACGACTCGCCGTGGTGGGCGGCTCCCAGTTCGCGGGAGGGGCGGTTTCACCGGGCGGGCCAGGACACGGTGCAGTACTGCAGCCTTCATCCGCTGGGTCCGGCGGCTGAAATGCTGCGCCACAACGTCGGTCCGGACGGCGACCCCGACGACGTGTTGTTGAATCTGTGGACCGCGATGATTGATGTCGACGACGTCACCCGGATCGACTTCGCCGACTGCGAGCGATACGGGTGCACCGCCGATGAGCTCGTCGGTGAGGACTACGCGCCGACGCAGGCGGTCGCCGATGCCGTACGGGCGAGCGACGCAACAGCAATGGTGGTGCCGTCGGCGGGGCTGCCGGGTACGTACAACCTGATCATGTTCGGTGTGCGGCTGCTACACCCATATCTGTGGGAACCGGTGATGCCCGAAGAGATCCCGACGGGTCATCTCAGCGATGCAGCGCCGGCGCCGGCCGAAGTCGCCGGCCACGTCCGGTGGTTCGGCACCACACACACCGCGGCGGAGCAGTGGAAAGCCACCGGCGCCTACGACCTGTTCGACGACCCCATCGCTTCTCGTCGGTGAACGACGACCGGCAGTGCTAACCCGTTGCCGTCCAACTTCCTGTACCACTTCGCCCACGAGTGCACGTCGATGAGGTGCGGTTGGGTCAGGGTGACCTCTGCGGTGTGACTCAACGTCGATGCGCGCCAAAAGGAAAGCGGACGGGCCTTTGAACCACGTGCGGGCGGGGAGCGGGCCGCGGTGAGATGTGTTCCTCACCGCGGCCCGCCCGAACGGCCGCTTGAACCAGCCGACTTGGGCCGAAGTGTCCGGCTGCCTAGGCCGGCTTGATCAGGCCGAGCTGCTGGAGCACAGTGACTCCATCGTCGAGACCGATCTCCTCGACGATCAAGCCGTCGACGACTTTGAGCACCGACGTGCCGGTGAAGCGCATCGCCTTACCGCTGGCAGCAGGCAGCGCACCGATCGGCATGTCGTCGAAGGTCGCGCCGGTGTGTGTTCCGCCGCCGATCCACTGCCCGACGACGTAGTCACCTTCGGCGATCAGATCCGCGGTGCCGCCGAACGCCAAGTCCGGGAACGCCGCCCGGAACTTCGTCGCGAAGGCACGGACCGCATCGCGGCCCCGGCAGGGAGCGTGCAGCGAATACTCAAAGCGGATATCCGGCGCGGCGAGCTCGTCGATGACACCGGGGTTGAAATCGGGGCCCCAGAACTCGGTGAACCACCGCCCGACGACAGCTTTGTTCTCCTCAATGGACATTGATCGTTTTCCTCCGTCGGATTCCTGCGGCACCCCTCATGGAGCACCCACCGAGTAGACGGACATGACATCCCTAACGTGAGATCGACGCCGAAAAAGCTGGTTTCACCCTCACGCACACATGATTTGGACGAGCCGGCCACCTCGCGCTCACCGACAGACAACACCTTGAGCGTGCATCTAATCATCAAAGCCGTTGCGGCACCGCGTGGCATCGACGTCGACGTCAGCAACGTCTCCACGTTGTTCCAGGTCGCGTCACCCCATCGACGGGCTGCTGGCTACCGCACTGCTTCCCGGACTGATCCTCAACGCCACGCTCGGCTGGTGGGGGCCGACTCCGCAGCCGCGTACGACCGGCCCACTAAGCTAGATCAGCTCATCGCCAGGCGCGATCACCGCGTCGGCAAGCAAATCGGCGGGCGCGACTAGCCGCCGGGCTTCGCCGACACTTGGCGGGCACCGCCCTCAACAAATAGCGGCACGAAGTCGCGCACAGGTCCTCCATGAGACCGGGCATGATTCTGGTGAACCACCATCGTGACGGCATCCGGCGGCACACTTCGGGAGCTCTGCTTGAGTCGGCCCACTACCTACTGAACAGCCGTCCATTCGCTTGACACGACCATCACCAGATGTTGGCACCACGTTCACGGGGCGGTCAAACGGAAGGCCGGCTAAACACGTCAACGACTGACGCACACAACCCATCTCACATAGCTTGTCGCTGGGCTTGCGGTGAAATTGTGCGGCTTAGGCGTTGGCACCGGCCACGACCTCGTTGAGCTTCTTTTCGTCGCTACGGATCCCGAACGAGGAGATAATCTCCATCACCCCGATGATGATCAGCCAGATGCCGATCACGAGTGTCAGTGTGACGAGCGAATCGAAGGGATACCCCAGCACGATGATGCCGGCAAGGATTGTGATGATGCCGAAGAAGATCGCCCATCCCCGCCCTGGCAGGTGCGGGTCACTGACAGCCGCGACGGTCGTTGCGAAACCGCGGAAGACGAACCCGACACCGATCCAAATGGCCAGCAGCAGAATGGCGTAACCCTCGCCAAAGTGCCGGAAGGCCAGAACCGCCAGGACCAGCGATGCCGCGCCGCTAACGAACAGCAGGATCCGGCTGCCTGCGGAGACGGGCAAGCTGAATGCGAAGATCACCTGCGCTACACCACTAACCAACAGATAGATGCCGAGAAAAACCGAAGCGACGATGATCGATTTCCCCGGCCAGACCAGAACCAGAACTCCCAGGATCACCGCCAACAGTCCGGAGAGCAGTGCGGACTTCCACAGATGATGCAGCAGACCCGGCCTTGACTGACCAACGTTAGTCATAATCAACCCCTTTCACGGCCCAACCGCAAGCTGGGCCGAATTCGCTTCGTATGACGTCCTTCTGGCGCTGCAGTTTCCATTCACGGCGTTGGCGACCACACCGGCGGCATGGCCGTCAAGATTGATGGGACTCGGGAGGTAAGACACCCCGGCTCGACCGTGATTTCGCGGGATCGATCGGAACGGATTTGCCGCGCTGTCCGCGTCGTAGGATTTCTTCTGCAAAGGATCGGTGATCATTGGATCTCCTGTTCGCGGCTTGAGGTGCCCGTAGTACACCTCCATCGAGCGTATTCCCGTGCCCGACTCGTAGGTGCGGCTTGGACCTCTCCCTTCGAATTGATCTGCAATGTGCGACGGGTGCCGAGGCTAGATGCGGTTTGCGGGGATCGCATCGAAGCGACAGGCGACCGCAACATGCTCGGATATGCGGCGCGCGTCGCAACAAGATTTCGATGCCGGGTTCGACACTCGGGCTCCATCCACACCACTTCGCGATCATTCAATCTTGCCGACCGAGACGCTCGACATTGTTGTCACGGCGGACAAGCTGGACACACCGACGGTGTACCAACGAACATCGATCGCCGACAAGGCGGGGGTCTAGGGTGCTCCGCGTGTGTTCAGAAATCTAAGCCGGCTCTCCACGATGACCTGGTGCAGCGTCGGTTCGTCGCCGACCGTCCGAACACGTTGTGGGTCACCGACATCACCGAACACTGCACCCCTTGGATTCTGTCGGTCGTTGCAACGCGGGCCGTTTATGCGTGTTCTAGTAAATCAGTTAATCGTTCCGCGGGGGTG
>Ga0310900_10000922_pt1 | contig 11028 bp, 13 predicted proteins | sample C24D1metaG_FD_203879 | JGI IMG/M metagenome (GOLD analysis project Ga0310900, IMG submission 203879) | Lab incubated soil microbial communities from West Virginia University Organic Research Farm, Morgantown, WV, United States - C24D1 | ecosystem: Environmental > Terrestrial > Soil >...
AATCTAAGAGGAATGTGATAAAGAATTCATCATTTGATAATAATGGTAATATATCTTTTGGAATCCATGAACATATTGATATTCCTGGTACAAAGTATAATCCTGATATTGGTATATTTGGAATGGACGTATGTGCCGCTTTGACTAGACCCGGTTACAGAATTTCAAAAAGGAGAAATCCCAGTAAGATCGGCAAAAATCACAAAATTACAAAAGACGAGTCAATTGAATTCTTTAAGGCTCACTTCGGAGTTGAAGTCAATTGAAAATTAAAATAAGAGATTATGCCCTCACCGGAAGGAAGAAGTTAGCTCACGGCAAGGGTACTCGATGGTGTAAAAGGTGTGGATCCTTTAGTGGTATGATCTGTTCCTATGATCTTATGCTATGTCGAAGATGTTTTAGGGAAGTTGCCTTCTCATTAGGGTTTAGGAAATACGAATAGGTGATTGTTGAGTGCCAGCATTAAACATTTTATCTAATCTATTCACTACTCTGTATAATAATGAGATGCGGAGAAAACGAGAATGTATAGTTTTGCCCGCGTCAAAATTCTCAAGTGAAGTTTTAAGGGTGATGCAAAAACAACGATATATCGGAGAATTCGAACAAGTCGATGACGGGAGATTGGGTAAGTTTAGAATACAACTTTTGGCTAAAATTAATAAATGTGGGATTATTACTCCCAGATTTAGTGTGAAGAAAGATCGATACTTAGATTGGGAACGCCAGTTTCTTCCATCATATAATATGGGTATATTAATAGTGTCTACCAGTAAAGGAATTATGTCTCACCATGATGCCCAAAATGAAGGTCTAGGAGGTGCACTTATAGGTTATGTCTACTAAGCCTGAATTTTACACAAATGAGATCGTTATCCCAGAAGGGGTAACGATTAATAAGGATCAGAACCTCATTACCGCAACCGGTACAAATGGAAAAGTTCAAAAGGATTTTACGAAAATTCCAGCGGTGATAGATATTAGTAATGAAAAAATTACAATAAGATCTTATGGGAATAGAAAAAGCGATTTTGCGTTGGTCAATACGGTGCATAGTCTTATTAGAAACATGATAAAGGGATCTACAACAGGATTCACATATAAATTAAAAATAGTATTTGCACACTTCCCCATATCCGTCAAGATAAAGGGCCATGAGGTCTTTATTGAAAACTTTTTTGGAGAACGATCCGCGAGGGTATCTAAGATACTTGGGAAGGAAACTAAGGTTACTGTTCAAGGCGATGATATTTTGATTACAGGACCAAATATCGAACATGTATCTCAAACAGCTGCAAATATAGAATCTTCTACTAGGATAAAAAATAAAGACTCTAGGGTGTTTCTTGATGGAGTATACATATACTCCAAAGCCTAGAACATTATGAAATAATCTATTTATCATTGTTATAATGAGTCAGATTTGATCATAACGTTTAGTTTCTGAATAGAAGAACAAGGTAGCAAACATAACATTTATTTATTCTTTACATTTTTTATTAGCATAGTGCCGCTGTAGCTCAGCTTGGTAGAGCAAATTCATAATGAATGCATTGTGAAGCTTAACTGGCTGTTAACCAGTAGGTCATCAGTCCGAGTCTGATCAGCGGCGCTTCGATTTGATTAAAACGAAACTATATCTAATGCTATTGCATCAGATAATAAATAAATGTGTCTGTTCCCTGAAACAAAATTATTTTTAATATCTATCCTAGGAACCCATCTATTTGAGGATGTGAATAGTCTCTCTTTCTTCATTCTGTTTTCAAGCGCTTCTATATCTAGTTCTATCTCTTCTATCTCTTCAGTTTCCAGATTTTGAATTATCAATAATATTTTCTTTATCAATACCCTGTCCCCATTTTTGGAGAAGTCGCGACTTCTTTCATCTTCTTCTATGATTTTTATTTTGATCTGTTTTCGATTTAGTGCATCTCTACTCATAAGCATTCTATCACTCAGATACCCTTCATAACCCATTGCGAATCAATGTACATAAGTTGTTAATAATTATTTTAATCTTTTAACTTCAATTTTGGAGAATTCTAAGTCTAATTTGTTATTTTTGACGCCAACTTGCGAAATTCTAATTCTGTCATAAGGTAATACACTTTGATCAACGCTCCCAATTAATCGTATACCTGAAAATTCGCCTATGCCGTAATATCCTACTAAATCTGGAAGATTAGAGAATGATTTTTCAAGCAAAATACCTTTTCTATTGATTTTTCTAAAACCAGTTTTATTGAAACAGAATTTGCAATAACGAATTGGAGGCCAGATATGGATTTTACAACTGAAGCAAAAAGTCGTAAGCAGGATACCTTTCTCAGCATAGTTCATAATAATATCAAATAATATCATCCTAAGTTATTTTTCAAGAATTATTACTGTAGTGGAGGTACCTGCGGCGGCCATATTGTGAACCAGACCATGCTTACAGCCTTCTTTTTGTCTTAAACCTGCCCTTCCTTGTAATTGTAGCACTATTTCGTTGGTCTGATCAATCCCAGTCGCACCGATGGGATGGCCGCATCCAAGTAGCCCTCCCCTCACGTTAGTATAAAGTGTGTTTTCTTTTATTATTTTTCTTCCCTGACCCTTTTCGACAAACCCCAAGTCTTCGTAGGCCAAGAGCTCAAGAATTGTAAACGCATCGTGTATCTCCACGATATCAATGTGTTTGGGTGTCAATTTCGATTGTTCAAAAGCCTCTCTTGCAGCTATTCTCGTAGATATTATGGAATCAAGGTCATTTGAAATAGATCCAAAGCTAGCGCCTTGGTTATTCTGGGAAATACCTCTGATCCAAACCGGTACTTCAGTCCTCTTTGCCTTCGCTTCTGATAAGAGGAGTATTGACGAAGATCCCTCGCAGGGATAACAACAGTCAAACTTTTTTAAGGGTTCTACCATCATTTTTGAATTAATTATTGATGAATAAGTAAATTGTTTGTCATAGAATAACGCATTTTTGTTCTTATTTGCACTGGCATGATTTTTCAAAGAAACAATGGCTAGATCTTCTTCAGTTGTTCCATACTTTCGAAAGTGGTTTTGGGCATATAGTGATGCCCAGTGAATTGGCATGTCGTATTGTCCTCTTGAGGTATCCCAAGTTAGCTTGTTACCTTGACTGTCTTGCTTTTCTGCGCCTGTTACTAATACTGCGTTACATAATTCCGATTTTATCAATGAGTAGGCTAACATAATACCACTGGTCCCTGAATTACATAGATTTTCGACCTTGGTAGAAAATTTTGGTCTGATGCCTATCATTTCCGATACAATGTTACCCAAATATAAATCGTTTGAGCTACTAGATACAATTAGACCATCTATTTCATCCTTTTGAATTTGTGTTTTCTCAAGTAGATCCACTATGGATTTACTAGCTAACTCAGCAGGAGTAAAATCTGAAGCCTTAGTAAATTTTTGAGTATTGGTAGAATCAATTGCTATTTCCATAACTCTGTAAAATCCTTGTAGTTTAGATTGCCATTAGTATCTTTTACAGGATTCAATTGTAATATCGGTAAATCGATACCGATTTTTTTCCAACGTTTGATCTGACTATTGCAATCATTTATGGAACCTGCAATAACAAAGTCATCAAGCATCTCATCTGTAATGTTTCTAATTGACTCTGCTAGACCATATTTGTTGTAATCACTGTAGATTCTTTCAACTACTGACTTGTATTTTGTTTTCATCAACGATTCGTAGTAGATCCTGCTCACTGATATATAGAAGGCTAAAGTTCTGGCTGCTCTCAGAGCAGCTTTCGTAGGATCTTTATTTGAAACGGATGTTATGATTACAAAAGCCTTCATAAATTCTTGATTTTGATTAACAATTTTGATGCTCTTAATAGCCCTCTTTAATTCATCTTTTGGTTTCAGGTAGAGGATAATTCCATCGGCATACTTTGTAGCTACCTTGATCATTCCTGGATTTACAGCAGCAACATAGATAGGAATATCGTCCCTTGAGTGTTCAAGCAATTTAAAATTCCTAATAACAACGGTATGTCCATGATAGTTAACTTTTTTTGACTTTAACAACAATTTTATCGATTGAACGTATTCTTTCATTCTGATTAACGGCTTATCAAATTTGATACCATGAAGGTTTTCCACCAAGACAAAAGTGCTGGTGCCAAGGCCTAAAATAACTCGTTTATTAGATAAGTTATCTAATGAAATTCCACCCATACCGATTGTCGCTGGGGATCTAGAATAGATATTTACAATAGAAGTTCCTAATTTTACTCTCTTAGTAACTTGAGATAAGGCCCCAAGGGTTGAAAACGCCTCTTTCCCCCACGACTCTGGAGCCCATATGGAATGAATGTTTTCATTTTTATCTACTATAGAAGCAAATTCAAGGATTTCTCTTGACTTTAACAATGATCCAATACTATAACCAATTTTTTCCTTCATATTTATTTTGAATTTATCCTTGATAGTTCTTTAGCTGATTCTTCTATATCTTTGTGAGAATCAATTGATTTCCAAAATGATTTTTCAAATTTCTTTGCTTTCAGTTTTTGTTCATTTGCCAAGGCAGGCAGTGCTGTTGTTTCGATATTTCCCTTATCGGGTAAGAAGTCAAAAATTTCTTGGTTAAAAAAATAGATACCCGCGTTAATCCACTTATCTATTATGTTCGGTTTTTCCTTAAATCCAGTTACAAATTGCTGGTCATTAAAATCAACAATCCCATATGGGCTTCTGAGCGGAACAACTGCAATAGAGTTATAATCGTTCTTATGAGACAAGATATTAAAATCTATATTGGTTAATATATCGCCATTAATCATAAAGAAGCCATTTTTTTCATCCTTTAGAAGAGCTTGTGTATTTTTTAGAGCACCACCGGTACCTAATGGTTCCTCTTCTACCATATAAGCAACCTTTACCTTGAACTTGTTTCCACTTGCGATATGATTTATGATTTGTTCTTTCAAGTAGCCAACACAAATGATGATTTCCGTTATATTATTTTTAGATAATAGTTTTATTTGCCACTCAATAATAGGTTTTCCTAAGATTTCTATCATTGGTTTCGGGCGGTTATCTGTGATTGGTTTAAGTCTCTTACCAAACCCTCCAGCTAATATTACTCCTTTCAAAACAAACTTACTGATTTGATTTAAAATATATTTTTTCCTATTACCTCCATGAAAAAGGTTACCTATAATAGGAATTTATATCATATTTACTACAATAAGAATAATGTAGTCTATGTTAATAGTGTTATAACTATGTTAATAGTGTTATAACTATGTTAATAGTGTTATAACTATGTTAATAGTGTTATAACTATGTTAATAGTGTTATAACTCAATAAATAAGAAATATTTCATAATTCGAATTATGAAATAAGATTAAAAAAACCTTAATCTCTGAGTAGCTTTGCAATATTCTCTAATAAGGTATAGATCTGTTCTGGATTATGATTTGTATTTAACGATATTCTTAATCGTGCCTCATTTCTCTTGACAGTTGGATATCGTATTGCATGAACAAAGAAATGCCGTCTTAATAATTTTTTAGAAACTTCTAAGGCTTTTTTTTCAGAACCAATCAAAAGTGGTATTATCGGACTTTTTTCGATATTTCGGCTGTTGATTTTTTGTTCATTGGCTATTTTGTGAAAATACTCAATATTTCTATATAACTTTGTCTGGAGATTTCCAATCTTTGCAATTTGCAAAGACATCGTAGCTATTTCGGCCAAGGAATCTGGAAGTGCAGAGGTAAAAATAAATGGTCTTGATTTATTAATTAAGTAGTCTCTTACTAACTTTGAACAGCTAACATAACCTCCGAAGCAACCTAGTCCCTTGCTCAGACTACTTATATGAATATCAATTGCTTTATTAACTCCGAAATAGCTTGGTGTTCCGCCATAATCCTTTAACCTGCTGTTACCTATAATAAAGTCTCCATGTGAGTCGTCAACTATGAGTATGCAATTATGTTCATTTGAAATCCGTGTAATTTCAGTTAAGTTGGCCATATCGCCGTCCATACTGAATATACCTTCAGTTACTATTATTTTTCGTTTGTTACCATGTTTTTTTATACTCTTTTCTAGTTCATCTATATTATTATGAGGGAAGGGATGAATTTTGCTTGGGGTCAACTTGCATCCGTCTATTATGCTCGCATGATTCAATTCATCACTATAAATAATAGTTTCTTTATCCGAGACACATCCTATGACTCCTAAATTTGCCATGAATCCTGTTGGATAGAGCAAAGATGATTGGGTTTTCCTATGCTTTGATAGGGCTTTCTCCAGGTTTTCTAAACTTTCCGTATTTCCGCTAATTAATCTTGAGCTACATTGTGAAACTCTTGAAATATGTAATTTTCTTAAATTTCTTCTTAAGAAGGTATTCATAGATAAACCCAAATAATCGTTAGAAGAAAAATTATTTACGCCAAGTACTCTAGCTCCTTTTCCTATGTTTGAGAATTCTTCAATAATTCGGAGCTCTCTGTATAGATCCTCCTTTCGTAACTCTCTTAACTTCTTTTGAAAATAAAGTGTATTAGTTTTGTTTGAGCCCAATCTCTTTTAGCATTCTAATATCCTCCTGATGTTTATTTCCTTTTGTAGTCAAGTATCCCCCACTGATTATTCCATTAGCACCTGCTTTTAAGACCTTCTTATCATTCTTTTTCAGATGAACTTCCCTCCCACCTGCAATTTTTAATATGGCTCTGGGCATAAGAAAGCGAAATGTAGCAATGGTCCTAATTATTTCCTCTTCCGTCAGGGAAAATTTGTTAAAGAGTGGAGTGCCTTCTCTACCTATTAACATGTTTACAGGGACTTCATCAGGATTTAGAGATTGTAAAGAAATACCCAATTCTACCCTCTGTTCGATTGTTTCTCCCATCCCGATGATTCCACCACTACATAACTCCAGTCCTGCTTCTTTCACAATTTTAGCAGTGTTGATTCTATCTTCATAAGAATGGGTAGTACAAATCTTATCAAACATGCTCTTTGCCGTTTCTAAATTATGGTTGTATCTTTTAACACCTATCTTTTTTAGCATAAGAGCCCTATCTCTCGTCATAAAACCCAAAGATGTATTGACATCTATATCAAGACATTCCTTTATTAACTTGATAGTATTGCAAATTTGAATAAAGTCCTGTTCTGGAGGAGACCTGTAAGCACAAACTATACAAAAACTATTTGCCCCATTACTCTTAGCTTCTTCTGCTTGTGCTAAAATCCTCTCTGGGGTCAATAGAGGATATTTTTCAATTTTGGTTGTATTAAACGTTGATTGAGAGCAAAACGAACAATCTTCTGGACATCTACCAGATTTCGCATTAACTAAGGTTTCAACATCAACTTTGTCACCTCCGAATTTTACGGTAATTTGATTTGCACAATCTGCGAGGAAATCCAGATCAGCAGAATTAATTAATTTCATTGCTTCCTGAAAATTGATTTTCTTATTTGAAAACACATCAATCATTTTTTGGTAGACAAAGTTATTCGTCAAACTACTCATTTGATAATACCTTTTTTGTATGGACTTACTTATATTAGTATTTTAGTCTACCTATAATTACTCGTCAAAAACGAATTTCGTCCAAAGTACCATAATCTTAATTCGTCTAAAAAAGGACCGATTTTCATACTGTCTAAGAACTAGACCAATTTTTTTACTCTAATTTTGGAATAACGTTGAAATTTTTTCTTTTTTTACTCGTATTTTTTTGACTACCTTTATTTTACTCTCAAATTTAGATGGTTGTTATGAAGTACGCGTTTGCTTACCTGCGAGTGAGTACAGAAGAACAGACAGTCTTAAATCAAAAGTTGGCGATGCAAGGTTGGGCTCATTCGCATGATTTTCAGATCTTGGATTATTTCGAAGACTCTTCAATTAGTGGAAAAACAGCTGCAATTGGTCGAAAGGGATTCCAAGAACTCTTGCGGATAATAGCATTAGAATCTGTCGATGCAGTTTTGGTCTATGAACTTTCAAGGGTTGGTCGTACTTTTTGGGATACTCTGGAAGCTATTAAGGCAATTGAACATTATACACCATTAATCTCCTGCTCTCCACGGGAAACTTTTCTTCAAACAACTGAACCAAGTATCAGAAAGCTTATGCTAGGCATCCTGACATGGGTCGCAGAACGTGAAAGGGAGTTGCTAGTTCAGAGAACCAAAGACGGCATTATTAGGGCCAAATCCGTGGGAAAACATATAGGAAGACCTAGAAAAATATTAAACACTACTGACTTAATTAATCACCTTTCTCAGAATAAATCTAAATTAAAGATTGCGAAGGAATTGGGAGTTTCAAAAGCAACCTTGTACAAGAATTTAAGAAATCTGGCTCCCTAGCCAACATACCTTTTATTAATTTCTAAGACAATCTCCAATTGAGTGTCCATTATCTTATTAAGAGAAAATGAGTCTATGGCTAAAGGGGGTATGATAATCATCGTGTCTCCTAGAGACCTGATAAGGACACCTCTTTTGAGGGACTCTCTCATAACAAAATAGTTAATGGGTATGTTGTCTACCATGGTAATGGGTTTACCATTAACTGCAAGATCGAATCCTGCTAGCAATCCCTTCGCTCTGATATTTTTTACAATTGGAATTTGTTGAAAATCTTGTAACCTCTTTTTAAGTTGTTTGCTATTTGATCTTATCTTGTCCAGAAGATGATTCTCTTTGTACATTTTCAGGTTTTCAATTACAGCTGTGCAACCAATTGGGTGTCCAGCATAAGTGTGACCGTGAAATAAGTGTTTTTGATCTCCTAAATTACCAGAGAATTGTTGATATATTTTTTTGGAAGTTAATGTAAGGGCTAGGGGAAAATAGCCTCCTGTAATAGCTTTGCCAAAACATACAATGTCTGGAACGCTTTCTTGGGATATGTATTCTATCATGTTTCCGAGCCTTCCAAACCCTGTGGCGATTTCGTCTAAGATCAACAAAATGTCATGCTTTTTACACATTTCATTTATTCTCTTTTGATAACCAGTTGGGTAAATATTAACTCCTCCGGCCAATTGGGCACCGCTTTCCATTATTAACGCCGCTGTTTTATGTGCATTTTTTTCAATTATCTTTTCTGTCCTTTCAACTATTACATTTAATTTTTCCAAATTAACTATCCCATCTAGGGTTACCTTCTTAGGATTCGGAATAACATGACAATTCAATAACAACCTCTTGTAACTCTTAAAGTATTTGTCAACATACCCTACTGACATCGCACCAATAGTGTCACCGTGGTAACCATCGGCCAATGATAAGAATGAGGTTTTCTTCAAATTACCCTGATTACTCCAATATTGTAGAGCAATCTTTAAGGCAACTTCAATAGCCGAAGAACCATTATCCGTGAAAAACATCTTGTTCATGCCCTTAGTTAATTTTAAGAATTTATTTGATAACTCAATTGATTTATTATTTCCAATTCCAAAAATAGTTGAGTGAGGGATTTGTCTGATTTGGTTGATCATTGCATCCGTAATTCGATTACTGCTAAACCCCCAAACATTGCACCACATATTAGAGACTCCGTCAAGATACTTGTTACCTTCATTATCACAAAAATAAAAACCAGTTCCAGATCTCATAATCCTCCTATTGAGATATTTGGTGTAATCATGCATTTGCGTATAAGGATACCAAATGTTGTCACTTTTAGGCAAATATAGATAATATAATCTTGTCTTGATTAATAAATTCTTTATCGTTCTATTCTTGAAATATATATTGATAGCTATTAATGTAAACTGCTAACCAAATGGATTTAAAGGAATTATTGTACTCGAAGATCGATCAACTTGGCGTAGATTATATCAAAACGAAAATTAAAGGTAACATTCAGAATTCGGAGTACATAATCAAACGATTACTTGAAGAATGTGCTAGTTCAAGCGAACTTCGGAATTTAACTAATTCTGATTATCTCGAATTGGCTGAGGGCCTACTGCATTATTTACTAGCAATTACTATAACGCCATCACAGAGGAAAATTAATATTAATAATATTGAAGTCAGCATTCTTGTTCCGGGTGCACGAGATTTGAGAATAAACACAGATAAAGTGATAATTATTCAATTTTTAAAAGCGGATAAGATAGAATATGACCAGACCATTAGGGAGTTATTGAAAATACAACCAACTCTCAATAACATTTGGTTGGTCTCATACTATCCTATGGTAACTATGGTTCCACTTAAAAATTTTGTAATAGATGGTGAGTCAATTAAAAATAAGGATATTGTCCAGCCATTTTCAAAAGTGCTGATTGAAATAAATGATTTTCTAGATCGGACTAATTATACCGGTTTTCGAATTATCTAGGATTTTGACTAAATGTTTCATAATTCGAGTTTTGAAATATAATACTGGTGAAATGTTTATGAAGAAATACAAAATTGAATTTTATGCATTAAGTACTGAATATAATGAAATAAGAAATTATTTTCAAGATATACCCATTGAAGTAATAATATCCGGACTCCGATTTTCAATTAACAGGTACAGAGCAAATGAAGGTGGTTACTTGAATCCAGGACGCAAGAGCCTAGTCAAGAAAGAGACTGCATTACTAACGAAAAAACAAGCTAAAGTTAGACTAAAAAACTGGAAGATCATGATAAAAAAATATCGAGAAAGTGGATATAGCTACCCTACCATTTACCGAATAAAATTAAGGTTGAACGCTATTATCAGCGATACAAAACCCCTAAAATAGTAATGATTGATTGTAGGTCAATAAAGAGAGTTACTTTCCGAGATCTTAGAATCTAATCCTGTATTTGGTAAATCAGGGAATTTGTCCTTCATGTTTTGTTCTACAATAGCACTAGCTTCTTCAATTATTTTCAAAGCGTCTTCACTTACAGCGCTAGTGTTTCCGTTAATATCAGAAGTTGTTGGAATTTGCCCAGAATCATTCATAATGCCGTTTAATATGTCTGTGATCTTTCCAAATGACTGTCCTGCTTCTG
>Ga0310900_10000923_pt1 | contig 11025 bp, 10 predicted proteins | sample C24D1metaG_FD_203879 | JGI IMG/M metagenome (GOLD analysis project Ga0310900, IMG submission 203879) | Lab incubated soil microbial communities from West Virginia University Organic Research Farm, Morgantown, WV, United States - C24D1 | ecosystem: Environmental > Terrestrial > Soil >...
GTCCGCCGCTGTGGCCACGGGAGCCGGTACCGGAGGGACCACCACCGGCTCTTCCTCGGTGCCGGCGGGGATCTGGCGGCGGAACGTCGCGACCTCGATGACTTTCGGGCCGAACTTGACGTGCGCCAGCCGGAAGCGGCGGCCGATGATCCAGCAGTTCCTGAACAACCGTTTGACCTGATAAGGGTGCGCCGATGTGCCGATGTCGAAGTCCTTCGGCGTGCGGCCCAGCAGCAGATCGCGCACGCTGCCGCCGACCAGATACGCGATGTAGTTGAACTGACGCAGGCGATAGAGGACTTTGAGCGCGTCGGGATCGATGTTCTGGCGCGAGATCGGATGGTCGCTGCGCGGGATGATGACGGGCTCGGACATCGGTGTTATGACTTCGCCTCGCGCCAGTTCGGGCCGGCGCCCACGTCGACGGTCAGTGGGACGACCAGTTCCGCGGCGCCCTGCATGGCTTCGCGCACGCGTTCGCCCACCTCGGTCGCCGTTTCTCCGGGGCTCTCGATGAGCAGCTCGTCGTGGACCGTCAGGATCATCCGCGCCTTGTTTCCCCGGAGCGCCTCGTGTACCCGAAGCATCGCGCGCTTCAGAATGTCCGCAGCCGTGCCCTGAATCGGGAAGTTTACCGCCATGCGCTCGGCGCCCTGCCGGATCGTGCCGTTGCGGCTGTTCAGCTCGGGCATCCTGCGCCGCCGTCCGAACATCGTCTCGACGTATTCATTCTTTCGCGCATCTTCGAGGGTCTTGTCAATGAAGGTCTGGACGCGAGGATACCCCCCGAAGTACGCGTCGATGAACTCCTGTGCCCTGGCCGGTGTCACGCCGATGTCTTTCGCAAGGGTAAACGCGGTCTTTCCGTACAGAAGCGCGTAGTTGATGATCTTCGACCGGCGCCGCAATTCGTGCTTGTCGAGGCCGCTCGCGGGGCCGAATACCTTCAGCGCCGTGCGGTCGTGAATGTCTTCGCCTCGCTGGAACGCCTCGATCAGCGCTTCATCCTGCGCGAGATGCGCGAGCACCCGCAACTCAATCTGCGAATAGTCGGCCGAGATCAGCACGTGCCCGGGGTCGGCGATGAACGCCCGCCGGATCTCGCGGCCGAGATCGGTCCGGATGGGAATGTTCTGAAGGTTGGGATCGCTGCTGCTGAGCCGTCCGGTTGCCGCGACCGCCTGGTTGAAAGAGGTATGGACGCGGGTCGTGCGTGCGTGGACGAGCTGCGGCAGGGCGTCGATGTAGGTGCCCTTCAACTTCATCAGCGCCCGCCACTCCAGAATCAGCTTTGGGAGCTCGTTCGTGAGCGCCAGCTCCTCGAGCACGTCAACGGCGGTCGACGCGACGCGCGTCTTGCCGGTCCGCTTCGCGGTAGGGAGCTCCAGCTTCTCGAAGAGAATGGCCGACAGCTGCTTGGGAGAGTTGATGTTAAATTCCTCGCCGGCGAGCTCGAAGATTTTCTTGCTGCGGGCGGCCAGGTCGGCGTCGATACGTCGCGACTGCGCCGCGAGCGCGGGCAGGTCGATCCGTACGCCGTGACGCTCGATGTCGGCCAGGACCGGCACGAGCGGAAGCTCCAGGTCGCGGAAGAGCAATTCCAGACGATCCTCGCGGAGCCGCGGCTCCAGCACCTCGTGGAGTTGCCACGCAAGGTCCGAGCGCTCGCCGGCGAAGCTCAGAAGCGCCGCCGTCGGCAGATGCGGCAGGGCCAGGGCTTTCTGGCCCGTCCCGCAGATGTCCTCCTGCGTCAGTGCCTTGTAGCCCAGATACTCGAGCGCGATTTCCTCGATGGCATGGCTCGGTCGGTTGGCGTCGAGCACATAGCTGGCCAGCATCGTGTCGAACTCGAGTCCCTTGAGCTCGATGCCTTCGTGCTGCAGCATCATGAGATCGAATTTGAGATCGTGGCCGATCTTTGCGATCGAAGCGTCTTCGAAGATGGCCTTCAGAGCCCCGAGGGCCGTACGTCCGTTGAGTGCCGAAGGTTCGTCGAGTGCGGTGTGCCCGATCGGCAGATACCTGGCGCGCCGCGCCGCTGTCGAAAAGGCGATGCCCACCAGAGAGGCATGCATGCCTCCCGGGCAATCGCCGATGACGTTCATCGCGACGCGTCCGGCGCGCCGAATCTCGGCCGCGAGCGAGGCTAAACCCTCGTCGGTCGTGACGAGGCTGTAATCGGCATCGACCGTGTCCGCGGTTGGCGCGTACTCCGTGACCAGCGACCGGAAGCCGAGCGTCGAAAACAGCTCGTAGCACTTCTGGCGATTCGCGCCGCGATAGGTGAAGCACGACATGTCGACGTCGGGCAGCGGCACGTCCGTGCGAATGCGAAGCAGCGTCCGGCTTTCCCGGGCCGAGTCGGCATAGGTGGTCAGAAGCTCGCGCTTCTTCCCGGTGAGCGCCGGCGCGTGCTCGAGCAGCGCGTCGAGCGAGCCGTGGGTCGTAATGAGCTCCCGGGCGCCTTTCTCGCCGATACCGGGAACGCCCTTGATGTTGTCGATGGAGTCTCCCATCAGCGCGAGCACGTCGACGACCTGTTCGGGCGTGACACCAAACTTCGTCTTGACGCCTTCGACGTTGTACCACGCACCCTCATCGCGCGGGTTGAACACGCGGACGCTCTTGTCGTCGTCCACGAGCTGAAAGAAGTCCTTGTCGCCCGTGACGATGACGGCGGGACGTCCGTCGGCGACGGCTCGCATCGCGAGCGTGCCAATGACGTCATCGGCTTCGAACCCCGCGTATGTGAGCACCGGCACGCCCAGCGCCTCGCAGGCCTCGTGCACGAAGGGAATCTGCTCGGCGAGGTCCGATGGCATCGGCGCGCGATTGGCTTTGTAGTCGTCGCGCAGCTCGGATCGAAATGTCGGGCCGCGAAGGTCGAACGCGGCCGCGAGACATTCCGGGTTGTGATCGGCGATCAGTTTCCGGAGCATGGTCACGAAGCCGTAGATGGCGTTGGTAGACCGCCCGTCCGGACCGGTAAGACCGCGTATCGCGTGGTAAGCGCGGTACATCTGGTTGCTGCCGTCGATGAGATACAGGGTGGGTTTCGCCAAGCGGTCCGGAAGCTATCTAAGTCAGTATATCATTGGGAGTTATGGCTTTCGGGCGGCTTCTCGGCGTAGTCCTGCTCGTGGTGGCGTCGGCGGCCTGCCAGAAGCTGGGTCTCGTCAAGCAGTACGAATACGACGAGCGCGTCGACCTTTCACTCGACGGTTCGGCCATCGTCGATGTCAACGCCTCGATTCCCGCGCTGGTGGCTCTCCGAGGTGCGACACTGAGCGTCGATCCGGAGGCACGTTTCGATCGTCAGGCCTTCCGCCGTTTGTACGAGGGGCCGGGTGTTCGCGTGCGGGATGTGAGCGCCTTCAGGCGCCACGGGCGACGATTCGTCCACGTACGCCTGGAAGTGAGCGACATCGCACAGCTTCCCCGCCTGGTGCCGCTGTCGTGGTCGCGGTACAGACTCGATCGACTGGAACAGGAGTTCCGGTTCGTGCAGGAAGTCGGCCCGGCGGCGCAACTTGAAGTCCGCGATGTCGGCTGGACCGGCGACGAACTGGTCGCGTTTCGCGTGCACTTGCCGAGCCGGATCAATTTCAACAACTCGCCGCTGCGGGTCGAGCGCGGCAACAGCGTCGTGTGGGAACAGACGCTTCGCGATCGGCTCGCCGGCACACCGCTGCGCATGGAAGCGCGGATGGCGACTGAGTCGATCCTCTATCGTACGCTCTGGCTGTTTGCCGGCACGTTCACGGCAGCGATGGCCGTGCTGGGTCTCGTTATCTGGTGGGTAAGCCGAAAGGGAAGGAGCGAAGTACCCGCATGAGCGCTTTTTCACCGGAAGCGAAGCCAGCAGTGCTCCGTTGCAGCCGCTGCGGCACGTTCGTCGATTGGGCCGATGCGCGCGCGCAGGTCGTATGCGAGTGCAAGCCGCGCATCGAGCTGCCGCCGGTGCTCGTGCGTGAGGCCGCCGACTCCGAGCGTCCCGATGCCCTCGAGCTGTTCCGGCGCGATTTTGGCCGCAGCGGGATCGTGGCCTTCGGCCAGTTGATGGACCTCGACGCGTCGCCGGCGCTCGTCGCCGAGATGAACGGCGAAATCGCCGGTGCGCTCGCTTACCGCCTGGTCGAGACCGGTCTGCACGTGGTGGCGCTGGCGACCGATCCGATGTGGCAGCGTTCGGGCGTTGGCGGCCATCTGCTCGCGGAAGCCGAGCTGCTGGCCCGACGCCTCAAGATTCCCCGCGTCATCGTGTCGATGACCAACGACAACCTTCCGTCTTTGTATTTCTATCAGCGCCGTGGCTATCACGTGGCCGAGTGGATTCCGAACGGTGCCGCCAGGCTGACGAAAAGTGCCAGTCTGGCCGGTTTCGGCGGGATTCCGATCCGCGACGAGGTCAGGCTGGAAAAAGCCCTGATGTGAGCCGTCACTTGCCAATATTGATCAGCGGTGTCGCGTTGCCGCCGAACAGGAACGTGCAGCCGCCTTTCGCGCAGACTTCGCGTTGCATCTCGATCGCGCGCAGTGCCACGTACTGCTCTGTGTTCAACCCCATCCGCTGGTTGTAGGCCTGGTCGGCCGCCGCCCGGCTTTCCTCCGCCATCTTGCGCTGATCCTCGGCGAGCTTGCGCTGCTTCTCGGTGTTGATCCGCTGCTCCTGCGCCGCCGTTTCCACGCGCTGATGAAGGATCGCATCGGGTGGATTGGCGCGGCCCAGCGACACGTCGAGAATTCTCACCGGCACACCTGTTTCCTTGATGATGGCGAGCAGATGTGAGGTCACTAGGGCGTCAACTTCTTCTGCTGCCGTCGCCGCAATCGCCATTTCGTTCATGCCGTGCTTTTTGACCGCATCTCGCGTCGCCGTGCGGAACGGTTGATCGAGATTGCGGAGCCAGAATCCCGGCAAACCTTGTTCGCTGACGTCGGCGCCGAAGTCACGCACAAGCTTCACGCTGTCGATGACCTGATACGAAATCACGGCGTGAAAGTCGATCGGCACGCCGTCGCTCGTCATCAAATCTGCGAACTCGGCGTCGATGCGCCCAGGTTGCATGTTCACGTCGATTCCACTTGTTGTCCACGCGACATACTTCAGCCCGGTGCGAACGGGCGCTGGATCGACGCCGCCACTGCCGAAGAACAGAGGCTTGCGAACCAGCACCGCCTCGTGTCCAGCGTCCGGCTTAACGGTGCTGCACGCCGACATCAGCACCGCCACTGCCAACACCAGTACTGCCAACACAACTGCTGTTCTCATGCCAGCCCTCACCATATTGATACCCACCGAAGTCACTTGGGTGCCATCCGAATGGCGCCGTCCAGACGGATGACCTCGCCGTTGAGCATCTCGTTCTCGATGATGTGCTTCACGAGCGCCGCGTATTCCGACGGTTTGCCGAGGCGGGGCGGAAAGGGCACCTGCATGGCGAGGCTGTCGCGCGCGGCCTGAGGCAGGCTGCTCATCAGCGGCGTGTCGAAAATCCCCGGCGCGATCGTCATCACGCGGATGCCATAGCGGGCGAGCTCGCGGGCGACAGGCAGCGTCATCCCGACGATCCCCCCCTTCGAGGCGGAATACGCAGCCTGGCCGACCTGGCCGTCAAACGCCGAGACGGACGCCGTGTTGACGATGACGCCACGCTCTCCACTTGGAGTGGGCTCGCTCGAGCTCATGATGGCTGTGGCGAGTCGAATCACGTTGAACGTACCAGTGAGATTGATTTGAAGGACTCGGTTGAACGCGTCGAGGGAGTGGACGCCGCTGCGTCCCAGTACTTTTTCCGCCAGCACGATACCCGCGGCATTGACGACGCCGCGCAACGTGCCGAGCTGCGCCGCAACTTCGAGCCCGCGCTGGACGCTCGCCTCGTCGGCCACGTCGACGAGCGCAAACCGCGACCGGCTGCCGAGATCCCTGGCCACCTCCTGACCGCGAGGCGCGTTCAGATCGGCAATGACGACCGCTGCGCCCGAGTTGATGAGCAGACGTGCGGTTGCTTCACCCAGCCCGGAGGCGCCGCCCGTCACGAGGAAGACGCTGTTCTGCAGTTGCAAGGACTAATGGACCGTTTGCGTCTTCTTCTCGGCGGTGTCGATGGCCCGGCGAACCGCGTCGTAGTCGTTCGGCAGCTCGACCGGCTTGTTCGCGAGCCGCGAGGACACGCCGGAGAGCGCGCCGGAGTGGTAGGCCACCTTGAAGTCGGTGAACTTCAGGCCGTTGGCCGTGGAGATGACGACGACACGCTCGTGCGAGCCGATGCGCCCCTGCTCGCGCAGTTTGATCAGGGCCGCGAGCGCGACACCGGTGTGGGGACAGTTGAACATGCCCGTGCGATCGGCGCGCGCGGAGGCATCGGCGAGCTCGGCTTCCGTCGCCTGTTCGACGATGCCGTTGTACTTCTGCAGGGCGCGGATGGCTTTCTTGACCGACACGGGGTTGCCAATCTGGATCGCCGAGGCGAGCGTGGGCTTCGCCGTCACCGCGTGAAAATCCCAGTTGCTCTTGTACGCCAGGTACAGCGGGTTGGCCGCCGCGGCTTGCGCGACGACGATCCGCGGGCGCTTCGTGATCAAGCCGAGCGCCTCCATCATGTCGAAGCCCGCGCCGAGCGCGCTGACGTTTCCAAGGTTGCCGCCGGGAATGATGATGACGTCCGGGACCGACCAGTCGAACTGCTGCACGATCTCGATGCCGACCGTCTTCTGTCCTTCCAGACGCAGGCTGTTCAGCGAGTTCGCGAGGTACACGCCCTCCTCGACCGAGAGCCGCTGCACGATGGCCATGCAGCCGTCGAAGTCCGTGTCGAGCGACAGCACGAGCGCGCCGTTCGCGAGCGGCTGCACGAGCTGGGCGGTCGACACCTTGCCCCGTGGGAGGATGACGATCGAAGGGATCTCGGCGGCGGCGGCGTACGCGGCGAGCGATGCCGACGTGTCGCCGGTGGAGGCGCACGCGACGGCGCGAACCGGTCTTTTGTCGACGATCATCTGCCGCACGACCGAGACGAGCACCGTCATGCCGAGATCCTTGAAGGATCCCGTATGCGACTGCCCGCACATTTTGATCCAGAGCTCGTCCATGCCGAGCTCGCGCCCGAATCGCTCGGCCCACATCAGGTTGGTGCCACCCTCGTCCATCGACACGATGTTCTCGTCGCGGACGCCGGGGCAGACCCATTCTTTTTTGCCCCACACAGCCGAGCCGTAGGGCCATTCCGTGCGCTTGTAGCGGCCGTCGAACACCTGTTTCCACTCGTCGGCGCTGCGGCTGCCGAGCGCCTTGAGGTCGTGCACGACCTCGAGCAGATCGCCGCACTTCGGGCAGCGGTAGAGCGGCTGCTCCAGGTCGTACTCGGCGTCACATCCGGCAATGCACTTGAAAACAGCTCGGTATTCCATTGGTAGACGCAAATATATTAGCTTAGACGGGCCCGATGACCGTGCGAAAACCCGTCGTCCTCATCACAGGCGCCAACGGCGAGATAGGCCATGCGTTGGTTGCCCATCTTGCCAAGCGCAATCAAGCCGTTGTTTCACTCGACGTCAACGCGCTCGATCCGCACATCGCGCGGATGGTGCACCGCGAGTTCACCGGGTCGATTCTCGATGCCAACCTGCTCGAGCGCGTCCTGTCGGAATTCGAGGTCGACCTGATCTTTCATCTCGCCGCGCTGCTGTCGACCCGATCCGAGTTCACGCCGATGGCGGCGCATCACGTGAACGTCGAGGGCACCCTCAACCTCCTCGAATTTGCCGCGCGCGAAACGGAATCACACGGCCGTCCCGTCGTGTTCGTCTATCCGTCTTCCATCGCCGCGTACGGCCTTCCAGATCTCGAGACGCGGCGCAAGGCCGGGCGGGTCCGTGAAGGGGACTGGAACATGCCCATCACGATGTACGGGTGCAACAAGCTCTATTGCGAGCACCTGGGACGCTACTATGCGAAGCACTACAAGCAGTTGCTCGAGACGCGCGCGCGCGGGGTCGATTTCCGCTGTCTCAGATTTCCGGGGTTGATCTCGGCGATGACCGTGCCGTCCGGCGGGACATCCGATTACGCGCCCGAGATGATTCATGCCGCCGCTCGCGGCGAGCCGTACGCGTGCTTCGTGCGGCCCGACACGAGAATCCCGTTCATGGCGATGCCCGATGCCATCGAGGCGCTCTTGAAGCTGTCGACCGCCCAGGCGAGCCGTCTGTCGTGCTCGGCGTACAACGTGCGCGCGTTCAATCCGTCGGCCGACGAGGTCCGCGCGTCAGCGCTCCGCGCCTTTCCGGAGGCGACGATCACCTACACGCTGGACGCGAAGCGGCAGGGCATCGTCGATTCGTGGCCCGAGGACGTCGACGACCAGGCGGCCCGCCGCGACTGGGACTTTGCGCCGGCCTACGACTTCGAGCGTGCGTTTCACGAATACCTGATCCCGACGATTCGCTCGAGGTACAACACGTGATTGCCATCACCATTGCCAGGCCGGGGGGACCGGAAGTGCTGCAGCCCATCGAGATGCCGATGCCGGTCCCGGGACCGCACGAGGTGTTGATCCGTGTGGCTGCCGCCGGCGTGAATCGGCCCGACCTGATGCAGCGGGAGGGGAAGTATCCGCCACCGCCAGGCGCGACCGATATTCCCGGGCTCGAAGTGTCGGGCACGATCGTGACCTGTGGCCGGTCCGTCGAGCGCTGGCACGAAGCCGATGCCGTCTGCGCGCTGGTCTCGGGCGGCGGCTATGCCGAGTACTGCGTGGCGCCCGACGTTCAGTGCCTGCCGATTCCGAAGGGGCTCGACGTCGTGTCCGCCGGCGGCGTGCCCGAGACCTTTTTCACGGTCTGGATGAACGTTTTCGACCGGGGTCACCTTCGCGACGGCGAATCGTTCCTCGTGCACGGAGGCGCCAGCGGAATCGGGACCACGGCGATTCAGATGGCGCACGCGTTTGGCGCGCGCGTGTTCGCGACGGCAGGCACCGACGAGAAGTGCGGTGCGTGCGAGCGGCTTGGCGCCGAGCGTGCGATCAACTACAAGAAAGAGGATTTCGTCGCGGCCGTGCTGGCGCTGACGGGCGGTCGCGGCGTCGACGTGATCCTCGACATGGTCGGCGCGCCCTACTTCGCCCGCAACCTGGATCTGCTTGCCGTCGAGGGCCGGCTGCTTCAGATTGCCGTTATGCACGGCGTGAAAGCGGAGATCAGCCTCGTGCGACTGCTCCGCCAGCGTCTGACGATTACCGGCTCGGTGCTGCGTGCCCGGACGGTGGAAGAGAAGGGCGTGATTGCGCGGGGGGTCGAACGAGCCGTCTGGCCGCTCGTCGAAGCCGGCAAGATCCGCCCGATCATTCACGCGACGTTTGCCTTCCGCCAGGCTGCCGAAGCCCATCGCCTGATGGAGTCCGGCAGCCACATCGGAAAGATTCTGCTTACGGCTTAGCGGCGTAGGTCCGGGAGTACCCGTTCCGGCTGTTGGTCACCGTAAACGAGCCGTCGGTTCGCGCGGTCACCTTGATGTAATGGGCAGGTGAGTGCGCCGCGTCTCCGCCGGCGCCCGCTGGCGGTGTCGGCGCGCCCGTCAGGATCGCCGCGAGCTGATCGCGCTCGTCGATGTTCGCAATCATCACAGCTGGTGCGTTGTGCTCCACGCCAGCGGCGTACGACCAGTGCAGCTGCCAGATGTCTTCCAGCCCGGGCGATGTCTCGAGCGTCTGAAACGTCTGCACCGCGCCCCCTTTTCGCGTGCCGTTGTTCATGATGGCGACGCGCGGCTGCAGGGCGTGCACCGCGACGGGCGCTCCAGACTGATCCAGGCCGTGATGGGTCGTCAGGTACAGATCGATGGTACCGATCTGATTGGTCGGGCACATCAGCTGGAACTCACGGCTCCACGTCAGGTCGCCGAAATCGACCATGCGGAATCGGCCGTAGTTCAGGACGAAGCCCGCAGACTGATGGTTGTCGGGATCGACTTTGCTCTCGTCGCGTTCCTTGTGGTTCGCACACAGCGGATTCGCCTTTCCCGCGCCGGGCGCCTTGGGCAGCGCGGTCTTGAGGGGCTCGCTGGCGCTCACGACGGCGGTCGTATCCGTGCCGGCGAACGCGAGCTTCATGCCGGGCTTGACGACCGTGCGCGGAATCGTTTTGTAGAACTCCGCGTAGGCGGCCTGGAACTTCTGAATGTTCGGCCGGTCGCCTTCGATCGACGGGCCGTGATCGTAGAGCTGCTTGATGGGCACCTGTTTGGCGATGTCAAACAGGCTGCCGTAGTGGTCGCCGTGATAGTGCGTCATCCAGAAGTGATCGATTTGCTTCACACCGGCGAGCTTCAACACCTCGAGAATGCGGTTGAGGTCGCGTTCGCCGGCATTGCCCGCATCGACCAGCAGCGTCTGTCCAGCCGGCGAGACGAACAAGGTGGACTGGCCGCCTTCGGTGTCGATGAAATACATGTCGAGCGTTTTGCCTGCCGGTGCCTGTGCTGACGACGCGATGGGCATCGCGCACGCGGCCACCGCGCACACGACGAACAGAGATTTACGCATGCGGTTCTCCTTGATCAGCCAGCGATTCTAGGCCATAAGCCGTCCGGACGCGACGTGAGAGTTGCAGATAGAGGTACCAGGCGGTGCTGTGCAGGATCACCGCCAGCGCGAGCGGCAGCCGGGTGCCGGGCGGCGCGCCGGACAGGTCGGTCCGCGATGCCATTCGCACGGCCGTCTCGACAGCGACAACGACGAGCGCCAGCTTCGCCAGCCAGACGGCGCCTGGACGGCGAAGCCACAGCGCGATGCCGGCGGCCACGCCGATGCTCGTCACGGCAATACGCACGACGAGAAACGCCAGGGACAGCGTCGATGAGGAGGACAGGCTCGACACGGTGGAGGCGGCGCGCAGCGCGAGGCTCGCGGGATTCCAGATTGTCAGGATGAAAACGAGAACGAGGATCCACACCGGCGGCCGCACGTCGTTCATGGCGCGCCGGTTGTGGATGCGTTACGCGACGGCCGGCTCCGCGTCGTC
>Ga0310900_10000924_pt1 | contig 11024 bp, 8 predicted proteins | sample C24D1metaG_FD_203879 | JGI IMG/M metagenome (GOLD analysis project Ga0310900, IMG submission 203879) | Lab incubated soil microbial communities from West Virginia University Organic Research Farm, Morgantown, WV, United States - C24D1 | ecosystem: Environmental > Terrestrial > Soil >...
ACGGAGGATTGACGGGCTTTCGGGCGACGGGGTTGCAGGCTCGAAACCTCAAGACCTCTTCTTGATCCAGTCCACAACCGCATCCAGGATCTCCGCGTGGACCAGATTCTGATCGCGGCCGCTCGACTTCAGCACGGCGAACGAATGATCGCCGCCTTCGACCGGCAGGATTTCGATCGGCGGCGGCGTGGCGGCATCCGCGATCGCTTCCTTGATCTCGTCAGGCCCGCCAAACGGGTCACGCGTACCCTGCACGATCAAGGTGGGAATCGCCAGTTGCTTCAAATGGGCGACGCGGTCGCCGGTGCGTTTGCCGCGGGGCGGCGACAGAGGGTAGCCGAAGGCGACGATTCCGGACGGCCTGGGGACCGCCGGCCACTTCTCGAGATACGCGCCGAGGTGCGTGGCCATGCGACCGCCCATCGACTTGCCGCCGACGAAGAGCTGCGTCGCCTTGACATGCCGGTGCTCGACGGCGCCGACGACCGCGCGCCGGAACGCGTCCTCGAGCACCGGCGCCCGATCGGGCGTCCGGCGCTTGGTTTCCATGTAAGGAAAATTGAATGTCACGACCGTAATGCCGCGGGCAGCCAGGCCGCTCGCGTAATTGGTCATGAACGGATGAAAATGGCCCGCGCCGGCGCCGTGCGCGAACACGAAGAGGGCGTCGAGCTGGCGGTCGCCCTCGGGTGGATACAGCGCGGCGGCGACGGACGTGTCGGGATCTCCAGGGAGCTTGAAGGCGACAGGACTCACCAAACCTTTATAACATTCGCGAAAGGCCGAGCTTGGACACCAGGACCATCAATACCGGAACGCACGGGCGCTACCTCGTCGACATTCCCGAGCCGAGCCGAGGCACGCTCGTCGGTTTTCACGGCTACCAGGAGAATGCGGCAATCACCTTCGATGTGTTGCGGCAGATCGCCGGCGAGCGTTCGATCGGCGTCGTCAGCATCCAGGGTCTGCATCGCTTCTACGCGCGCACGAATGACGTGATTGCGAGCTGGATGACGAAGGAAGACCGCGAGCTGGCGATCGCCGACAACGTGGCATATGTCGCGAAAGTGCTCGCCGCGGTTGCCGACGAGTACGGCATCACGCGCCCGTTGATCTACGCAGGCTTCTCGCAAGGGGCCGCCATGGCCTATCGCGCGGCGGTGTTCGGCCAGCGTCACTATGACGGCGTCATCGCGCTTGCCGGCGACGTGCCGCCGGATGTCGCGCCGCTCGCGTCGTCTTTACCGAAGGTGTTGCTTGGCCACGGCACGGAAGACAAGTGGTACACCGGCGAGCATGCCGCGAAGGATCGTGCCGTCCTTGAGCAGGCGGGCGCCACCGTCGTCGAGCATGTCTTTGACGGCGGCCACCTCTGGACGCCCGAATTCATTGCGAGGGCCGGCGCATTCGTCGATGAACTCTTATTGAGCTGACCCCGTCTAACGGCAGTCAGGGGGACACGTGTCCACACTGATCGCCGATCTTCGCTATTCCTTCCGATCGCTGTTCAAAAACCCAGGCCTGGCGGTGGCGGCGATCCTGTCGCTTGGCCTCGGCATCGGCGCCAACACGACGATCTTCACGTGGGTGCAGGCGGTCCTGTTTCGGCCCGTCCCGCTCGCCGCCGATCCGTCGACGATTCGCGTCGCAGCGATGGAGAATCGAGAAGGGCAGAGTCGATCGTGGTCCTACCCGAACTTCGTCGACTTCCGCGATCGCACCAAGATGATGGACGTCATCGCGCAGGACGATCAGACGTTCAGCATCGCGGTTGACGACACCGCCGAGCGCACCTGGGGCGCTCTGGTCAGCGGCAACTATTTCGATGTCATGGGGATTCGTCCGGCCGCGGGCCGGTTCTTTACCGCGAAAGACGACGTCACCCCCGGCGGACACCCGGTCGCGGTGTTGAGCTATTCCAACTGGCAGCAGCGGTTTGCCGGCGATCCATCGGTTGTCGGCAAGCAGGTCACCATCAACAACACGCCGATCACCATCATCGGCGTCGCGCCTGAAGGTTTCATTGGATCGTTCTTCGGCGTCGCCACCGCGGCGTGGGTGCCGATGGCGATGCAGAAGGAAATGATGGGCGGTGATCGGATGAACCAGCGCGGCAACGGCTGGTTCCAGTCGATCGTGCGACTGAAGCCGGGCGTCTCCGCGCAGCAAGCGCAGGCCGAAGCCTCGTCGATCATGGCGCAGCTCGAACAGGAGTATCGCGACTTCAACGACGGCCGCCGGCTCCGTATCGTGCCGACGTGGGAGGCGCCGTTCGGCGCCGTGAGCGTGCTCGCGCCGATCCTTGCCGTGCTGTCGATCCTGGTGACGCTCGTGCTCGTGATCGCGTGCGCGAACGTGGCGAACCTGCTGCTCGCGAAAGCCGTGTCGCGCCGCCGCGAAGTGGCGGTGCGTTTGTCGCTTGGCGCCAGCCGCGCGCGCCTCGTTCGCCAGTTGCTCACCGAATCGTTCACCCTCGCCCTGATCGCCGGCATCACCGGCGTCGCGATGGCCTACTGGACGATGGATGTGATCATGGCGTTCGTGCCGCCGGTCGACATGCCGATCGATCTCGGTCTCCGCATGGACGGCACGACACTGCTGTTCGCGCTGGCGGTGTCGCTCGCCACCGGCCTCGTCTTCGGGCTGGTTCCGGCGCTGCAATCGTCGAGCAACCAGACGATCAACGCCTTGAAGGAGGAAGGGCGCAGCGGCAGCGGCGGCCGCACCACCGGACGGCTGCGCAGCGTACTAGTCGTCGCCCAGGTTGCGGTCTGTCTCGTGCTGCTCGTCGCCGCGACGTTGTTCCTGCGCAGCTTCATGGCCGCGCAAACGTTGTCGCCGGGCTTCGACGCGTCGCATGTCGTCACCGCGTCGATGGACATGTTTCCGAGCGGGTACACCGGCGACCGCCATCGCCAGTTCCAGCGCCGCGCGATTGAGCAGGTGTCGGCGATTCCCGGTGTCCAGTCCGCGTCTTTCGGATCGCGCCTGCCCCTCGGATTCGGCGGCAACAACTCGACGGGCATCGGCGTCGAGGGCTACGTGCCCCGGGAGAACGAAGAGATCGTCATCAACTACAGCACGGTCGGTCCGAAGTACTTCGCCACGATGGGCATTCCAATTCGCGAGGGCCGGGAATACAACGACACCGACACCCTGCAGTCGCCGCGGACGCTCGTGATCAACGAGGCCATGGCGCGTCGCTACTGGCCTCAGGGCAACGCGCTCGGCGGCAAGATTCGGCTGGGTCCCAACCTCGCCGAAGTGATCGGCGTCGTGGCCGACTCGAAATACAGCAGCATCAACGAGCGGCCGCTGCCGCAATTGTTCTTCCCGATGTCACGCAGCGAAACCAGCACGTTGCGGCTGTTCGTGAAGACGAGCGGCGATCCCGGCCCGAAGGTCGCTGACGTCCGCAACGCGATTCGCGGTATCGATGCGAACCTGCCCGTGTACGACGCGCGCACGCTCACCGAGCACATGCAGGTCGCGGTGTTCGCGCAGCGCATGGCGGCGAATCTGCTTGGAGCGATGGGGGTGCTGGCGCTTCTGCTGGCAGCGATCGGGCTGTACGGGGTGATGGCCTACGCGGTCAGCCAGCGGACGCAGGAGCTCGGCATCCGCCTCGCGCTCGGCGCGTCTCCGGGATCCCTCCTGAGCATGGTTGTGCGACAGGGGATGACACTGACGGTGATTGGCCTTGCGATCGGCCTCACGCTCGCGCTCGGTGCTTTTGGATCAATCGGCGCGGTGCGAACGCTCCTGCCCGGGATCTCTCCGCTCGATCCAATCACCTTCGTCGCGGTGCCGGTGGTTCTCGGAATGATCGCGCTGCTGGCGAGCTGGATTCCGGGACGGAGGGCAGGGAGGGTCGATCCTCTCGTTGCATTGCGGTACGAATAGGAAACAGTCCGCCTCAAGGCGGACGCTCCACCGCGGAGCATCCGGCTCTAGCCGGATTGTTCCGGCCGCTATTCGTATCGCAACGCCACCATCGGATCGACGCGCGATGCCCGCCGTGCCGGCAGGTACCCGGCTGCGAGCGAGACGACAACGGTGGCGCCGATTGCCGCGCTAATCGTCCACGCGTCGGAGGCCGACAGCCCGAACAGCACGCTCTCCACGAACCGGCCGCCGCCGATCGCGCCGGCCAGGCCGATGGCGATCCCGATCGCAACCATCAGCATCGATTCGCGAAGAACCATGCCGACCACGCCGGCTCGCTCGGCGCCGAGCGCCATGCGAATCCCGATCTCGTTGGTGCGGCGCGACACGCTGTAGGACATCAGGCCGAAGAGGCCGATGCAAGCGAGCAGCAAGGCGAGCGCGCCGAACAACGAATAAGCCAGCGCGAAAAGGCGCTCCTGGGCGAAGCGGTTGTCCACTTGTTCGCTCTGCGTCGTAATGCCGGTCATCGGCACGTCCGGATCGATCTGCTGCAGCGCCGCGCGCACCGTCTCGGTCATCGCCGCCGGTTCGCCGGCAGTCCGGACCATCACGGTCAGCGAGCGCGTCCCCTGCCGAATCGACGTGTAGATCGTCGGCGGCGCCGCATCGCGGACGCTGTCGTACTTGGTGTCGCGGATCACGCCGATGATTTCCGACTGAGCGCTTTCTTCGAGCGACTGGCCGACTCGTTGGCCGATCGGACTCTCGTTCGCGAAATACTTTTTCGCCGCGGTCTCGTTGATGAGGGCCGACGCGGTCGGCGTCGCGACGTCGCGGGCATCGAAATCGCGCCCCGAGATAATCGGGATCTGCATCGTGTCGAAGAACTTCGGCGACACCGACATGATGTAGATGTCCTTGGCGTCCTGCTTCCGGTCGGTCGCGCCCTGGCGGAAGATCGCCGTCGTGCTGGTACTGCCCGACAGCAATGGCGTGCGTGTGAGCGACACCGTCCGCACGCCGGGCAGCGCCTCGAGGGTCGACCGGACCCGGTCGAAAAGCTGCGCGGTCCGCTCGGGCGTGTAGCCGTTCAATGCCGGATTGATCCGGAACATCAGGATGTTGCTCGGCGAGAACCCGACGTCGACCGACCGCAGGTTCTGGAGCGTGCGGACGAACAAGCCGGCGCCGATCAGGAGGACGACCGACACCGCGACCTGCGTTACCAGCAGCGCCTTGCTCAGCCACGTCCGCGACGCGGCCACGCTGCGGCTGCTTTCCTTCATCGCGCTGGACAGATTCACCTGTGTGGCGCGCAGCGCCGGGATCAGCCCGAAGGTGAGCCCCGTCAGCATGCTGATGCCGCCCACGAATGCGAGCACCTGCCAGTCAATCGACGTGTTCTGGCCGAACGGCAGCAGTTTCTTGCTCCAGTAGCCGATCGCGATTCCGAGAGCGCCGCCGGTGCCGGACAACAGCAGGCTCTCGGTCAGCAGCTGGCGCACCAGCCTGCGCCGCGTCGCGCCCATCGACAGTCGCACCGATACTTCGCGGTGACGCGCCGCCGCGCGAGATAACAGCAGGTTGGCGACGTTCGCGCACACGATCAGGAGCAACAACACGACGACCACACTCAGCAGCGACGCCGATCGTGAGGAGGTGGTGTCGAGATCGTAGATGCCCCGCGCACCCGGCAGCACCAGCAGCTCGGGCACCGCATCACCCTCGCGCTGATTGCGCGACAGCTTGCGTTCATCGTCGGTGAGCCCGGCCATGTAGCCGTCCATGCCGGCGCGTGCCGCTTGTTGAAAGGGGCCCGTGAGGTTGCCTTTGACCTGCTCGATGGTGGCGCCAGGTTTCAGCCGGCCGCCCACCTGGATGTACCAGTAGGTCGGTTCGCCGAGGCGATGCCGCGTCTGGCCGGATCCCGGAGGTCCCGGGATGAAGGGCACCAGCTTCGGCTCGATCACCAGCGGCACGGTGACATCGCGCGGCGTGTCGGCCATGCGTTGCATGCCGATGTAGGTTGGCGGCAACACGCCAACGATCGTGACGATGGTGCTGTTGAGACGCACTGTTTTGCCGACAATCGAAGCGTCGCCGCCGAAGCGTTTCTGCCAGAACGGGTAGCTGAGTACCGCCACCGGCTCCGCGCTCGCCGCCTCATCGGACTCCTCGATGGTCCGCCCGACGATCGCCGAGACGCCCAGCACCTTGAAGTAGTTGCCGGTGACGCCGAAGGACGTCGCGATCTCAGACGTGCCGTTCGATGCGAAGTTGAACGATTCGAGCGAGGTGCCGCCGATCACGTCCGTCATGGTTTGATTGGCGGCCTTCAGCTGCTGGTAGATCGCGTAGGAGAATGTGCTGCGTACGCTCTCGCCGCCCTTTCGCGCCGAGAAGCCGTAATCACTCGAGCTACGCACCATGTTGTTCTTGCCGGTCCACTTCAAGTTGACCAGCGCCTGTGGCTCGCGGACCGGGATCGACTGCAGCAACAGGCCGTTCACGGCCGTGAAGAGGGCGGTCGTTGCGCCAATACCGATGGCCAGCGACAGGAGGACGACAATGGTCCACCCCTTCGTGCGCATCAACATTCGATAGGCGTGCGTGAGGTCGTGCAGCATGGGGTTATCCTAATCGCGAGTGGCGTTTGATCTGAAGGACCTGGGGTGGGACGACGACTGGTCGAAGGTGTTTGCGCCTTTCGCCGCCGACCAGCTTGTGCCCGGCCGTGTCGCCATCGAATTCAACTACATCTATCGCGTCTTCGCCCAGTCGGGCGAGCTACAAACGCAGCACTCGGGACGGCTTCGCCATGAGGCTGAGAGCCTGTCGGCCGTTGGCGACTGGGTGGCTGTCAAGCCGACGCCGGGCGAAGCGACCGGAACCATCGAGGCGATCCTGCCGCGGCGCAGCAAGTTCTCCCGCAAGGTCGCCGGCGAGCTGACCAAGGAGCAGATCGTCGCCGCCAACATCGATACGGTGTTCATCGTGATGGGACTCGACGGCGACTACAACCCGCGCCGTCTGGAGCGCTACCTGATCCTCGCTTACGAAAGCGGCGCGCGGCCGGTGGTGATCCTGAATAAATCCGATGTCGCCGACCATTTGGCTGAAGACATGGACGAAATCCAGGGGCTGGCGGTTGGGATTCCGGTGCACGCCATCAGCGCGAAGGAGAAAGCTGGGATCGACGTGATTACCGGCTACCTTGGCCCGGGCAAGACGGGAGCGCTGCTCGGATCCTCGGGCGTCGGCAAGTCGACGCTGGTCAATGCGTTACTCGGCGAGGAGAAATTCAAGACCAACGACGTGCGTGCGCACGATTCACGAGGCCGCCACACGACCAGGCATCGCAATCTGATTCTGCTACCCGAGCTCCGCGGCCTGCTGGTAGACACGCCAGGCATGCGTGAGCTGCAGTTGTGGTCGCAAGGCGAAGGCGGGCGCGACTCCTTCGAGGACATCCTCGAGCTTGCGCAAGGCTGTCACTTCACCGACTGCCGGCATCGCGACGAGCCGCGCTGCGCGGTGAAGCAGGCTGTCGAAGAGGGCACGCTGGCCGCCGATCGCCTCGAGGGATTCCTGAAGTTGCAGGATGAGCTGAAGAGCCTCGAAGCGCGCAAGGATGTTCGAGCGCAAATCGACGCGAAGCGGAAGATCAAGTCCGTGAGCCAGTCGCTGAAAAGACTCTACAAGGATCGAGAGAGTTAGTACGGGACCGGCACGCGAAACCGCTCGGACCAGCCAATGATGACGCGCGCATTGTCCGACAGCGATCCGAGTTTTGCTCGCGCGGCTTCCGCTTCGTCGCGGGTCGCAAAACGTCCCAGTAGCAACCGGCGCCGAAGATCGCCAGGCGCCATCAGGATGTCGAGCGTGTAGGGCGCCAGCTTCTGCTCCCGAAGCGCCGACTCGGCCCGCTCCGCCTGGCGCGCGTTGTCGTAGGTGCCGACGACGATCGAAAACGATTCGGCCACAGGCGGCGGAATCAGTGCGGGAACCGGCATGTCGGCCGGCGCGGGCAGCGCCTCGGCGACCGTGGGTGACACTCGCGCGGGCCGGTCGGGCGGCTCAGGGGCCGGCCCGGAGCTCATGAGGCCAGCGGGGTTCCCGACCAACCAGATCAGCACGGCGATAACGAGCGCAGCCACGGCGCTCGCCAGGCCGATCACGAGCGGGCGTCGAGACGGCGCCCCCGCCTCCGCCACCGGCGCCTCCGCCACCGGCGTCGCCGGCTTCTCTCCCTTGACCTTGCTCTTCGGGACCTCGTGACCGAGCTGTGCCGCCGCCTTGATCACGTTGTCTTCGTTGATGCGGCTGGATTGGCCTTCGCACGCGGCCATCAGCGCACGATCGCAGATCAGGTTGATCATGCGGGGAATGCCGCTGGAGATCGAATGCACCAGGTCGAACGCTCTCGGCGTAAAGGTCACCGGCGTCGATCCGCGCGCCACCCACAGCCGATGCGTCACATACGCTTCGACCTCCTCACGGGTCAGCGGCTTGAGATAGCAGCGAATCGAGATCCGTTGATCGAGCTGCCGCAGATCGGGCTTGTGCAGCATCTCGATCAGGTTGAGCTGTCCGACGATGACGACCTGGAGAAGCTTCTGGTCGTTGGTTTCGAGATTCGACAGCACGCGAATCTCCTCGAGCACCTCCGACGACAGGTGCTGGGCTTCGTCGATGATCAGCACGGCGCTGCCGTGCAACGGCACCAGCGACAGCAGGAAATCGTGCAGTGTTCGAACCAGTTCGTGCTTGCTGGCGGCCGCGAGCCGTCCGGTCTTGAGCGCGTCCTTCGAGACGACGCCGAAACTCAGGAGCACCTCGCGGAGCAGCTCTTCGACCGACAGGAACGGATTGAGGATCAGCGCCGTAAACGTCGTCTCATCGAACTGTTCGAGGAGCGTCCGGGAGATGGTGGTCTTGCCGGTGCCGATGTCGCCGGTCAGGACGATGAAGCCTTCCTTGCGCCGGATCGCCTGCCACACCTGCTGCAACGCGACGTCGTGCGACTCGCTTCGGTACAGAAATCGTGGATCAGGCGTCAGGCTGAAGGGGGACTGGACGAATCCGTAGAAGTCCTCGTACATGTAGCTTGGTTGGGCAAGCCAAGCGAGGACGATGACGCCGGTGGAGCCCGCTTGCCGGCCACAGCATAACAGGAACGAACTCGAACGTCACGATTGGCTGTCGCTAAGTCGCGCCATCACGGTCGTGGGCGCGGCCACGAGCTCGCGGCGAACCTGTGTGCCGGTGCGCTGAGCGGCCAGTGTTTCCCAGCCGAGTCGGCCGGCTGCTCCGCTCGGTTGACCGATGCGCTTGTACAATTCGACCAGCGAGCGTTCGTCGGTGACCGATTCGTCCTCGATCACTTCAACCGCGTGCTGCAGCTCGTGCGCGACCGACGCGATCATCTGATCGAGTGTCAGCTCGTTCCTGACCGAGGCGCGTACGTAGCGGAACTCGCCGCCGCGCGTCATCCACGTCATCGCGCCTGACAGGCTCGATTTCAGGATCGGGTTCACGGCGATGTAGACGATCAGGTTGCTGGCTTCGATTCGGTTGACCAGCCCGCGAAACGTCGCCGAGCGAGCCGCGCCTTCCTTGAGCACCTGGATGCATCGGGGATCTTGTGGCCGCAGACGTGGGCCGCCGGCGCGCTCCGCCGCGAGCGCAGGTGAAATCGACAGAACGGCAACGAGAGCAATAGTCAGCAGCATTCGCATGGCTTCCTCCTGCCCGTCATCAGCTCGCCATCGAAAGATCGTGAGGGTCTTACAAAGCGATCACGGTTGCGAGGTTCGACGGCCCGCCTCGGTGAGCGGTTCGTGCCTCAATCGCGTTTGCTGTGGCGAGCCGCGGGATAAGATGTGGCTCGCGATCGGTTCTGACCGCTGGCGGAACACTTGAACAAATCGAGGGATGTAATGCTGGGACGAATTGCAGCCGTCACACTCCTGTTAACCGCGGCCCCCGCCTTCGGCCAGACCAAACAGGCCGTCCTCGACACCACGGCCGGACCGATCGTGATGGATCTGCTCGCGGACAAGGCGCCGAACCACGTCGCTCTCTTCATCAAGACCGCCGAGTCAGGCGGTTACGACGGCACGACGTTCTTTCGAATGATCAAATACGGGATCGTCCAGGGCGGCGATCCGGTGACGAAGGATCCGAGTGCGCGCGCCAGATACGGCACCGGCGGGCTCAACCTGCTGAAGCCCGAGATGACAGATGAGAAACAGACGCGCGGCGCGGTGTCGGCGACGCTGATTCCCGGCAAGGCTGACAGCGCCGGCACGCAATTCTTCATTGCCGTCACCGATCAGCCCGGCATCGACGGCAAGTACACGATCTTCGCGCGCGTCGTCGAAGGCCTGCTCGCCGTGCAGAAGATCTCGGAAACGGCCGTCGACGACAATGGCCTCGCCATCGATCGAGTGGTCGTCAACAAGGTCACGATTCGCGACAAGCCTGCCGAGACGCCTGAGCCGTTTTCAACCGAGCCGGTCGACGAGCTCGCGCGCTATCGAGCGGTGCTCGACACGTCGATGGGCGAGATCACGTTGTCATTCGCGCCAGACAAGGCGCCAAACCACGTGAGGAATTTTCTACGGCTGGCGCAAGCGGGCGTCTACGACGGCATGAGCTTCCACCGCGTCGTCAAGGGATTCGTGATTCAGTCGGGCCACCTGCCGACGCGCGGGGCCCTGAGCGAGACGCAGCAGAAATATGTCCGACAGATGAAGGCGGAGTTCAGCGATCAGCTGCACGACAAGGGCACGCTCTCGATGGCGCGGCTGGCCGAACCGGATTCGGCCACGACGTCGTTTTTCATCGTCACCGGTCGCGCCCAGGCGCTCGACGGCAAGTATTCGGCTTTTGGAAAAGTCGAGAGCGGCCTTGACGTCGTCGAGAAGATCGAAGCCGTTGCCGTCAACGGCGAAGAGCCTCAGCAGCGCGTCGAGCTCAGGAAAGTGACCGTCGTCCGAAGGTAAAGGCGCGGGTGAGCGCGACGCCGGCTCGCACGAAGCCATCGAGTTCCGCCACGTCGCGGAGCTGTTCCATCCGGGCGAGCGAGATGGCGTTGGGGCGAAGCAGGACCCACGGCCGATTGTCGTTGGACA
>Ga0310900_10000925_pt1 | contig 11024 bp, 7 predicted proteins | sample C24D1metaG_FD_203879 | JGI IMG/M metagenome (GOLD analysis project Ga0310900, IMG submission 203879) | Lab incubated soil microbial communities from West Virginia University Organic Research Farm, Morgantown, WV, United States - C24D1 | ecosystem: Environmental > Terrestrial > Soil >...
TAAGGAATTGCTAAAAGACGAATCTATCGATGTTGTCCATGTGCTGACCCCTAATCTGCAGCATTCCTATATAACGGTAGATGCGCTGGAAGCAGGCAAGCATGTGATGTGTGAAAAACCTATGGCCATCAATTATATTGAAGCCAAAAAAATGGTGGATGCCGCAAAGCGGACGGGAAACAAGCTGACGATTGGTTACCAAAACAGGTTTAGAAATGATTCTCAGATCTTGCATACGGCATGCCGCGAGGGTGAGCTTGGAGATATTTATCTATCCAAAGCGCATGCCGTTCGCAGACGGGGAGTGCCTACTTGGGGCGTATTCCTTGACAAAGAGCAGCAGGGCGGCGGGCCGTTGATCGATTTAGGAACCCATGCGCTGGATTTAGCCTTATGGTTCATGGACAACTATAAGCCGAAATCGGTATCCGGTTCAGTTTTTCATAAAATGGCGGACAAGTATGAAGGCAATATGATGGGCCCATGGGATCCGCAAAAATATGATGTAGAAGACTCCGCATTCGGATTCATCAAGATGGAGAACGGCGCTACGATTTTCTTAGAAGCGGCATGGGCGCTAAATACAATCGACGCCAGAGAAGCCATGACTACGCTTTGCGGAACCGAGGGCGGAGCAGAAATGAGAGCCAGCTCTGTTCTAGGTAAAAACGATGTGATTTTTAACAGCACGAAGTACGGTCAGCTTGTAGAAACGAAACCGTCCTTCAGCGGCGGCATCGCCTATTTCGGCCCGGGTGCCGAGGAAGAGGGCGTGAAAGAGGCGAGACAATGGCTTGAAAGCATCATTAATGATACAGAGCCTCTCGTTAAACCGGAGCAAGCCTACGTTGTCACGCAAATATTAGAAGCTATTTATACCTCAGCCGAAACGGGCGAAGTCGTACATTTTTAATAGATTTCTCTTATGAATCGATCGAAATGAAGAGATGGCGGTTCAGGACTAATCCCCTGTACCGCCATTTATCTTTTCGCGTCGCACGCCAGCGGAAATTGCAAAGAGGTCTAAATTTTGATAGTGAAAAGTCGATAATTTGGTAGTTAGCCGCTTTAAATCGAACTACAATGAGGAAGACGAAGGAAGTGCCGAGTTTAAACCATTGGTCCAAGGAGGCTGTACGGCAATGAATAAAGAATGGGCGAAAGAAAAAACGGAAGCGGTTTCATATATAACGAATGAAGGTGGTCCTACTCTAGGGTATTCGGACGATTCAGGCGTAAAGATTATTTTTGACGGCGGATTTGCGTTTAAAGACCTTAACAAAGACGGGAAGCTGGATAAGTATGAGGACTGGCGCTTGCCGGCCGACGTGCGGGCGAAGGATTTGGCTTCTAAAATGCCCATCGGGCAAATCGCCGGTCTGATGCTTTACAGCGCGCACCAGGCTGTACCGGCTTCGGGCGGTTTTTTCCCCGCTGCCTATAACGGGAAGACATATGCCGAGAGCGGCGCAAAGCCGCATGATCTATCGGATGAACAAATTGCGTTTCTTACGAATGACCATCTGCGGCATGTGCTGATTACTTCTGTTGAAAGCCCTGAGATCGCAGCCCGCTGGAATAATAAAGTCCAAGCCTTAGCGGAAGGCATTGGTCTCGGCATCCCGGTCAATAACAGCAGCGATCCGCGCCATGGCTCCGATGCAAGCAAAGAATATAACGCAGGGGCGGGAGGCGCGATTTCCATGTGGCCGGAAACTCTCGGACTTGCAGCGGCGTTTGATCCCGGGCTTGTGCAGCGGTTTGGCGAGATTGCGGCTAAGGAATACAGGGCGCTCGGCATTGCAACGGCTCTTTCCCCCCAGATCGATATCGCGACCGATCCGCGCTGGTCACGCTTTGACGGCACGTTCGGAGAAGATTCGAGGCTGTCGGCGGATTTGGCGAGAGCCTATATCGACGGCTTTCAGACCTCGGCTTACGGGCAGCCGGCTTCGGACGGTTGGGGGCAAGGCAGCGTGAATGCTATGGTTAAGCACTGGCCGGGCGGCGGTTCCGGCGAAGGCGGCAGGGATGCTCATTTCGGATACGGCAAATATGCGGTATATCCGGGCAACAACTTCGAAGAGCATCTGGTTCCTTTCCTGGAAGGGGCCTTTCAATTGAAGGGAGGAACGGAGAAGGCTTCCGCCATCATGCCGTATTATACGATTTCGTATAATCAAGATCAGGCGAATGGGGAGAATGTCGGCAATTCCTACAACGCTCACATTATTGGCGACCTTCTTCGCAATAAATACGGCTACGACGGTGTCGTGTGCACCGACTGGGGCATAACGGACGACGAGGGCTCCGATATTAGCCGGTTGTTTCCGGGCGGACGTTCATGGGGCGTTGAGCAGGGCTATTCCGTTGCGGAACGCCATTACAAGGCGCTTATGGCCGGAGTCGACCAATTCGGCGGAAATAATGATGCGGCTCCAGTTCTTGAGGCGTACCGCATAGGCGTCGCCAAGCACGGCGAAGCTTACATGCGCCGGCGATTCGAGCAATCAGCCGAACGTCTCTTGAAAAATATATTCCGGGTCGGCTTATTCGAAAACCCGTATTGCGATACGGAAGAGACAGCACGAATTGTCGGCAATGCGGAATTTATGACGGCAGGCTACGAAGCGCAGCTCAAATCACTCGTGCTGCTCAAGAACAAAGATCACATTCTTCCTCTGCAGAAAATGAAGACAGCGTACATCCCGAAACGATACAGGCCGGCCGGCACGAACTGGATCGGCTTCCCTACTGCCGAGTTTGACGGCTATCCCGTTAATATGGAATTGATTCAAAAATACTTCAACGTAACGGATGACCCCGAGGCGGCAGATTTCGCAATCGTGTTCATAACAGGGGCTGATTCCGGCAACGGATACAGCAAGGCAGATGCGGAAGCCGGCGGAAACGGCTACGTTCCGATCAGCCTGCAATACGCTCCTTATACGGCAGAGCATGCTAGAGAGCAGAGCATTGCCGGCGATGAAAGGGATGTGCTGAACCGCTCCTATAAAGACAAAACCATAGCAGCAACGAATGGTTCGGATTTGGAAGCGGTGCTGAAAGCGAAGGAAGCGATGAACGGCAAGCCGGTGATTGTATCCCTTCAATTATCGAAGCCTACGATCGTTGCTGAATTTGAAGCGGAAGCCGATGCAATCGTTGCTTCCTTCGGGGTACAAGATCAGGCGATTCTGGACATACTCACCGGTGAAGCGGAGCCTTCAGGGCTGCTGCCGATGCAGATGCCGGCTAATATGAAGACCGTGGAGGAGCAATTGGAAGACGTTCCGCATGATATGGAGGTACATGTCGACTCCGAGGGGAATGCCTACGACTTTGCTTATGGTCTAAACTGGAGCGGCGTGATTAGCGATGAGAGGACAGGGCGCTACGGCACGAGAAAATAGTCTGAAAAAAGCAAGGCCGGGGAGCAGTCCCCGGCTATTCGTGGTCAATACTCGTTTGTCAGGCATAGGGGGCATGGCAGAGCTTGAAATTATACAATCGATCGCTCTTTAATTCGCTGCGCTTTAAGCTCGTAACAGGACTTATGCTCATCATGCTGCCGATGGTTTCTTTTCTGATTTATAACAACTTTTATTCGATTGACGTCGTCCGCAACCAAGTGGCGCAATCGAGCAGCAACATGCTTAATCTCTATATGGGATTAATCGATAGCACGCTGGAGGACATCGACAATTACCTGCTCAAATTCACCGCGGAAGAATCCGGCTTATATATTCTCGACCGTCCATCCGAGGCCGACAGTGACCTGTACAATCTGGAACGAATATGGCTTTTTACGGAGCTGAGAGATAATGCCACTTACTATAAAGCACTCGATTATTTCTTCGTTTATTCGACCTTGAATAAGGACTTATTGTTCGCCCCTAAGCTGACAGGCTCCGCTAATGCGAATAATGATTCCGTCAAGGCTGCTATTACCGGGCTTCTGCAGGATGAGCAAACGATGAAGGACTATCGGTCCGATCAATGGACCGTCCTGCAAATGGAAGAGCAGGATTATCTCCTCCATATTATTAAATCCGGCAACCTGTACATAGGAGCGGGAGTTAACGCGAAGGATGTCATGGGACCGCTGGATCTTCTCGATCTGGGTACGGAAGGCAGAGCGCTGCTGGTGGACAGCGGCAATACGCCTCTCCTGGACGAAACTTTTTTTAAAGAACATGAAATTGATCTTGCGTACACGTCAGGCACGTACCGGCTTACCGGCGCCGATGACAAATACCTGGTCATTGGCGAGAAGTCAGGCATGGGCGAATTCGGATTAGTAGCCGTAGTTCCCGACCAGAACATTCTCGAGAAGCTGCCTTATTTGCAAAGAATTATTTTACTCATTGCGACAGGCACCATCCTAATCCTGCTGATTTCCGTTTATTTTCTGCGTAAAGTCGTCCTGCTGCCGATCAACCGGATCGTTGTGGCGATGCGCAAAATTAAAGAAGGCTATCTGGAGGCAAGAATACCGGACAAACCGGCCTCCAATGAATTCGAGATGATGAACGAGACGTTCAACAGCATGGTTCGCGACATTCAGCAATTGAAAATAGACGTTTACGAGGAACAATTAATTAACCAGAAAGCCGAGCTTAAGCAGCTGCAGCTGCAGATCAACCCTCACTTCTTTCTGAACAGCTTGAACATCGTTTATTACTTGGCTCAAGAGAAGAAGTACGGATTGATACAGGAGCTTTCCTTCTCCCTGATCCGCTATTTCCGGTTTACGTTTCGCAGCCAGACGGATGACGTACTTCTGCAGGACGAGCTCAATCACACCGAAAATTATTTGAAAATCCAGCATTTCCGGTTTCCCGGAAGCTTGACGTACGCCATCTCCGCTCAGGACGAGCTGCGTGAATGTTATATTCCACCGTTAATAATCCAAAGCTTTGCCGAAAATACGATCAAGCACGCGATTAATACGGATGAGCCCACCCATATTGAAATAACGATCGTGAAAGCCGAATGGCTGCCTGAAGAAAGGCTGCACATCCGAATTCATGACACAGGCTGCGGCTTCGCCGAGGAAGTGCTGCATAAGCTTCGTCAGGAAATGAATTTGATGAATGAAGATGGCGAGCATATCGGAATTTGGAATGTGCGGCGCAGGTTGCGGTTGTTATACGGAGACAAGGCGGGCATTACATTTTCTAATGAAAACGGTGCAATAGTCGAACTGATCTTGCCTTTATCGAGAGAAATGAGGTAGAGAAGATGTACCGGTTATTAATCGTTGATGATGAGGCGTTTATCGCAAATGGCATTAAATCGAGTGTGGATTGGCATAAGCTAGGTATCGTGAGCGTGTCCATTGCGAGCAACGTCCGGCAGGCGAAGGAAGAGTTTCAGAACCAGCCGTTTGATATGATGATTTGCGATATCGAGATGCCGCAGGGCAGCGGATTGGAGCTCTATGAATGGGTACGGGAGGAGTACCCTCAAACCGAGTGCATCTTTCTAACCTGCCACGCCGACTTTCAGTATGCCAAGAAAGCACTTTCGCTGGGAAGCTTCGAGTATTTGCTAAAACCGGTTCCGCATGATGAGCTGAAGCTGGTCATGACGAAGCTAATCGAGAAGATCAGGAAGGAGCGGGAATCAGCTACGATGGTGGCCGAGCGGTTTTGGCAGGATGTGCTCAGCCAAGCGATTCCGTCTAATTTGAATAAAATGATGGAGGTCATCGACAAGCAGAAGCTACCATATGCCAGATCTATGAGATTTCTTCCGGTCGTCATCAGCATCCAGCATTGGGAGAAGTCATTAACCGCACGTGATGCGCAAATTATGGAGTATGCGCTGCGCAACGCATTGAAAGAGGTCGTTATTCAGCGTGCAGCGAGCGCACAAATCGTCCGGATTAATCCAGACTACCTGTTGCTCGTATTCACGCAGGACCTGCCGCCGGCGGAAGGCTGCGACCCTTTCCTCAAGGAGATCAAAAGCCGCTGCAGAGCTTTTATCGAGGTATGCAATCAGTATTTGTATTGCCACTTATCCTGTATGATCGGCAAGACGGTGCAAGCGCATGAAGTGCGGGATATGGTCGAAGCTTTGATGTCGTTCAAAAAGAACCAAGTCAATATCGTTGACCGTGTTATCTTTATTGAAGAGCGATTGAAGAAAGAATCTCAAATCCCGCTGCCTCCCATGCATGTATGGTCAGAGCTTATCAAGCAGGGAAATAAGAAAAAACTGATCGATGAGTCGCAGCAATTTCTCGATTCGTGGAAACGGATCGACTGCTTGGGCGCCAAAGGGCTGCAGCAATTTTATCAAAACTTTCTGCAGATGGTTCTTCATACGCTGCAGCAGCAAGGGCTGCGCGCGGATGAAATTTTCTCGGATCATTTGTCTCCGGAGCGTATTTTATCGGCAACACGCAGCGTGAAGGATTTGCAGGACTGGGTAAGGGACGTGCTTGAGAAAGCGCTTTTTCATATTGGGGGGCTGGATTCGAGCGAGACGGTTGTGGAGAGGATCAAGCGGTATATCGCGCATCACATCGATCAGGAGCTGTCCAGGCAGTATATCGCAGATTATATCGGGCTAAGCCCGGATTATATCGTTAAGCTGTTTAAGAAAGAAACAGGCTGCTCGATATCCGATTATATTCTGAAGGAGAGAATCAATCTGGCGAAGGAGCTGCTGTCCATGACGGATACGACGATCAGCAACGTCGCGCTGGCAGTAGGATTTTCTAACTTCTCCTATTTTTCCACGCTGTTTAAAAAAGAAGTATCGTTGACGCCTCAGGAGTATCGCAGAGGCTGACGGCAGTCCGGAACGGGAACATAAAGCTCCAGACTGCCGCGTATGGGAACGCACCGCTGCTGACCTGGTTATTTCGGTTCGAGGCTTCTTTCGAACATGTCGATAATGAACAGGAACCTTTCCGCTTCGCGGAACACATGATCTGCCAGCAAGGGATGGATGATGCTTTTGATGCGGCAGGCATCGATCAAATCCTTTGCCGTCTTTTTGAAATCCCGGAGTGATTGCACGGATACCCGATTTTGATCTAGAAATTGGTCAAGCAGCGGAACGGTTTGGGATTGCGGCCGCATGGATTCCAAATCTCTTGCTTGAAATAACAATTGATCAAAGTCATGACTGAAATTTCGCGCCTGATCGACTAATTGCCGTTCAGAAGGGTCAAGCAGATGCCCGATAAACTTTGCATGGTCAGCCATTATCCTGAGGAAAAAAACATTTTCGTCAATAATCGCATCCGGGAGCGGTTCCAATCTTCCCGTATTCAGTTCTTCCAGTCGGTTTCGAAAATAAAATGCTTCTCTGCTTGTATGGTCAATCAGCAAAGGAAAATTGTTCGCTCCCGGCATTTGGCAGGTTAACACGAGACCTAACACTTTTCTTTTAAATGCCCAAATGTGTGAAACCGCGATATGAACTTCTGTATTAAACCGTTTAATTTGTTCAGGGTCCGCTGCGTTAGTGAATGTATGCGATCTTCTTTCGATGTCTTCAAACACCGTATAAAAATGATTTGCTTCCGCTATTAATTGGGTATCCTCGCACCGGAAGCCTAGTTTAAGAAAAAGCGAGTGCTCCTTCATGATACGCGCCCAAAAGCGAATTTCATCCAGCGAGCGCATAACAAACGCATTTGACAATATTATCACCCCTCCTGAATTCGGTAATCTATAATACTTATTTTGCGGGGGGATCAGGTATGAATGAAATTCATTAAATAAACGGTGCCGTTAGAGGTGCATGGCCCGCCTTTAACGGCAATTTTTTGCTTTCTTTTCATATCGGAAACTCGAAAGCCGGATGTCGGATTCTTAGTAGTTGGGGGATTTGCTTTGCGATAGTATTAGACCAAGCAAGCAAATAAATGAAGCCAAAGGTGGTCGAAACCCGTGCAAGCAAATTCTGAGACGGTAACCCCAAATATGAAGCAGGTCTCATTGAAGATGAAGAAGAATGCAGCATTCGCATTGGAGATGAGAAAGGTAAAGAAATACCGTGCTTTGGTGCTGATGGCGCTTCCCGGCCTTTTGTACCTGCTGATTAACAACTATTTGCCGATGTTCGGTATCGTTATCGCGTTTAAGGACATCAATTTTGCAAAAGGGATTATGGGCAGTGACTGGATTGGGTTTAAAAATTTCGAGTATTTGTTTAAAACGACGGATGCTTACATTATTACAAGGAATACGCTGCTCTATAATATTACCTTCATTCTGTTGAATACCGGAATTGCGCTAGCGTTAGCGATTATGCTGAATGAAATCCGCAAACGTTTTTTCTCCAGGCTGTACCAGACGCTGATCTTGCTTCCTTTCTTGATTTCCATGGTTATTGTCGGCTACCTGGTACTGGGCTTCCTTGATGTTGAAAACGGATTCATGAACAAAACCTTGCTGCCCCTGATGGGTTTAGAACCAATCTCTTGGTACAGTGAAACGAAGTACTGGCCATGGATTCTGACGATCGTGAGCGTGTGGAAGGGCGTAGGGAATTTGTGCATCATTTATTTAGCGGCGATCATCGGCATCGATAGCGAGTATTACGAAGCAGCGACGATTGACGGCGCGAACAGATGGCAGCAAATTATGAAGATTACGCTTCCGCTCGTTTCTCCGGTTATCACGATCATGACCTTGCTCGCGATCGGGCGGATATTCTACTCCGACTTCGGCTTGTTCTTCCAGGTGCCGCTTAACACCGGCGCGCTCATGCCGGTTACGAACACGATCGATACGTATGTATACCGTGCACTCATTAACCTTGGCGACATCGGGATGTCCTCGGCCGCCGGCTTGTATCAGGCGCTTGTCGGCTTTATTCTCGTTATCGTATCTAATGCTGTCGTAAGAAAATATAACAAAGACAACGCGTTGTTCTAGAAAGGGAGAGGTTCTATGCAATCATCCGGCAAGCTCTATCAATGGATCATTAACATCATCATGATCGTCTTCACATTTTTCTGCATCATGCCGTTCTGGCTGTTATTCTCCGCTTCCCTTACCGACGATATGGAGCTTGTCCGCAGCGGATACGCCTTTTTTCCTGATCAAATCAGCTTCTCCGCATACGGTTATTTGTGGAATAGCAATTCGGAAATATTCCGTGCTTACAGCATCACGGTTCTAACGACTTTGGTAGGCACGGCACTTGGACTAACGCTTACAGCGATGGTGGCATATCCGCTTTCGCGGATTGAAATGCCGTTCCGCAATATGCTTGCTTTCTATGTGTTTTTTACGATGCTGTTCAACGGAGGCCTTGTACCAACCTATTTGCTTTACACGAATTATTTCGATTTGAAAAATACGATGCTGGCCTTAATCATACCAGGCTTGCTGATGAACGGATTTTTCATCATCCTGATGCGCACCTTTTTTGCAAGCTCCATTCCGACGGCTATTATTGAATCGGCTTATATCGACGGGGCGAAGGAATGGAAAATTTTTTACGGTATCGTGCTGCCGCTGTCGACACCGGTGCTTGCAACCGTAGGCCTTTTCTACACGATCTTGTACTGGAACGACTGGTTCAACGGCTTGATCTATATTACCGATAGTCAGTACTATAGCCTTCAGAACCTGTTGAATCGCATTTTGCTTGACGTTCAGTTTTTGCAGACTTCAACGCAAGCCGGCAGCCGGACAGCCGAGATTGCAGCGAATATTCCCCTTGCATCGATGCGGATGGCGATGGCCGCTATCGGGGTCATTCCGCTCCTGATCGCATATCCGTTTTTTCAAAAGTATTTCGTAAAGGGTCTGACGATTGGCGCTGTTAAAGGATAATGCTTTCTCTGTTCATACTGGACAGCATCCTAGAGAGATACTCAAACGAACGTGTCCAATTGATGGGGCGGTGAAGACATTCGGATGCACCGTCCCCCATATAAAACAGACCAAATGAAAAGGCGGGATTGCAGATGGAAACGGTTGTGAAGCAAATTCCTGATTCCAGTGCGGCGGGAGAGCTGGATCCGAGAGTCTATGAAGTATTAAGCCGGACGAAGCGTGATTCCGGTGAAGGCGATAACCAATTAAAGCTGGAGCCGGGCAGCTTCTCGATTGAGCAGCTTAGGGAGCTCATGGGCTGGGACAACACGGATGTCACCAGTACGGCTATTCAAACGTTTTACCGGGAGATTACCGGAACAAATGGCAGCATTCCGGTTCGCATCTATTCGCCGGAGACGGATGGGGAACGCCCTTGCATCGTGTTTTTTCACGGCGGCGGATTTATCGGAGGAGGTTTGAAAACAGTCGAAAATCCATGCAAAGCGTTGGCGGAAAAAGCGGATGCGGTCGTGGTCTCCGTCGATTATCGTTTGGCTCCGGAGCATGCTTATCCCGCTGGACTTACCGACTGCTTCGATGCGGTGGAATGGGTGTTCGGCCATGCCGCCGAGATCGGCGTAAACCCGCAGCAAATAACCGTTTGCGGCGACAGCGCGGGAGGAAATTTGGCGACGGTTTGCGCGATGATGGATCGTGACCGCGGCAGCGGCATGATCAAATTTCAAGCGCTTATTTATCCAACGGTCAACATGGCAGGCGTCCAAACCGAGGATTTTGAATGGAGCATCGAACAATATACCATTCATAACCACCGGGAGTTCATCATCCCTGCGATCGAAGGATTAAAGCAGGGCGGCAGTTTTTTTCATGACATGTATTTACAGAAGCAAACGGATCCGGACCATCCGTATGTTTCGCCTTTGCTTGCCGATGATTTAAGCGGCTTGCCTGAGGCGCTTGTCATTGTGGCCGAGTACGACTTCTTGCGGCTCGAAGATGAAGCTTACGCACGCAGGCTGTCCCGGTCGGGCGTTCCAACGAAGCTCATTCGCTATAACGGCATGGATCATGCATTCATAGATAAAATCGGGTTATATCCGCAAGCGGAGGATTGCATGGAAGAAATCGCAGAAGCGGTTAAGAAGCGTTTCAATTAATCGGATCACTAGGAACGAGGCGTTACGGTTAGATAAACGGATCCCGTCAGCG
>Ga0310900_10000926_pt1 | contig 11019 bp, 9 predicted proteins | sample C24D1metaG_FD_203879 | JGI IMG/M metagenome (GOLD analysis project Ga0310900, IMG submission 203879) | Lab incubated soil microbial communities from West Virginia University Organic Research Farm, Morgantown, WV, United States - C24D1 | ecosystem: Environmental > Terrestrial > Soil >...
TCCTGCGCGAGCTCGAAGTCCGCCGCCCCGGCGCCGGCGCCGCGCGCCGACTCCGCCGCACTGACCACCTGCGCGAGGTCGTCACCCGACTCCGCAGCCACCGCCGCGGCGACCCCGCCTTCCACGAGCGGCGCATCCACGATGCGCACGCGCTCGCGCGTCTCGTCGTCGAGGAAGTCGAGCGCTGTCTCGGTCGTGAGGATCGCCGAGCCGAGATCGCACAGCACCACGACGCCGGCGCCCGAGTCCGCCTCGGCGATGCCGGAGCTCACCAGGTCGAAGCTGGTGCCGATGCGGCCGTCGTCGGTCCCGCCGGCGGCCACGAGGGCCGCCGACGGCGCCATCTGACGGGCGAGCTCCACGAGGCCCTCCGCGATGCGCGCGGAGTGCGAGACGAAGACGACGCCGACCTTTCCCGGGGTCGCCACCCTCACGCCCCCGCCGAGGCCGACGCCGTGTCGGCCGCGGCCTGCAGCAGCAGGGCGGTCGACTCGGCGCCCGGATCGCGGTGTCCGGCGGAGCGCTCGCCGAGGTAGCTCGCACGGCCCTTGCGGGCGACGAGCGGCTCGGTGGCGATGGCGCCCTCGCGCGCGGCGGCGGCCGCCGCAGCGAGGACCGCCGCGGCATCCGCACCGCTCGCCGCGGCCGCATCTGCGGCGTCCACGGCGGGTGTCCAGGCGTCGACCATCGTTTTGTCGCCCGACTCCGCCTTGCCGCGCATCACGATGCCGTCGCGCGCCGCCGTCAGCACGGCGGCGATGGCCGGACCGTCGAGCGACGTCTCGGACCCCGCGGCCACGGCGCCCTTGAGGTAGGCGGTGCCGTACAGCGGACCCGCCGCGCCGCCCACCGTCGAGATGAGCGTGGTCGCCACGAGCTTCAGGACATCGCCCGGGGTGGACCCGGCCGGCAGGTCGTCGAGTTTCGGGAGCACGGCCTGGAAGCCGCGATCCATGTTCTCGCCGTGATCGCCGTCCCCGATCTCGCGGTCGAGCGTGATGAGCTCGACGCGGTGCTCGGAGATCACGTCAGCGCTTCGCCTGACCCAGTCCACCGCCCAGGTGATGTCCAGACCCACGGATGCCTCCTTCTATCGTCCCCACCGGAGCGCAGCCGTCTGCACGGGCGCATCCCACAGTTCGATCATCTCGTCATCGAGCTTCAGGAGCGTGATCGACATCCCCTGCATCTCGAGCGACGTGATGTAGTTGCCGACGAGCGACCGGGCGATCGTGATGCCGCGCTCGGCGAGCACCTCCGCCGCACGGCGGTACGCGAGGTACAGCTCGATGAGCGGCGTGCCGCCCATGCCGTTGACGAACAGCAGGACGCGGTCGCCGCCGGAGTACGGCAGGTCCTCGAGCACGGGCTCGAGGAGGCGATCGACGAGGCGGTCGGCCGGTTCGAGCTTGATGCGCTCGCGACCCGGCTCGCCGTGGATGCCGATGCCGATCTCGATCTCGTCCTCGGCGAGCGTGAAGCTCGGCTCGCCGGCGTGCGGCACGATGCAGGGCGTGAGCGCGAGGCCCATCGACCGCGCGTTGGCGTTGACGCGTTCGGCGAGGTCGGCGACCTCGTCGAGCGAGTCGCCGCGCTCGGCGGCCGCGCCCGCGATCTTCTCCACCAGCACGGTGCCGGCCACCCCGCGGCGGCCCGCCGTGTAGAGGCTGTCCTTCACGGCCACGTCGTCGTTCGTGACGACCGCCCGCACGGTGATCCCGTCGGCGGCCGCCAGGTCGGCTGCGGTCTCGAAGTTGAGCACATCGCCCGTGTAGTTCTTCACGATGTGCAGCACGCCCGCACCGCCGTCGACCGCCTTGGTGGCGGCGAGGATCGGGTCGGGGGTGGGCGAGGTGAAGACCGCACCGGGCACCGCGGCATCCAGCATGCCGAAGCCCACGTAGCCGGCGTGGAGCGGCTCGTGTCCGCTGCCGCCGCCGCTGACGATGCCGACCTTGCCGGCGATCGGGGCGTCCGCCCGCACGACATGGATCGGATCCATCTCGACGCGGACGATGTCGGCGTGGGCCAGGCCGAATCCGGCGACCGATTCGTCGACGACGCGCTTCGGATCGTTGATGATCTTCTTCACGGGCATCCCTTCACCATGGCTGCCGGACACCGCGCGACCATGCATCGGCGCCGTCGCAGCACTCCCCCATGAACCTACGCCCGAAGCGGCGCGCGAGGTAAGGGCATCGGGCAAATCGGAGGGTACTCTCCCCGAAATCCGAATCGCCCATTCCCCGCACCGAACGGCCTGAGTATGGTGGGCAGTGTTCCGCCCCTGGGCGAAGCCCTGCGGGCCAAGCGAAAAGGATGGATGGTCGACGTGGACAATCTCGGAATATTGTTCCTCTCGGAACTCGTGGGGACCGCGATGCTGGTACTCCTCGGTTGCGGTGTCGTCGCCAACGTCGCCCTTGCGAAGACGAAGGGCTTCAACGGCGGATTCCTCATGGTGACCTTCGGCTGGGGCTTCGCGGTCTTCGCCGGTGTCATCGTCGCCTATGCATCGGGCGCGCACATCAATCCCGCCGTCACGCTGGGTCTCGTCGCGAACGGTGCCACCGAGTTCGGCAACGCCGGCCTCGGCCTCACCGTGCCGGTCAGCTTCGTCTCCGTGATCGCGTACATCGGCGCGCAGCTGCTGGGCGCGATCCTCGGCGCGATCATCGTCTGGCTCGCCTACAAGCAGCACTTCGACGAGGAGCCCGACCCGGCGCCGAAGCTCGGCACCTTCTCGACCGGCCCCGGCATCCGCAACTACGCCTGGAACCTCATCACCGAGATCATCGGCACCTTCGTGCTGGTGTTCGTGGTCATCGGCTTCGGGCGTCAGGGCGACGCCTCCGGCCTCGCCTCCCTCGGCGCGCTGCCCGTGGCCCTCCTCGTGGTCGGCATCGGCGTGTCGCTCGGTGGTCCCACCGGCTATGCGATCAACCCGGCCCGTGACCTCGGTCCGCGCATCGCACATGCCTTCCTCCCCATCAAGGGCAAGGGCGGCAGCGACTGGTCCTACTCGTGGGTCCCGGTCGTCGGTCCGATCATCGGCGGCGTCCTCGCCGGATGGGCCGCGCTCCTGCTCCTTCCGGTCATCACCTGACCATCCCGCGGGACCGGCCCTGAAGGGTCGGTCCCGCTTCCGTTTCCCCCGGCACGCGCCGACGCGCGTGCACCCCCGCCGACGCGGACGCCGGTGGGACATCCGCAACATTGAGAGGAAGTCATGGCTGACTACGTCCTGGCCATCGACCAGGGAACAACGAGCACACGCGCGATCGTCTTCGACAAGAAGGGCTCGATCGTGTCGACGGGGCAGCTCGAGCACGAGCAGATCTTCCCGAGGCCGGGCTGGGTCGAGCACGACCCCATGGAGATCTGGCGCAACACCGGCGAGGTGATCGGCCAGGCCCTCGGCAAGAAGCAGCTCACCCGACACGACATCGCCGCGATCGGCATCACGAACCAGCGCGAGACCGCGGTGGTGTGGGACAAGAACACGGGCCAGCCCGTCTACAACGCCATCGTCTGGCAGGACACCCGCACGCAGCCCATCGTCGACCGCCTCGCGGCCGACGGCGGCGTCGAACGGTTCAAGGAGCAGGTCGGCCTCCCGCTGGCGACCTACTTCTCGGGCACGAAGATCGTCTGGATCCTCGAGAACGTCGAGGGCGCTCGCGCGAAGGCCGAGGCCGGTGACCTGCTCTTCGGCAACACCGACACGTGGGTGATCTGGAACCTGACGGGCGGCGTCGACGGCGGCGTGCACGCCACGGATGTCACCAACGCGAGCCGCACGATGTTCATGGACCTCGAGACCCTGCAGTGGGACGACGACATCCTGGCCGCGTTCGGCGTGCCGAAGTCGATGCTCCCCGAGATCAAGCCCTCGTCGGGCGTCTTCGGCATGGCCCACGGGTCGAGCCTGCTCCGCGAGGTGCCGATCGCCGGCGACCTCGGCGACCAGCAGGCCGCGACCTTCGGCCAGGCGGCCTTCGATCCCGGCGAGTCCAAGAACACCTACGGCACGGGCAACTTCCTGATCTTCAACACGGGCACGGAGATCGTGCACTCGAAGAACGGGCTGCTCACGACCCTCGGGTACAAGATCGGCGACGAGCCCGCGCACTACGCACTGGAGGGGTCGATCGCCGTGACGGGCTCGCTCATCCAGTGGCTGCGCGACAACCTCGGACTCATCTCGTCGGCCCCCGAGGTCGAGGAGCTCGCGAAGTCCGTGGACGACAACGGCGGCGCGTACTTCGTGCCGGCGTTCTCGGGCCTGTTCGCGCCGTACTGGCGGTCGGATGCACGCGGCGCGCTCGTCGGACTCACCCGCTACGTGAACAAGGGACACATCGCGCGGGCAGCCCTCGAGGCGACGGCGTTCCAGACCCGCGAGGTGCTCGACGCGGTCAACGCCGACTCCGGCGTGGACCTGACCGAGCTGAAGGTCGACGGCGGCATGATCGCGAACAACACCCTCATGCAGTTCCAGGCCGACATCCTCGGCGTACCGGTGGTTCGCCCTGTGGTCGCGGAGACCACCGCGCTCGGCGCCGCATATGCGGCTGGACTCGCGGTCGGCTTCTGGTCGGGCCTCGACGACCTCCGCGCGAACTGGCAGGAGGACTCCCGGTGGGAGCCCAAGATGGAGGACGCCGAGCGCGACCGCCAGTTGCGCCTCTGGAAGAAGGCCGTCAGCAAGACCTTCGACTGGGTCGACGAGGACGTCTCGCACGAGTGATCCGAACGGCGAACGGCCCCGCGGCATCCGCGGGGCCGTTCGTGTGCGCGTGAGCGGATCAGGCCTTCGTGGCGGCGATCCACTCCTCGAGCTTGCGGGCGGCCGCGCCGCTGTCGATGGCCTCCTCGGCGACCGCCATCTTGTCGCGGAACCGGTCGAGGATGGCGCGCTGGAACTGGCTCGGGTCCTTCGCGAGCTCGAACGACACCAGGCCGGCGGCCGCGTTGAGCACCACGATGTCACGCACCGGGCCGCGATCGCCGGCGAGGACGCGGTGCACGATCTCGGCGTTGTGGGCGGCGTCGCCGCCGACCAGGTCGTCGATCCTCGCACGCGGGATGCCGAGCTCGCGCGGGTCGAGGTCGTGCTCCTTGACCGTGCCGCGGGACACCTCCCAGACGTGGCTGTGACCGGTCGTCGTGAGCTCGTCGAGCCCGTCGTCGCCGCGGAACACCAGCGCCGTCGCGCCGCGCGTCTGGAACACGCCGACGATGAGGGGCACGCGGTCGAGGTGGGCGACGCCGACCGCCGACGCCTCGGGTCGGGCCGGGTTGCAGAGGGGTCCCAGGAAGTTGAAGACCGTCGGCACGCCGAGCTGCGAGCGGACGGGCCCCGCGTGCTTGAAGCCGGGGTGGAACGCACCGGCGAACGCGAACGTGATGCCCGCATCGTCGAGCACCTGCGCCACGCGGTCGGCGGGCAGGCCGAGGTCGAGCCCGAGCGCGGCCAGCACGTCGGACGACCCCGACGACGAGCTCGCCGCCCGGTTGCCGTGCTTGATGACGGGCACGCCGGATGCCGCGGCGATCACCGAGGCCATGGTCGACACGTTCACCGTGCCGAAGCGGTCGCCCCCGGTGCCCACGATGTCGAGCGCCATCGGGTCGACGTCCAGCGGCACCGCGTGCTCGAGGACCGCGTCGCGGAAGCCCACGATCTCGTCGACGGTCTCCCCCTTCACCCGCAGCGCGATGAGGAATCCGGCCAGCTGCGCGTCGGTCGCGGTGCCCGTCATGACCTGCTCCATGCACCATGCAGCATCCGAGACGCTGAGGTCCTCACCGTCCAGGAGCGTGGAGATGACGGCGGGCCAATTCTGTCGCTCGGGCATGCACCGATCCTAGCGACGGGGATTCAGGGCGGATTCGCGGCGGACACACACCGCAACTGAGGGTCGCCTAACCCGAAAGCACCGACACGACTCCCCCGGATGACGAAAACTCAGCCCCGATTTCAGCCATAATGGGGAGCGTGACGAGCACCTCAATCACTTATCAGGCGAGCGCGCCCGTGATCAAGCGACCGAACACCGTTGCGGTGGGCACGATCGTCTGGCTCGGCAGCGAGGTCATGTTCTTCGCGGGCCTCTTCGCGATCTACTTCACGCTGCGGTCGACGTCGCCCGAGCTGTGGGAGTTCGAGGCGAATCGACTGAACTTCCCGTTCTCGCTGACGAACACCATCATCCTCGTGCTCTCGTCGTTCACCTGCCAGTTCGGCGTGTTCGCGGCCGAGCGGCTGCAGCCCTACGCCACCGGGTGGAAGCCGTCGCAGTGGGGCATGGTCGAGTGGTTCTTCCTCACCTACGCCATGGGTGCGATCTTCGTCGCGGGCCAGATCTGGGAGTACGCCACGCTCGTCTCCGAGGGCATCGCCCTCGACTCCAACGCGTACGGCTCGGCCTTCTACCTCACGACGGGCTTCCACGGCCTCCACGTCACGGGCGGCCTCATCGCGTTCCTGCTCGTCATCGGCCGCGTGTTCGCGGTGAAGAACTTCGGCCACCGCGAGGCGACCAGCGCCATCGTCGTCTCGTACTACTGGCACTTCGTCGACGTCGTCTGGATCGGCCTGTTCCTCGTCATCTACGTCCTCAAATAGTCGCCACCTGGAGCGCCCGAACCGCATGACCGCCAACAGGAAGAAACTGATGAACCGCTCGAAGCGACGCACCGGCCGCCGGCACCCGCTCGCCACCGTCGCGCTCCTCGCGCTCGGCCTCGTCTTCACGGGCGGCGCGTACGCCGCCCTGAGCACCGGCACCGCGGCGCAGGCCGAGAGCGAGCCCACGTCGCAGGAGACCATCGAGCAGGGAAAGAAGCTCTTCCAGGCGAACTGCGCCACGTGCCACGGCCTCGAGGCCCAGGGCACCGGCACGGGTCCGAGCCTCATCGGCGTCGGCGCTGCGGCGGTCGACTTCCAGGTCGGCACGGGCCGCATGCCCATGCAGATGCAGGGTCCGCAGGCGCAGCAGAAGCCGCCGCAGTTCACCGACGAGCAGGTCAAGCAGCTGGCGTACTACGTCGCCTCCCTCGGCCCCGGCCCCGACATCCCCGCCGACCACCTCGTCAACGGCGGCGGCGACGCCGCGAACGGCGCCGAGCTGTTCCGCATCAACTGCGCCATGTGCCACAACGTGGCCGGCGCCGGCGGCGCGCTCACCGAGGGCAAGTTCGCTCCCCCGCTCACCGACGTGTCGGGGGTGCACATCTACGAGGCCATGGTCACGGGCCCGCAGAACATGCCGGTGTTCAACGACCTGAACATCTCGCCTGAAGACAAGCGCGACATCATCACGTACCTCAAGTACGTCCAGGACAACCGCTCGCCCGGCGGTTTCGAGCTCGGCTCGCTCGGGCCGGTTGCAGAGGGCCTGTTCATCTGGATCTTCGGTCTCGGCGCCATCGTCGCGATCACCGTGTGGATCACGGCGAAGTCCAACTAGCACACGCCCCCGGCACCGAAGCAGCTAAGAAGGAGAACCATGGCACAGGACGACCACAGCGGCACTGACGTCGCCGCCGTCGACTCGTCGCACGCCGAGCACGACCTCGCCGTCTCGCCGGGCACCGCGATCATCGCGACCGACACGTTCGAGAACCCCGGCTTCCCGGCGCACCGCCCCCGCGTCGTCGACGAGGAGCCGAAGCGCGCCAAGCGCGCGCAGCGCACCGTCTACACGCTCTTCTACCTCTCGATCCTCGGCAGCGTCTGGGCGATCGCCGCGTACATGCTGTTCCCGATCGAGTCCAACGACGTCGGCATGGTCCGGCTGAACAACATGTTCGTCGGGCTCGGAGCGACGCTCGCACTGCTCGGCATCGGCTTCGGCGTCGTGCACTGGGGCAAGTCGGTCATGTCCGAGGTGGAGCTCGCCGACGAGCGCCACCCGATCGGCGGCTCCCCCGAGACGCAGGCCGCCGCTGCGAAGGTGTTCTCCGATTCCGACCAGGAGTCCGGCTTCTCCCGCCGCGCGGTCATCCGCAACAGCCTCATCGGCGCGCTCCTCGTGTTCCCGCTGCCCGCCGTCGTGCTGTTCCGCGGATTCGCCCCGCAGGACCAGCTGCCCGTCGAGCTGCTCAGCCACACGATGTGGGCCAAGGGCACGCGCCTCACGCTCGATCCGTCGGGCGTGCCGATCAAGGCTGCCGACGTCACCATCGGCAGCGCGTTCCACGTCATCCCCGAGGGCCTCGCCGAGCTCGAGCACGGCCGGCTCGAGGAGAAGGCCAAGGCCGCCGTCCTCCTCATGCGCCTCGAGCCCAGCGAGCTCAACCAGGCGCCCGACCGCGAGTCGTGGTCGTACGACGGCATCGTCGCCTACTCGAAGATCTGCACCCACGTCGGATGCCCCGTGGCCCTCTACGAGCAGCACACCCACCACCTGCTCTGCCCCTGCCACCAGTCGCAGTTCGACGTGGCGAACCACTGCGAGGTCATCTTCGGCCCGGCCAAGCGCCCGCTGCCGCAGCTGCCCATCGCCGTCGACGACGAGGGCTACCTCGTGGCGCAGAGCGACTTCACCGAACCCGTCGGCCCGAGCTTCTGGGAGCGCAGTTGAGCACCGTCACTTCCCCCAACGGCACGCAGAAGCGGTCGTTCACGGCCGCCGCATCCGTCTACGTCAACGAGCGCACGAGCCTCGCAGGCTTCGTCAAGGAGCTCGGCCGCAAGGCCTTCCCCGACCACTGGTCGTTCCTGCTCGGCGAGATCGCGCTGTTCAGCTTCGTCGTCGTGCTCATCTCGGGCACGTTCCTGACGTTCTTCTTCCAGGCCTCGATGGCCGAGGTCCACTACGACGGCTCGTACGTGCCCCTCAAGGGCGTCGAGATGTCGGTGGCCATGGCCTCGACGCTCGACATCTCGTTCGACATCCGCGGCGGCCTGTTCGTGCGCCAGATGCACCACTGGGCGGCGCTGCTCTTCGTGGCGGCCATCGGCCTGCACATGCTCCGCATCTTCTTCACGGGTGCGTTCCGCAAGCCGCGCGAGTTCAACTGGATCATCGGATTCACCCTCTTCATCCTCGCGATGGGTGAGGGCTTCACCGGCTACTCGCTCCCCGACGACCTCCTCTCGGGCAACGGCCTCCGCATCATCGACGGCCTGATCAAGGGCATCCCGATCATCGGCACCTGGACCTCGTTCCTGCTCTTCGGCGGCGAGTTCCCGGGCACCGCGATCGTCGGCCGCCTGTATACGCTGCACATCCTGCTGCTGCCGGCGCTCGTCGTCGCGCTCATCGCGATCCACCTCGTGCTGGTGGTCGTGCACAAGCACACGCAGTACGCCGGGCCCGGAAAGACCGAGCGCAACGCGGTCGGTCCGCCCATCCTGCCGATCTACGCGGCCAAGGCCGGCGGCTTCATGTTCATCATCTGGGGCGTGATCGCGCTCATCGCCTCGATGTTCACGATCAACCCGATCTGGAACTACGGACCCTACGACCCGTCCCCCGTGTCGGCGGGCACGCAGCCCGACTGGTACATCGGCTTCGCCGACGGCGCGCTGCGCCTGATCCCGCCGGGCTGGGAGTTCGTGTGGCTCGACCGCACCTGGTCGTTCAACATCCTCGTGCCGCTGATCGCGATCGGCATCTTCATCCTGCTCGTCGTCGCGTACCCGTTCATCGAGGCGTGGATCACCGGCGACAAGCGCGAGCACCACATCGCCGACCGTCCGCGCAACGCGCCCACCCGCACCGCGATCGGCGCCGCCGGCGTCACGTTCTACGCGAGCCTCTGGGCCGCGGCGAGCTCCGACATCCTGGCGACGCACTTCTCGCTGACCATGGAGGGCGTCATCCACGCGCTCCAGTTCACGACGATCGTCGGCCCGTTCATCGCCTACTTCATCGCGAAGCGCGTCTGCATCGCCCTGCAGAAGAAGGACCGCGAGATCGTGCTGCACGGCTACGAGTCGGGTCGCATCGTCAAGCTGCCCGGTGGCGAGTTCATCGAGGTCCACCAGCCGCTCGACGAGTACGACCGCTGGCGCCTCGTGAGCTTCACGACGTACGAGCCGCTGATGATCCGCCCGAACTCGCGCGGCAAGATCACCATCGGCCAGCGCATGCGGGCCGGCCTGTCGCGCTGGTTCTTCGAGGACCGTATCGCGCCGGTCACGAAGGGCGAGCTCGAGGCGGCGCACCACTCGTCGCACCACTGAGCCGACCGCTCTCCCGTCCGGGCACCGGTTCCATGTCGATCGACACGACATGGCTCCGGTGCCCGAACTGTCTCCTCGACCTCGACGCGGTCGACGAGCGCACGCTCGGATGCCCGACCGGACACCGCTTCGACGTCTCGAAGCACGGCATCATCACGCTCCTCCCGCCGAAGGCACCGAAGACGATCGGCGACGACCGTTCGATGCTCGACGCACGGGCGGCGCTCCTCGACAGCGGGGCGTACGCACCGATCGCGACCGCGATCGCCGACGCCATGACCGCTGCCGGTGTCGACAGCGCAGCGGATGCCGCGCGCATCGCCGACCTCGGCTGCGGCACCGGGTACTACTCGGCGTACCTCGCTGATGCACTCCCCACTGCCGAGTTCCTGCTCGCCGACCGCTCAGTCGATGCGGTGCGGATGAGCCGACGCGCCGTCGCCCGGTCCACGGGCGTCGTGCTCGACACCTGGCGGCCGCTGCCCCTGCGCGACGCCGTCGCCGACGTCGTCCTCGACGTCTTCGCGCCGCGCAATCCTCCCGAGTTCGCGCGGATCCTCCGGCCCGGTGGGGTGATCGTCGTCGTGGTGCCGACTGCCGACCACCTGCACGAGCTGCGCGCAGAGGGCGCGATGCTCGACGTGCCCCCCGAGAAGGCCGAGCTGGTGGCCGACCGCTTCCGAGCGGACGGGCTCGCGCGTCGGGCACGCACGGAGGTGTCGTACGCACTCGAGGCGTCGGCCGCGACACAGGCGCTGCTCGGCGACATGGGCCCTGCCGCGCATCACCCCGACCGCCGTCCGGCGTCGCCGGATCACGAC
>Ga0310900_10000929_pt1 | contig 10994 bp, 12 predicted proteins | sample C24D1metaG_FD_203879 | JGI IMG/M metagenome (GOLD analysis project Ga0310900, IMG submission 203879) | Lab incubated soil microbial communities from West Virginia University Organic Research Farm, Morgantown, WV, United States - C24D1 | ecosystem: Environmental > Terrestrial > Soil >...
ATTCCGGTTCTATCCCTCTTAGATGCAGTTTTTACACCAATCATTGCTTTCGATTCAGCCGAATATTATCAATAAGGCGTGTTTGGCCGAAAAACACGGCGGTTGCAAGAATGATCTCTCTATCTCCAATAGTTTCAATAAGTTCGAGCGTTTCTGAGTCAACCGCCTGGACGTAATCGAGCCTTGCTAACGGCTCGCTTTCAATCGTTTTTCGTACAGTTTCGACTAGTTTCGATGCCTTTCTTTCACCATTTTTGAACGCGAGTTTTCCCTCCCGCAGTCCGTTAAAGATAACGGCAGCTTTCTCGCGTTCCTCAGCCGTAAGATTCGCGTTTCGCGATGACATCGCGAGGCCAGATTCCTCGCGAACCGTAGGGACGACGACTATCTCCGTCTCGAACCCTAGATCGACAGTTAGCCGTTTTACAACGGCAATCTGCTGTGCGTCCTTCTGGCCGAAAAAAGCCGTATCGGGACGAACAGTGTTAAAGAGAATCGTAACGACTGTAGCAACGCCGCGAAAGTGCCCTGGCCGCGAAGCTCCCTCCAGTCCTTCAGAGACACCCTCAACATAGACGTATGTTGAAAACCCCGGGGGGTAGATCTCGTCTTCGTCCGGAGCAAAAATGTAATCCACCTCGTATTCTGCGAGCACCGCAGCATCCGCCGTCAGATCGCGAGGGTATCGTTCGAGATCGCCCTCGTCATTGAACTGCTCCGGGTTTACGAAGATCGACACGATCACCACGTCTGCGGCTTGACGCGCTTCTTTGACGAGCGTCAGGTGGCCTTCGTGCAGCGAACCCATCGTGGGTACGAACGCAACCGTCTTATTCTCCCTCCGCAGCTTACGGGAGATCGAGAACATTCGCTGTCTGCGGGTGATGATCTCCATCGTTAGCGAGCTGCAGAACTATTTCGCCGCCATTTCCTTTTTGATCTCGTCCGTCAGGCCGTACGATTCTTTTTCGCTCGGATACGCACCTGACTTTACGTCGCCAGTCCAACGCTGGATCGCGTCGGTCATCGCCTTCTTAAGGTCGACATACTGCCGCACGAAACGTGGCTGTCTCCCAAATGTCATACCTATCAGATCATGTAATACAAGGACCTGTATGTCGCATTCGACGCCAGCGCCGATGCCGATCGTCGAGATGGTGAGTGCCTTTGTGATCATGGCCGCGACTTCGCGTGGCACGAGCTCCAAAACGATCGCGAACGCGCCGGCTTCCTCAAGCATCTTCGCATCGTCGATCAGCCGTTTTGCCTGCTCAGCGGAACGGCCCTGCACCCGATAGCCGCCCATTTTGTAGACGGATTGAGGCGTAAGCCCGATATGCGCCACGACGGGAATTTCCTCGTCCACCAGCCGTTTTACCAGCTCTACGCGGTTCCTCCCGCCTTCAAGCTTCACCGCTTCCGCACCGCCGTATTTCATCAGCCGAAGCGCGTTCTGCACGCTCGTATCTTCGTTAACGTGATAGCTGCCGTAGGGCATATCCGCGATCACCATCGCCCGTTCCGTGCCACGTTTTACGGCGATGCACGCCGACACGATCTCATCCATCGAAACAGGGATCGTGTTTCCGTATCCGTGGATCACATTTCCAATGCTGTCACCTACAAGGATCATATCCACGCCCGCTTCGTCCACGATCCGGGCGGTCGGGTAATCGTAGGCTGTCAGGCAAACCAGCTTTTGGCCGTTTTCCTTGGCCGTTTTTATCGCTGGAAGGTAAACCTTTTCGGGTTTATCAGGTTGAAGATATGCCATAAATTTGCTCTAAGAATAGACCTTTGGTGTGTCCAAGTCTAGCGGGTTAGGGTCTTGTTCGTTACCGTTTAGCGGAGACGGCTGCCACCGGGCGACCCGGGAATTATCGGGTGACTCCGAAAGAATCGTCGATATATCCAGGCGTAGTATCGGATGAACAAAATCAGATGCGATCTCGCTCAGTGGGACGAGCACAAAATTGCGTAAATGCAGCCGCGGATGAGGAAGGATAAGGAACGGCGTATCCAAACAAGTTGAGCCGTAGAACAAGAGGTCCAGATCGATAGTTCGGGGAAGTTTCTGCGATTTTTCCTTTCGTCCAAGGAGATATTCGATCCGAAGCATCCGGGCCATCATTTGTGTCGGGCTGATCTGATCGACCTTCACCTCAACAGCCATATTAAGGAACGGCGGGGCCTCGGGCATGCCGACTGGGTCCGTCTCGTAAACACCGGACATTTTTGTGACATCGAAGCTTGCTTCAAGCAAGCCGCGAACCCCCAACAAAAGGTTTCCGGCCCTGTCGCCAAGGTTCGAGCCAATACTTACATATGCGATGACCGTCTCTGTCCTCACGATGGAATGATACCTTGATATTCGAATCGGACAATGTTGTCAATATGCCGATTCGATCAAAATGATTTACTTTTCATTATTTCGATGGTTCAATAAAGCAAGTTCGGGATGAACGAATCCAGTAATGCCTTGTTCTTAGGCATTCGGGCGGATAAACGGTGTGATCCGTCTTGACAAAAACACACACGCCGGTCCAAATGCCGCGAAGAAAATTCCGACATAGCCAACGGTTCAGTTCCCCGGCGGAACGCTCTCATCAGGAATATCTAGTCGATCAGCCCCTACAACAGACCACCCGCAACGAGCTTGTTCGCCTGATCCGAGGGGGAGAAGACACATATCTCGAACTGAAGGTAAAACTTTCGAATCCGGAAAGAATAACGCAGGGAATTGTCGCGCTTGCAAACACAAATGGCGGCACGATCATTTTCGGGGTGAATGACCAACTCAGGATCGAAGGCGTGAGCGACCCCGAAGTTGTAAGAGATGAGTTAGTTCGTATCTGTAGGGATGAGATCGTCCCGCCTCTTGTGCCATTGATCGATATGATAGCTTTCGATAGCGGCAAGCGGGTCGTTGCTATCGACGTTGAGGCCCGGAACCGCCCATATCGCACCCGCGACGGCCGGTTTTATATGCGCTTCGGCGCGGAAAAAAGGGAAGTTGCGCGCGAGCAGATCTCGATGTGGCTCGACGAGATTCGCCCGATTGGATACGAGAATATTCCGCTTTTCTCAGCAGAGGAAAGCGATTTTGACGACGGGCTGCTCTGGACATTCGCGGCCGGATTTGAAGAAACGACGCCAACTGCGAACCTTTACCACACCGCCGATTTTCTGAAGAGGGACCTGTTGCTCGCGGCAGGGGGACAGGACGAATTCTTTCCAACTGTTGCGGCCATGGTTCTCTTTGGAAAGAACGACCGCGTTCAGGAATTGTTCTCTCGTTCTCGCGTTACGCTCGCACGCTTTTCTGGCGACAACGGGGGTGCTCAATTGATCGAAAAGGTCGATGTAACAGGTAACTTGCTGACACAGCAGGAAGGTATCTTGCGGTTCATCGAGCGATATTGCGACCTGGTAAAGGACCGCCCCAAGAAAGCGGCGGCCGATCCCTCGCTGCCGGTTCGCCCGCGCGGCCGTTACCACGTCTATGCTGTGCGTGAAGCAGTGGCGAACGCGCTAGTGCACCGCGATTTTGTGCTGCGTGATATCGCTACGCGAATCTTCATTTACGACAGCTCGATCGAATTAATAAATGCTCGTCGAACGAAGGGTTTCGTTCCCCCCGGCTCGCGGGCGATTCGTTACGGCATCGCGCAGCGGCTTAATCCCCAGATCTCTTCTATATTTAACCGTCGCGAATACGGAGCCGGTGTTCCGCGCGGCGGAATTCCCATGATACTAAAGCAATCGGAACGGGTGTCCGGCCGTCGAGCCGAGATCTACACTGCGAACGACGAATTTAAGCTCAAGATCTATGGCGCGTAACGGAAGCGATGAATCCGCGGTAACGTCGATCGACAATCGCCTCATCTTTATCATAGCCGCCGCGTCGTCTATCGTTTACTTCTTTTCAAATCCCAGTCCGCAGAAACACTACGATTACACCTTTCGCGTTGCGGAGAACCTTCTTCGCGGCGGAATAGGATTCGCCGAGAAACAGCCGACATGGCTGAATGAATTTGTGCCGTTTGAAGGCTTTTACTACTCGGTCTTTCCGCTTGGGGCGGTGCTTTCGATGCTGCCCTTTGCATTTCTGAAGGTAATCGGACTCATAATTGAAATGCCATCGGCGTTTTTAGCCGCCTTGTGTGCTGGTTTGTGCGCGTTGTTTTTAATGCTGATCGCCCGGCGTTACGAAATTAGTCGAACGCGGATCATTTTGATGTCGCTCGGAGTTCTTTTCGGAACGTGGACATGGACCAACGTAACGATGGGCGGGGCTTGGCAGCTGGCCCTCGGGTTTGCCTTGGTGGGCGAACTCGGAGCGATCTATTTCACGGTTTACAACCGAAAACCTTTGCTTGCGGGTGCCTTCTTTGCATTGGCCTTTGGAAACCGGACAGAAATTCTTCTGACCGCTCCGATATTCTTGTATTTACTCTGGCGCAAGTCAGAACCGCCCGAGGTATCGGGCGGGTCCATTGCGACGGAAAACCCACTCGTTACTACGGGTGGTTCTGACAAGTATTCCCCCCTTGCGTATTTTTGTGTGGTGCCGTTTTTACTCGGTATCGCAACGTTGGCATATAACTACGTTCGATTTCATTCGATCAGTGATTTTGGCTATGCACGGATTCCTGGGGTGCTAAACGAGCCATGGTACACTCACGGAATTTTTTCCATTTATTACATTCCGAGGCAGATGTGGGAAATGATCTTACGATTATGGGAGTGGCGTCCAACGTTCCCATTGCCGATGCCAAATCCGTTCAGCAGTTCGATCCTTATCAGCAGTCCATTCCTCCTTTTTGCGCTTCGGCCCGGCGCGCGAGACAAAATACTTAAGTACATATGTTGGGCCGCCGTGCTGATCATCTGTGTGGTGCTCTGGATGCACGGAAACTCAGGCGGGTGGCAATTTGGCTACCGGTATGCGATCGCGATCCTACCGTTTCTGTTTGTGATAATGCTGGAGAGTTCGCCGAAGAAAGTCACTCTCTTGGAGTGGGCCGCCTACTCCGTTTCATTCGCGCTCAACGCCTACGCGACATGGCTGTTTCATTGGACAACCTATCTGCGTCCATAGACGAATCTCGATCGGAATTTTTGTTTTTGGCTGTTAGCTATTAGCTTATAGCTGTTAGCTTTATGCTCCTGGACCTGTCTCCACTCCGCGTCTCCCGCGACTACCGTCTGCTCTTCTTCGGGCAACTCGTCTCCTTTTTTGGATCGATGATGACGTTTATCGTTGTGCCCTGGCAGATGTACCAGTTGACCGGGTCGTCGGCGATGGTCGGTTACATTGCGCTTGCCGAGTTCGTCCCGATGTTCACGCTCGCATTTGTTGGCGGCGCGCTTGCGGACTACGTCGATAAGCGGATGATGCTGCGGCTTACAGAGATCGGCCAGACGTTCCTGACGGCTGTTTTGCTTGTTAACGCGCTGCTTCCCGAGGCGCAGATCTGGATATTGTTCGTGTGCGTCGCGCTGCATGCCGGGCTTGCCGCCCTGCAGCGCCCCGCTTACGAGTCCTTTATTCAAAAAGTGATCCCGACGGACATGATGTCAGCGGTGATGGCGCTCAATTCGATCCGGTTTCACATAGGGATGATCGTCGGTCCGGCAGTCGCGGGAATTATCGCAACCCAGCTCAGTCCCGCGGTCGCTTATTCAATCGACCTTGTTACGTTCGCCGCATCATTGATCGCAGTATTTATGCTTCGATTTGTTCCAGCGCCCGAGAATGCCGAAAGACCGAGTTTTGCCGGTGTAAAACGGGGCGTGCGTTATGCCTTTTCACGGCAGGAGCTGCTAGGGACGTATTTCATCGATATTGCCGCCATGTTCTTCGCATTTCCCCAAGCCTTATATCCCGCCCTCGCGGTTATTTATGGCGAACGATATATCGGATTCTTTCCGGCTGCGATCGCGATCGGCGCGTTGACTGCGAGCCTTACCTCGGGGTGGACGCGAAACATTCATAGGCACGGCGTGATGGTTACGGTCGCCGCGTTGATGTGGGGTGTGGCGATCCTGTTCTTTGGTTTGGTCGAGAGCATTGTCCCGGCACTGTTGTTTCTCGGCGCGGCAGGCTTCTTCGATATGATCTCGGGGATATTTCGCGGATCGATCTGGAATCAGACGATCCCGAATTACCTTCGCGGGCGTTTGGCCAGCCTCGAGATGATCAGCTATCTTACGGGCCCGATGCTCGGAAGCGCGAAGATGGGGATTGTAGCTGAAAAATGGAGTGTTAAGTTTGCCTTGGTTTCCGGCGGTATCATGTGCGTTGTTGCAGTTGCCGGCATAGCATTGATTCTTCCGAAATTCTATAAGTATGACGGCCGCGAAGGCGTGAAGCAGCGCGAACGCGAAGAGGCTGAAAGAGCTGAAATGTTGCGTGTTTCTGAGGCAGAGTTCTGATAATTAAAATTTCGCTTGACAGCAACTTTGCTTCCAACATAATATAACCAAGTGGTTATATTAGAAATGGTGGACTCGCGAATTGAATCCAACCGGCTGGACGCAACATTTGCGGCCTTGGCCGATCCGACGCGGCGTGCAATATTGGCTCGCCTTGCGAACGGGGAGGCGACGGTCAACGATCTCGTGAAACCGTTCAATATCAGCCAACCCGCCATCTCGAAGCACTTGAAGGTGCTCGAGCGGGCGGGACTGATCTCAAAGGATATCGACCGACAGCGTCGGCCCCGTAGAATCGAAGCCGCACCCATGGCTGAGGCAAACGCATGGCTCGAAAAATACAGGGAGTTTTGGGAAGTTAATTACAAGCGTCTTGATAGTTTGTTGGACGTTATGAAAACCGCAGAGAAGAAAAAGAAATCGGAGGTAAAAAGAAAAAATGAGTAACAGCGATCTGAAAGTTGAAGCAAGAGGCGAGCGGGCACTTGTGATCTCACGAACGTTCAATGCTCCGGTAGAAATGGTTTTTGACGCACATACAAAGCCAGAACTTGTACGGCAGTGGCTGCTCGGGCCGGAAGGTTGGACGATGCCCGTCTGCGAGATCGATTTGCGTCCCGGCGGCAGATATCGGTATGTGTGGAAAAAGGAAAAGACCGGCGATGAAATGGGGATGGGGGGGGAATTCAAGGAGGTCACACGGCCGGAAAAATACGTTGCGACTGAGAAGTTTGACGAATCGTGGTACCCAGGTGAAGGGTTATCGACAACAACATTCGAAGAACGAGCCGGCAAAACTTATTTCCAGAATGTGATGCAGTATGAATCCAGAGCGGCCCGTGAGGCAGTATTAGCATCGCCGATGGAAGAAGGCCTTGTCGTTGGCTACGACCGACTTGAGTCGCTGCTAAATAAACAGGCGCAGGCGGCAGGCCAGGGGGAATAGGATGCAAAAGATAACAACATTCCTTACGTTCAAGGAACGCGGAGCTGAAGCCGTGGACTTTTACGCCACACTTTTCAAGAATTCCAAGGTCTATGCGATGCACAAGCATCCTGGTGGTGGACCGCTGCCCGAAGGCGCCTTGCTGCACGCAAGTTTCGAGCTTGATGGGCAGCCTTTCATGGCAATGGATGGTGGTACGAGTTTTTCGTTTTCGCAAGGTTTTTCACTATTTGTTAACGCGGAGACTCAGGATGAGATCGATCGGTTATGGGATGCGTTAAAGGCCGACGGTGGCCGCGAAGATCGGTGCGGTTGGGTCCAGGACAAATTCGGAGTTTCATGGCAGATCGTGCCGCCGGTGCTGGGCCAATTGATGGGCGGGTCCGATCGTGAACGTGCAGGCCGCGTGATGCAGGCGATGCTGAAGATGAACAAGCTGATCATCAAAGATCTCGAAGAAGCCTAAAATGGCGAACGAACATACTGCGAGTGAATTTAGGAGACGTTTGACGGCGCTTCAGTCGGACGAAGAATTGCGAAAGATCCAGCGTTATTTTCCCTTCAAGGACGGGAAGCAGCCGAAAGACGACTATTTCATCGGCGTGAAGATGGGCGAAATCTTCAAGCTTGGAAAAGAATTCAGCGACATGCCCGTCGGCGAGATCGAGATGTTGATGGAAAGCCCGGTACACGAAATTCGCGCCGGTGCAATGAGCATCATGGGGCAGTGTGCGAAAGGCAAAAAGTGCAGCGAGGAGCGTTTGAAGGACCTGTACGATCTTTACATTCGCCGTCACGACCGAATCAACAATTGGGACCTTGTCGATCTCGCATCATATTATGTCGTCGGCAAATATCTTGCGGACAAGCCGCGGGATGTCTTATACAAGCTTGCGAGGTCCGAGGATATGTGGGAGCGCCGGTCGGCGATTCTTGCGACCGCGCATTTTATTCTGAAACAGAAGCAGGTCGACGATACATTCAAGATCGCTGAAATACTTGTCAACGATAAAGAAGATCTTGTTCACAAGGGGACCGGTTGGATGCTCCGTTCGGCCGGCGATATCGACCGGAAACGGTTGTTGGCATTCCTGGACGACCATGCCGCGACGATGCCGCGTGTATTGCTTCGGTATTCGATCGAGAAGCTCGATAAACGGCAGCGGGATCATTATCTTGGACTAAAGAAAAGGCGACATAAACCATGAACATATTAAAAAGTATCGGGGCGGTCCTAGCTGGGTTGGTATTTATTATTTTCACTCACACTCTGACGGACTCCATTTTGGAAACGGCTGGAATCTTCCCACCACCCGATCAGGGCTTGCACGTTACGTGGATGCTTGTCTTCGCTTTGGCGTATCGGATCATTCTTTCGATCGTCGGATGCTTCATCACTGCCAAGCTCGCGCCGACTAATCCGATGAAGCACGCGCTCATCCTTGGACTCATCGGCGTTTTCGCGAGCACAGTCGGCGCCGTGTTTGCCTTAAGAATGGATCTTTCAGCTACTTGGTACCCGATCGCATTAGTGCTGGTATCTATCCCGTGCGCATGGCTCGGGGGCCGCCTTGCGGAGCGAAATGCTAACATTACCTGATGCCGATCCTGAGAAAACGCGAGATCGAAAATCTCGAACAATTGAGCGGGGAAGAGTTGCAGGCGTTTCTCGATTCGCTGCCTGCGGGACAAGAAACGATCAGCGAGTTGCTCGATTTTCTTGAAGACGAATTATTCGACAAGGAATGCAATCACAGCCTGCAATACTCGATGCGGTTCATGATGGAAAGCAAACTCGATTTTCCAAAAATTACCAGCTGGCTGAGCAATAATGGGGGCTACTGCGATTGCAAGGTTATGGAGCAGATCGCCCCTATCTGGCGGAAAAAATTCGGTGATGATTAGGAAGTTTTGAGCGCTTTCCTAAGATATCGTCCCGTGTGAGAATCCTCTTTTTTTGCAATCTTTTCAGGCGTTCCGGCCGCCACGATCTCGCCTCCGCCGATACCGCCCTCCGGGCCGAGATCGATCACCCAGTCAGCCATCTTGATCACGTCTAGATTGTGTTCGATCACAACCAGACTGGCACCGTTATCGATCAGCGCATTGAAGGCAGTAAGTAACTTGTTGATGTCTTCAAAATGCAATCCTGTCGTCGGTTCATCAAAGATAAAAAGCGTTTTAGCGTTCGTTGATTGCGTTAGATGGGACGCAAGCTTTACACGCTGGGCTTCGCCGCCAGAAAGCGTTGTGGCCGATTGGCCCAAACGCAAGTATCCCAGTCCGACTGAATCCAAAACCTTCAACCTATTGATCAACTTCTTAACATCCTTGAAGAAAAAGATTGCCTCGCGGACGGTAAGGTCGAGGGCCTCATGAATATTTTTGCCCTTATATCGGATCGAAAGGACTTCATCGCGAAATCGAGTGCCGCGGCAATCTTCACAGGTAAGTTCGACGTCGGCGAGAAACTGCATTTCGACGATGACCGTGCCGCTTCCCTGGCAAGTCTCACAACGGCCGCCGGGAACGTTGAACGAAAAATGCGAGGAATTAAAGCCTTTCGATTTTGCGGTCTGCGTTGATGCAAACACGTCGCGGATCGCATCATAGGCTTTGATATATGTAACGGGATTAGATCTCGGGGTGCGGCCAATCGGCGACTGATCGACCAGGATGATGTCGTTGATTTGCTCCCCGCCCTTGATCTCCTTGAACAAACCGACGCTTGAGTTCCATTCGCCTCTTTGCTTTTTCAGGCCGGCATAAAGTACTTCATGTACAAGCGTCGATTTGCCTGAGCCTGAGACTCCTGTTATACAGACCATCAGACCGAGCGGGATCTCGGCAGTCACATTCTGCAGATTATGTTCGCGGGCACCCGTTATCCTGATCTTTTCCTTGCCGGGCTTTCGGCGTTTCTTCGGGATTTTGATCTCAGCATCCCCGCGAAGATACCGAGCCGTTAGCGAGCTTCGATTTTTCAGCAGCCCCTCGAACGAACCTTCGAATACGATCTCTCCGCCAAGCTCACCAGCGAACGGGCCGATGTCGATGATGTGGTCCGCTGCTCGCATTGTATCTTCGTCGTGCTCGACTACGAGCAGAGTATTACCGATGTCTCGAAGGTTCTCGAGGATCCTCACGAGCCGGGCATTATCGCGCGGATGCAGGCCGATGCTTGGCTCGTCGAGGACATAAAGCGTTCCGACCAGTAACGAACCAAGATTTGTCGCGAGCTGGATCCGTTGGGCTTCGCCGCCAGAAAGGGTGGCCGCGAGCCTGTTTAGCGTTAGATATTCTAAGCCGACCTCAACGAGAAACTTCAGCCGACGGCGTATTTCAAGTAAGAGCTTTTCAGCGATCTTTTCACGCTCATCAGAAAGTCTGAGAGTTTCAAAAAACTCGTAGGCGTCGGTGATCGAGAGCGCGAGGACCTCCGGCAGGGAGCGGCCATCTATTTTCACGTCACGCGCTTCCTGACGCAGCCGTGCGCCGTCGCAATCGGGACATCGCGTGTAGCCGCGATATTTCGCTAGAAAAACGCGAACGTGCAGTTTGTACTTCTTCGTCTCAAGCCATTTGAAAAATCCTTTGATCCCGCGCCAGC
>Ga0310900_10000936_pt1 | contig 10966 bp, 7 predicted proteins | sample C24D1metaG_FD_203879 | JGI IMG/M metagenome (GOLD analysis project Ga0310900, IMG submission 203879) | Lab incubated soil microbial communities from West Virginia University Organic Research Farm, Morgantown, WV, United States - C24D1 | ecosystem: Environmental > Terrestrial > Soil >...
GCTAGTGGATTTGAAGGTTGGTACGGATGACAATGGCAGTCTTGGCATGCTGATTTGGATTGTTTCACCTCTTCTTACGATGGTTATTCTTCGTTCTTTCATGGGAGATGGTTGGAAGGATTTTGGTATTAAGCCAAACCTGAAGGAGAATATCCAACCTTATTTTGTGAGCATTCTTTTCTTCCCCATCTTGGCTGCGATCCTTATTTTAATCGGACAAAATATGAAGTGGTTGGATGCGGCGAATCTATCATCGTCATTTCTAGCTGCATTTGGGATGGCCCTCATACCTGCTTTTATAAAAAATATTTTCGAAGAATTTGCTTGGAGAGGTTACCTGGCTCCGAAGCTGTATTCGATCGGATACAACAGGCTTTTCTTTCATATTTGCGTCGGCCTGATTTGGGGAGCATGGCATATTCCCTACACATTTGTCATTATGCACACTACCGAAAGTATGATCACCTTTATTCCGCGTATGTTAATTGGCGTTGCTGCTTTATCCATCGTGTTCGGAGAAATATGGATCATGACACGAAGCGTATGGCCCGCTTTGATCATGCATACGGCAGGAAATTCCGTTCTGGATACTTTATTTTTAAAAAACTACCTGGTCGTACCTAAAGCATATGAATATTTAGTTATGCCTACATCGGGAGTAATCCCTATAGTGGTTACTTTATTAGTGGGATTCTGGCTGTATAGAAGGAATACCAAAACTTATAAAAAGGAAAGCTCAGGCGGTTATAGCCCCGTCAAGTATACAGTGAAATAAGAACATTAAGCGGCGACCGCTTCTCGGTATTCAACCGGGGAGAGGTCGCCTATTTTTTTCTGGAAGCGTTCAGGTTTCTCTATTTTAATGATATAAATGTTTAAGTACAGTATTAACTCCCTGAACAACTCTTTTGTATAAGAAATACACCAAATCGGAGAAGCGAATGGCGCTGCTAACCCGTTAAGCTTAAGTAGGATGTGAGTATTCGCAATTTCTGCCTTAACCTTTTTCAGTCTTGTATTCTACGCTACTATTTGTATATAGTGTCTCCTATAGGTGCTAAAAAGATAGTTTGCAGGAGGCGAACAAGCATGTTTAAAAAATACCGCATCGACTACCTTCTGTTCGGCGGTTCAGCAGCATTCATCGTAACGCTTCTTACCATTGTCATTTGGATCGCCTATTCATACTCCGCACAGCAGATGGTGCAGAATACGTCCTATTATCAGCAAGGTCTGCTTAACGAGCTTTATAATAAAGTCGATATTCAAATGAAATCGATCGAACAGATTTCGTTGACGGCCAGCCGGAACACGAATCTGCTGGATTATGTAAGCCTGCCGGAGAATCCCTATTCCAATTACAAGAAGCGTAAGGAAATGGAGTCGTTCCTCGCACAGCTTACGTTCTCGACACCCGATATTGAGTCCGTTCATTTCTATATTAAGCAAACGCTTCAATTCGAGCCGCAGGGCCCCGTGAAATTTATCCAGCATGATTTAATCAAAGAAGAGGACTGGTACAGCCCGGCTATCGAAAATAACGACTTCGGCTGGATCGGAGAGCACGCGATCCGGACCGCTCAAGGCGAGAAGCAGGTCATCAGCTTTGTCCGCAAGGTATATTCGGTTACGGGAGATTACCGCGGGCTGCTGCTATTGAATATTAAAGCGTCTTCGATTAAGAAGCTGATCGAAAGCCATAATCCAACAGCTAACCGGATTCTGCTCGACTCCGGCGGACGGCTTATTACGATGATCGGCGGGGACACCATGTCGCAGGACCAGATCAGGGCCTACTTGGAAAACATCAACGGCGAGTCCGGTTATATGAGAACGAAAGCTGTCGTGAGCAGCGGCCGTGCGGATTCAAGCGAAGATCTGATGGTATGGGCTAAGCACTTCAATCGGGACTGGACGCTGATCGAATCGACGCCATGGGAGGAAATTACGGGAGGAAGCTTTCGTCTTGCAATGGTGCTGCTGCTGGCGGGAGGCTCGGCCGTGCTTATCGCCCTATGCTTCAACTTGTTTTTTTCCCGGCAGTTTGTAAAGCCGATCGGACTGCTCCTGCAGGAAATGAGCCGAAATTCGGTGAACGTTAACAAAATTAATTTGCCGGCAGGGTACCGTAATGAATTCGGCGCGTTATTTGCAGGCTACCGCAAGCTGCTCGAGCGTATTCAGGAGTTGTACGCCTCGCTGGAGGATCAGTACCGGAGACAGAAGGAGGCTGAGATCAAAGCGCTGCAGGCGATGATCAATCCGCATTTTTTGTATAACACCTTGGATCAGCTGAACTGGATGGCGATTGCAGGCGGACAGGAGAAGATGAGCACTATACTGGAATTAATGGGCAAAATGTTCCGCATCGGCCTATCGAACGGTGAAAGCGTAATCATGATCCGTGACGAATTGCAGCACATGGAGTGCTATATGCAGATTCAGCAGATTCGGCTGGGTGAGCAGTTCGCTTTACGGGTAGACGTACCTGAAAGCATCAAGGACTTATCTATTCCGAAGATGACGCTGCAGCCTTTTATCGAGAATGCTATTATGCACGGGTTTCACGGTAAAAAAGAAGGAACGATCGAAGTTAGCGCGGAGATCACCAAGGATGCTGCAGTCGTCTTTCGAATAACCGATAACGGCATTGGTCTAAGGGATGACTGGCAGAAGCCGAAGAAGAGAAAAACAGGAGGATACGGAATCCGGAACGTCCGTGAACGCATTGACATTTATTTTGGCGGCAGCTACGGTCTAGAGCTGAAGCCGAATACGGATGGCCCCGGGACAACGGTCCTCATACGCATTCCGGTGTTAAACAATAAAGAAGAACAGGGTGATGCGGCATGTGGAAAATTGTAATTATCGATGACGACCGGAACGTGTTGGAAGGAATGAAAAACGTCATCCCCTGGGCGGAGCTTGATGCGGAATGGGTCGGGGAGGCGATGGACGGGGAAGAAGGACTGCGGGTCGCTCTAGAGTGTCAGCCCGATATTGTGATCACCGATATTTATATGCCCGTGCTCAGCGGCTTGGATATGGTGGAGCAGCTGAACAAGGCGAATTTTCACGGGAAGATTATTGTTCTAAGCGGCTACGCTGATTTCGAATATGCAAGACAAGCGCTTCGGCTTGGGATAGCCGATTATTTAAACAAACCGATTAGCGTTCAGACGATTCAGGATGTACTGGGGAGAACGATCGCGGCATTGGAGGAAGAGCTGGAGCAAAGACATCGAAATGAAGAGCTGGAGGAGAAGCTGAAGCTATACGAGCCGTTCGTTGAGAAAGAATGGATCAAATCGATCTCCACGGGACCGGATCATACGAAGCTTCCGGTTACCCGGATGATTCCTGAAGCGTACCGCTATTGGAACGACCGCCGCCATGCCGTGATTGGCATTGAAATTATTCGTACGGACCGGGTTACCAGGGCCTCGACGAAGGATTTGAGCTTGTTCAGGTTCGCCATCGCTAACATTATTCAGGAGCTCTCCCGCGAGGAGTGGCCAGATTCTCATTATGTTGAATTATTCAGCAGCCACTCGGCGGTTATCCTTCATGCTCCGAATGAAGAATGGAGCGACCTTACGATGAAGCAAGCTTACCGCTTTGGGGAACGGGTTATTCAAAGCGTCCGCTCCTTCTTAGATATTACGCTTCATGCCGGCATTGGAACGTTTAAGCCGAATTGGATGGAAATTGCGGATTCGACCGAGGAGGCTTTCCAGGCTCTTTACTTTAAAAACACCGCGCCAATAGAAGGCATTCACTTATACGAATATGTTCATGGCGGAAAAAAGGAGCAGCAAGCTTACCCGATCTCCCTCCGTCCGGTTAAATTTTATCAGCAAATGGCAGAGGCCATGAAGCTGTTTCAAGAAGATAAGGCGAAGGAGATTGTGGATGATTACTTCGGCCAGTGGAGCAAGGGCGGGGATGTATCGGCCCGCAATCTTGAAATGCTGGGTACGGAGCTTTGGACTATTTTTGCGTATACGCTATTTGAAGTCGGCATTCAATTGGAAGACTTCGCCAAGGTGGACGAGGTTACCCGGGAGCTGCGTTCCGTAACGACGCTGGAGCAGTTGAAGGAGTGGCTTTACGGAAAAATTGATATGATTTGCGGCTCCCGCAGCGGCAATGAGAACATCAAGCATCGACAGGCCGTTGATTTTATCGTCCAGTTTATCCATGAGCATTATGCCGAGCCGATTACGATATCCGATCTGGCGGATCGTATTCATATTTCGAGAAACTACTTAAGCCTTCTCTTTAAGAAGGCGATGGGAGAGTCCTTCAACAGCTATTTGACGCGGATTCGGATGGAAAAGGCGAAAGAAATGATTTTGGAAGGGAAGCACTTGATCTACGAGGTGGCGGACCGGGTCGGTTATAAGTATGTGCCGTATTTCAGTACGTTATTTAAAAAGTATACCGGCTGCAATCCGACAGATTTGTATAAAAATAAGCCATAGTATCTCATAGAGGACTGGGATTCGGGACACGAATTTGCAGTCTTCTTTTTGTGTTCATTTGTATAACAAAGTGTTCATCGTTCCTATTTTTCATCACCTAAATGTCTTATATGATTAATTTATAAAAACCAGACAGAGGTGATGCTTACTATGAATAGGAGCTCTTCCACAGTTATTTCCAGTGCGGCGAAAGCGATTCCGGCCCCGAAAAAGAAGTCGATACTGAGCCGTTTTCTGAGCAGATGGGAATCACCGGTCGCCGGATATTTATTTTTGGCTCCATGGCTGATTGGACTTTTTTTATTGACGTTCTGGCCGATGCTGCAATCGCTGTACTTCTCGTTCACGAAATATTCCCTGCTGGAGCAGCCGGAATGGACCGGCCTCGGGAACTATGAACGGATTTTTACTTCCGATGCGGTGTTTGTCCAATCCCTGAAGGTCACGTTTTTATTCGTTCTATTCTCGGTTCCGCTCAAGCTGATCGCCGCGCTGCTGATTGCGATGCTGCTTAAGCAAAATATTCGCGGCATGTCCTTTTACAGAACGATGGTTTATCTCCCTTCCTTGATCGGGACCAGCATTGCGGTGTCTATTCTGTGGAGAAATATCTTTGACTCGGACGGGCTGTTCAATCAGCTGCTGGCCTTGTTCGGCATAAAAGGGGTCAGCTGGATCACCAATCCGCATACCGCGCTTGGAACGCTGATTTTGCTGGTGGTTTGGCAGTTCGGCTCCTCGATGGTTATTTTTTTGGCCGGACTCAAGCAAATATCGACGGAGCTGTACGAAGCTTCATCAGTGGACGGAGCCACCAGGCTCAGACAGTTTTTCAGTATTACGATTCCGATGCTTTCGCCGGTCATTTTGTTTAATTTAGTGCTTCAAACGATCGGCTCTTTCCAAATGTTCACGCAGGCATTCATCATTACGGAGGGCGGACCGATCAACTCTACGTATATGTACGCCCTATATTTGTATGACCGCGCATTCGGACGGCTGCAGATGGGGTACGCCTCGGCACTAGCTTGGATCATGCTCGTCATCATTGCCGTTTGCACAGCGTTGATCTTCATGAGCTCGAAGTACTGGGTATTCTACGAGAACGATGGGAGGAAAAAAGGATGATGCGGAGCTCTACACGAAGCATGCTGCAAAAAAATGTGCTGCTCAGCCTGTTAAGCCTTGTCATGATGTATCCCGTCTTTTGGTGGATCGGGGCTTCGTTAAAGACGAATGAGGAAATGTCGAGGCCCGGTCTCTTTCCCGAGCATCCGATGTGGAGCAATTTCAGCGACGGCTGGACGGCGATACCTGAATTTACGTTCACCCACTTCTATCTGAACACCTTTCAATTGATTATAGGCGTGCTCCTTACAACCATTGTTGCCTGCAGCCTGACCGCTTTCGCTTTTGCCCGGCTCGATTTCCCGCTGCGCGGCTTGTGGTTTTCGATCCTCTTGCTGACGCTCATGCTGCCCAGTCAGGTCACGCTGGTACCGCAGTATGTGATGTTTAACGGCTGGGGCTGGGTCGATACGTTGTTGCCTTTTATCGTTCCGCATACGCTGGCGGGCGGCATCGGCGGCTCCTTCTTCGTCTATCTGCTGGTCCAGTTTATTAGAGGCATTCCGAAGGAACTGGATGAATCGGCCAAAATGGACGGTTGCAGCTGGTTCGGCATCTACTGGCGGATCGTGCTGCCTTTGACGAAGCCGGCATTGGTGACGGTAGCCATCTACTGCTTTCTGTGGAACTGGGATGACTTTCTCGGCCATTTGATTTATATTAACTCAGTGGATAAATACACGGTCGGTTTAGCACTGCGGATGTTCGTCGATTCCCAGTCATCCGTCCCTTGGGGGCAGCTGCTCGCGATGTCCCTCGTTTCCATCGTACCTTCCGTCCTGATCTTTTTCCTGGCACAGCGCCACTTCGTAGAAGGGATAACGGCCGGATCGGTAAAAGGCTAGAAAGAATGCATTTCTATAATAAATTGTGCATCCCTCGTATACCCGATTATCAGATTGGTTGCTAATATATGAAATGTAAACGGTTTATCCATTCCTAAGGGGGATTTACTATGAAGATCAATGTAATGAAATCGCTTACCGTTCTACTATCGGCAATTATGCTTTTAAGCGCTGCCGCTTGCAGCGCCAATGACAAAAACACAGCAGCGGAAAGCACGGATCAACCGGCGGCAGCAAGCGAGGTAAAGCTGCGCATTTTATGGTGGGGATCTCAGTCCAGACACGATGCAACTTTGAAAGCGCTCGATTTGTATACGCAAAAAAATCCGAATGTGACGTTCGAGCCCGAGTTTTCCGGCTGGGAAGGCTACTGGGATAAGCTGGCCACCCAATCCGCAGCGAAAAATGCGCCGGACATTATTCAAATGGACGCGACTTATTTGGCGGAATATGCGGGCCGTAATCAACTGGCCGATCTGTCTACCGGCATATCGACGGGGGATATCGATGCGGCTCTCTTGAACACAGGGAAATATCAGGATAAGCTGTACGCGATTCCTCTCGGCAATAATGCAATCGGGATGGCCTTTAATAAAGAGGCTGTAGAAAAGCTGGGCATTACGAAGCCGGAGAACGGCTGGACTTGGGACCAGTTTTTCGCCTTCGGCAAAGAAGCGAAAGCCAAGCTCGGTTCTGATAAATACGTATTTTCCGACTTCTCATCCTCTTTCCAGCAATTCACAAATTATCAGCTGAGCAAAGGTTTAGGGCAGGTGTTTACGGATGACGGTAAGCTGAATTTAGACAAGGATACGTACCTCGAATTTGAACGTAAATTTGCCGAGCTGCGCAAGGAGGGAATTGTGCCTCCGGGCGAGGTGAGCGTGACGGACAAAGAATTGGACCCTCAGCTTGACCTTATGGTAAACGGTACTACCCTGCTGCGTATCGTTCACGCCGCACAATCCAACAGCTTTGACAGCTTGAAGCCAGGGGTATTCGAATTCGTGACGATCCCGAGAAACAAAGAAGCCGGCGGCTGGCTCAAACCGTCGATGTTCTGGAGCGCAAGCGCTAACTCGGAGCATGTGGAGGAAGCGAAGAAGTTTATCGACTGGTTTATTAACGATCCGGAAGTGGCTGAGCTTTTGGGTACATCCCGCGGCGTTCCTGTCTCCAATAAGATCGTCGAGCAGCTGACTCCGAAATTTACCGCTTCCGATAAAATGGGCATATCGTTAATTGCAAATACGGCGCCGGATGCTCAGCTGTATGTACCGGAGCCTAAGGGCTGGAGCAACTTCGCACAGAAAGACTTCAGAGCGGTCGGCGAAAAAATCATGTTCGGTGAAATTACGCCGGAGCAAGCCTATGAGGAGCTGGCGGAATTGGCGAAGGATTATGAGTAATTGATAAGGATGGACAGTAAAAAAAGCCTTACTTCGGTAAGGCTTTTTTTACATGCTGCTTCATGCGCCAATATACATCTGTATGAAATAAATGTTAGAGATCCGCTGCAGGAAGTATGTATTCACATTTAGGATAAACGCAAAGCTTACTGCAGCAAATTTACTTTAAGTGTTACGGGATTGTACGGAAGGTTGCCCCTTTTGAGAATGCTTTCGGGTAAATTTCCGAACCCAGGGAATAACCCAGTAATCCCCGCCGAAGCGGCCCGCGTTCATCCCTGCTGCCAGAAGGGAAAATTGGATGAGGATCAGGTTCGGATTGTGGCTGATCGCCCCGGCAAACAAAAAATTGAAGTTCATGAAGATGCCCATGAATGCCGCGAACGTGGTGAGCGTGCCTGTGATAAGGCCAATGCCGACGAGAAACTCGCCCCATGGAACCAGCAAATTAAACACATCCACATTCGTCAGGGCGAAGCCTTGCAGGAAGTCTCCGTACCATTGTTGAACGACAGGCCTTTCTCCACCAGTCTTGGCAATCGCCCCCGATATAAATCCGGAAGCATCGAACGGCTTGCCGCCGGACAATTTCCCCCACCCGGCCGAAATGAACTTCCATCCCACATACAGCCGCAGCACAGTCAGAAATATGGCCGCCGTTACACTGTTTCGCAACCAATTCATCATAAAAAATCCCTCCAAAATAAGTAGTTGGCCATCATGATTCGACCAGAAATAAGGTGCCGCTATGTGCAGCTTTGTTGATCCACCTCCTCCATGTTCCCTCAGGAAACAAATTTAATCTGAAGACACATTGTTGCATTATGGAAACTTTTGATGATTTTAATATAAGCTGAAGAAAGGTTTTTGTAAACCAAAATTTGTAAACCTTAAGAGGTGCTTGTTTGATAAAAAAGATTTCTAGATTAGGAACGTCAAAAAGCGCCAGCTGCGAGCTGACGCATAAAATCGGATGTATGAAAATAGGCAATAGCCTCAATCAATAATTGCCATAGGCACATACACTATCTCGGTAAGGATTCATTTATCGGGAGGAATATTTCATGAATTATGTAGTGCGGCCCGGCGATACATTATGGTCGATCGCATCGAGATTCGGAACGTCCGTTCAAGCGATCATGCAGGCGAACGGCCTTTCGAACCCAAACTATATTTATGCCGGATTAACACTGTATATCCCTGTACCCGGCCCGCCTTTTCCACCAGGTCCTCCAGGTCCTCCAAGTCCTCCAGGTCCACCTTTTCCGCCCGGCCCGCCATTCCCGCCTGGCCCGCCCGGACCGGATAACCTGGAGCGAAGAGTAACGCGCTTGGAACGTCAAATGGAACAGTTGACCAACGAAGTCCAACGCCTCCGCAGGCGCGTGGACCGTCTGGAACAGCAATCATAAAAGGGATCCGCTTCGGCGGATCCTTCTTCCGTTTTAAGTTATTTTACAAGAAGCGTTTGACTAATATCGTTCAAAATAAGTTGAACGGCAGAATTTCATCCTTATCGGTCCGGTCATCGCGTGTTATCCCGGTTAGAATAAATAGCTATATTGTATTTCCACAGGATAGAAGACCATTTTCAGCGAAATGAAGCTACTATGTTGTACTTCGTACAACTTAGAAGCCCCTAAATCAGCCTTCAACCGAAAATAGCAGCTTTTTATTGCAAATGTGCAGGATAGAGCAAGGTTAGGCGCTAATAAAGGAAAAGTTATTGCAAATTTACAGGATAGCGATTCATTTGGTGTAAGTTCGAGATAGCTCCAAGCAGGAGCCGTATTTTTCGAGCATTTGCAACTAATTAGAATGACAAATCCCGCTATACGTGGCTCAAACATATCATCAAGCTGAGTAAAGTGAGGTTGTTCACTTATGCGACTCAGCGTACACTCAATCTATCGTTCAATTTATATCGTTGTATGTGATGAAGGCCATATCGCTTCTGAGAAAAGCACACGCCATAGTACGCAGCAGTTTCGGAGGGGTTAAAGGAGATTCGTTATTTTGGAAATCCGGATGACGGCACCCGTATACCGTTGTCAAAATGGCCGGGCACCCGGAATAAAATAGAGCAATAAACCTAAAGGATGATTGCGATGAGCCCGGGTTACGGCATGTTTCAGCAGCAAACGGCCAAAATGCGCATGACGCCGCAATTTCGGCAGGCGATCAAGATCCTTCAGCTCCCGACCCCGGATTTACTCGAATGCATAAGGCAGGAGCTTCAGGAGAATCTGATGCTGGAACTCTCCGGGACCGATTGGGATGCCTATGCGGAGTATGACAAGCGGCAGCATGGGCAACTGGCGGAGCCCGGATCCGGCCCATCCGGCCCGTATAATCCCGATTATGATCCGCTTCATCAAGCGGTATGGAAGGACTCTACTCTGGAAAAGTACCTTATGGAGCAATTGAATGTGCTGACCGGCATTCCGCACGCTGTCCGGCAAATCATCGCGTACATGACCGGAAATCTGGACGAGAAAGGGTACATGGAGCTGTCGTTAGCCGAAATCGCCGATACGCTGCAGGTCGATTATGGCGAGGCGGAGCAGGCGCTCGATATCTTGCATGGTTTTGAACCTGCAGGCGTCGGGGCGAGAGATTTGCAGGAATGCCTAATCATTCAGGCGAATCGCCTGCCGGCTTGTCCGCCGCTTGTTCCCGTCCTGATCCGGCATCATCTGGAAGATATCGCGTATCACTCCATTCATCGATTGGCTGCGAAGCTGCAGGCCGCTTCGGGTGAGATGCAAGAGGCGATCGAGACGCTGAAGCAGTTGAACCCCCGTCCGGGTGCTGCTTTCGCTGCAGGCGACATCCCCTATATCATCCCGGACGTCAGAGTCGAGCAAGCAGGGGAGCGGTTCGCCATCACCGTTCAAAACGCGGCTGCTCCCCGTCTCTCCATTAACGGGCATTATGAACGGCTGCTGAGGGAAGGCGGGGAGCATGACGAGGCAAAAGCATTTCTTTATAAAAAGCTGAACGCGGCGGCCTTTTTCATCAAGTGCATCGAGCAGCGGCGAGACACCTTGTTTCGCGTGACGCAGGCGATCGTCGAGGAGCAGATTGACTTTTTCAGAGA
>Ga0310900_10000937_pt1 | contig 10966 bp, 12 predicted proteins | sample C24D1metaG_FD_203879 | JGI IMG/M metagenome (GOLD analysis project Ga0310900, IMG submission 203879) | Lab incubated soil microbial communities from West Virginia University Organic Research Farm, Morgantown, WV, United States - C24D1 | ecosystem: Environmental > Terrestrial > Soil >...
CGATCCTCCTCTCGGAGCCGCTACCCGGTACCCCGGCGCAAATCGAGCGGGCCGTGCGCGAGCTCGGGTTGGAGGGAGTCGTCGCGAAGCGGCGCAGCTCCCGCTACGAGGCGGGACGCCGGAGCGACAAATGGCTCAAGGTGAAATTCAGCCGGCGCCAGGAGTTCGTCGTCGGCGGCTATAAACCGGCGAACAATGGGTTCGACTCGGTGCTCGTGGGGTATTACGAAGGCCGTCGCCTGTACTACGCGGGCAAGGTGCGCGCTGGATTCACGGCACACTCGCGCCGAGAGTTGATGGAAGGGCTCACGCCCCTCGGCCGCCGCTCGTGCCCGTTCGTCAATTTGCCCAGCATGAAATCGAGCCACTGGGGCGAGGGCGTCAGGCCAGAGGACATGGCGGCGCTCGCGTGGGTGACGCCATCGCTCGTGGTCGAGATCGCATTTACCGAGTGGACACGCGACAACAATCTGCGCCACGCGGCGTATGTTGGCCTGCGTGAAGATAAACCGGCGCGCGACGTGCGCAGGGAGACATGACATCTATGCACCACTTCACAACCACGGTTACCTGGACGGGCAACCAGGGAACCGGGACGAGCACCTACCGTGCGTACAGCCGGAACTACGACGTCGTCGGCGATGGAAAGTCGGCGACGATCGCGGGGTCTTCTGCGCCGGCATTCCGCGGCGACAAGAGCCGCTACAACCCCGAGGACCTCGTCATCGCGTCGCTCTCGGCCTGCCACATGCTATGGGTCCTGCATCTCTGTGCCGACGCGAAGATCACGGTCGTCGAGTACGTCGACACAGCCTCGGGCACCATGGCGCTCAACCCGGACGGATCGGGTCAGTTTTCAGAGGTCGTGCTGCGGCCGCGGATTACGGTGATGGAGGAAGGGCGGGAGGCGGACGTCGCCGCGATCAACGAAAGAGCTCACCAGTTGTGCTTCATCGCGCGGTCGGTGAACTTTCCGGTGCGGCACGAGCCGACGGTCGCGGTCCAGGGCGATGGAATTTAAGACTTCAGATTTGAGATTTCAGATTGAAGCCGATGAGTTGGTCGCCAATCTTCAATCTTAAATCTGAAATCTTCAATTCACTTTCTTCGCTGGATCGTCACCCAACCCCAAAACGACTTCGATTTTTCTCCCCACGCGAGCACGAGGACGTCGTCTCCGCTCTTGCCGCCGAGCGAGCCGTACCGGAGCGGGGCGTCGCTGGCCGGCAGATCGAGAGTGAAGTCGTCGAGCGTCGTTTCGTGCGTGAACGTCACCATCCGGTGGCCGTTCGCGGCCGCCTCGGTGACGAGCGACCAGCCGCGCCCAGGTTTGGTCGTGTCTGCCACTGGCGGGAGATCGATCAGGGCAATCTTCTTCTCGGAGTCGCGCAGAGCGAGCTTGCCGTCCTGGAGGGCGATACCGGCAACCTCATCGAGCGCCACGGCGCTGTACTCGCCGCGGACCGTCAGGGTCTTCGACGAACCGGTCAGCGGACCGCGATCGGCCGCGGCGCCCGCGCATGCGGCGAGGAGCAGGATATGAACCGACAGCAGCCACACGCGGCGGTTAGTCATCCGGCGCATTCTACAAGACCGGTGAGGGCCAGCAGACGCTGCAGGTCAGCCGGCGGCGGAGCCTCGAGACGCAGCGGGGCGCCCGTCATTGGATGCGACACGGCCAGGCGCCAGGCATGCAGTGCCTGACGCGGGAAGCCGCGCAACGCGTCGCGAAGATTCCCGTCGGCGATGTCACGCCAGAGCGGCCGGCCGTACTTCACGTCGCCGACGATCGGCCAGCCGGACGCGGCGAGGTGCACGCGAATCTGATGCATCCGCCCCGTGACGAGCCCGCATTTCAAGAGCGCCAGGCCGGCGGGTGCCGCACGCACGCGTCCGAGCCGCTCCCATCGCGTGAGACTTGGCGCACCGTCGGTCGCGGCGACAACGCGGCGCCGATCTCGCGGATCGCGCCGCAGGCGCAAGTCGATCGTGCCGCGGCTGCGCGGCACGCGTCCGTAGACGAGTGCCAGGTATTCCTTGACCGCTCGCTCCCCGGCCAGCGCCCGCTGCATCGCCGCATGCGCGCGTGCGGTCTTCGCCCCAATCACGATGCCGGAGGTGAGTTTATCGAGGCGATTGACCATTGACGGTCGATTCGACTCGGCCCAACCGCGCGCCCGCCACAGCAGAGCATTCATGATGGTGCCCTCCGTGTGCCGGTAGGTGGGATGCACGACCAGGCCCGGCGCCTTGTTGATGGCGATCAGGTGCTCGTCTTCGTAAAGGATGTCGAGCGCCAGGTCCTGGGGTGTCATCGCCGTCCGTCCTGCGACCAGCTCGGCGGGCAGCAAGACCGTCACGACATCGCCGGCGGCGACCCGGGCGGCGGCACGCCGGATGGCCCGGCCGGTCACGGTGACGCCGCCGCCCGCAATCCAGCCCTGCACCTGCGTCCGTGTTGCGCCGGGCAGGTCCGCGAGATGACGCCTGATCACGAGGTCGAGCCGGCGGCCGTGGTCGCCGCGGTCCGCCACGATGCGCCTGTTCATTCGATACCAGTTCCGATGTCAATGCTACGATCGCGCCCTGGGACGAGGGAACGTGGACATGTCGTGGGGCGCCGCGCCTAAACCAGTCGGCGAGAACCGTTGGCGGTTTCCGCCGCCAGAGCAATGGCCAGACCAGGACGTGATCGCGGCCGGCGCCGACCTCGACCCCGGTACCCTCATCGCCGCCTACCGGCAGGGGATGTTCCCGATGCCGCTCGAACTGCCCGATCGCAGCGAGCCCATCCTGGCCTGGTGGTCGCCGGAAGCGCGGGGTATCCTGCCGCTCGATCGATTCCGCCAAACGCGGTCGCTTCGGCAGAGCGCCAAACACTTCGAGATTCGCGTGGACACCTGCTTCGGGGATGTCATCCGCGAATGCGCCAATCCGGATCGGCCGAGCGCCTGGATTGCGCCGCAGTTCATCACGGCGTACACCCGCCTCCATGAGCTCGGATGGGCGCACAGCGTCGAGGTGTTCGATCGCAGCGGCGTTCTTGCCGGCGGGTTGTACGGCGTCCGCATCAACGGATTGTTCGCGGGCGAATCGATGTTCCACCGGCAGCGCGACGCGTCCAAGGTGGCGCTCGCCGCGCTGGTGGATCTGATGCGGACTTCGGCGATGACGCTGCTCGACGTCCAGTGGCAGTCCGAGCACCTGGCGTCGCTCGGTGTCATCGAAGTGCCGCGCGTGCGGTACTTGGAACTGCTGGCTGAGGCGCTGCGCGTCGGTGCCGCGGGCGTCGAGGACGCAGAGGGAGCCAGGGGCAGCGAAGAGGCGCAAACGCGCTGAGGAGCGACAGCATGCGGCACAAGGTGGCGGCGTTGGCGGTCATAGCAGCAGCTGCCTGGACGACGGCTCCGGTCCTGGGCGGTCAGGCTACCGTGGCGGCGCCGGGTGCGCGTCAGCCTCGACCGCCGTCGGCGGCGCGGATTGCGCCGCTGCCCGAGTCTGAGTGGACGGCGGAGCAGCGTGCGGTGGTCGCGAAGGTGGCCCCGGCCGGCGCCACCGATCCTGCCATCAAGACGCTCGTGCGGCTGCCGGCGCTCGTCCAGGCTTTGGCGCCCTACACGCGCTACCTCACCGAGGAATCGACGTTGCCGCCGCGCGTACGGCATCTCTTGATCCTGCGTACGGCGTGGTTGTGTGGCAACGACGTGGTGTGGTCGCTTCATGCCTCGGGGTTGCCGGCGGCGGAACGCCGCCGCGTGGCGCAGGGCGTCTCGGCGTCTGGCTGGAGCGAGGCCGACCAGGCGCTCCTCAGGACGGCCGACGAGCTGTTCCGCCTGTCATCCGTGTCGGACGCGACCTGGCGTGCGATCTCCGCCGCCTACGATCTGCACGGCGTCATGGACATCGTCGAGACCGTCAATCACTTCACCGTGCTGTCGCTTCTCTATAACTCGATTGGGATTCAGGTCGAGGGCCAAGCGGCGGAGCGGTTGCCGCGCGACATTCCTTACCTCATCGCTCCCGGGGTTCGGGAGCCGGCGCTCCGGCAAGCACGAGTTGCACCCGCCGAAGGCAGCGGTATCGCCGTCAGCCGCACGCTCGCGCGGCACGAGCGGCTCAATGCCGCCCGTCAGCCGCGCGCGGGTTTCATCAACCGCGTGTCGGCGCTGATGCCGCGTCATCGAGAAATGCTGATCCTGCGCATCGGCTGGGACGCGCAATCGGAGTACGAATGGGCGCAGCATGTCGGCAGCGTCGGACGCGCTCGCGACTACGGCCTGGATCCGGTCCGCATTGCCCAGGGTCCCGAAGCGCCCGGCTGGGATTCGTTCGAGCAGTCGATCCTGCGGGCCGCCGACGAACTGTATCGGGATGCCATGGTCTCCGACGCCACCTGGAAGGCGCTCGCGGCGCGGTTCGACGCGCCGCTGCTCATGAGCGCGGTGTTTACGGCGAGCTCGTACCGCGCGACATCGATGGCGTTGAATGCGTTCGGCGTGCAGCTGGAACCCAACGACGAGCGCTTTCCGAAGCTGCCCGGCCGCTGATTCGCGCTAGAATCCGCTCCTCATATGTCTATTGGCGGACCTTCAGGTCCGCGAGGAGCACTCTATGACCTGGAAACAAGGCCGATCTCTCGCCGCTGCGGCGCTTGCGGCCACCGCTGTCGCGGGTGCCGCCGCGGCGCAGCAGCCACAACCACAGGCGCCGCCCCCGCCGATGGGTTTCTTCATCACCAGCGTCGGGCTGGGTAACGGCGCGAATCTCGGCGGCCTCGCCGGCGCCGACAAGCACTGTCAGACGCTGGCGGCCGCAGCAGGTGCGGGCAACCGCACGTGGCGGGCGTACCTGAGTACGCAGGCGACCGCCACGCAGGCGCCGGTCAACGCGCGCGATCGCATCGGCACCGGCCCCTGGTTCAATGCCAAGGGACAGATGATCGCCGCCAACGTGGCCGATCTGCACGGCGACATCGAGCGCGACCGCAACAACATCCGCAAGCCGACCGCGTTGAACGAAAAAGGCGGGCCAGTCAACGGCATCGGCGATCAGCCGAACCAGCACGACATGCTGACCGGCTCCGACTCGCACGGCCGGGTGCTGCTCGGCGCGCCGAACACCACGACCTGCGACAACTGGACGTCGAACGCCGACACGAGCCGCGCCATGCTCGGCCACCACGACCGGCTGGGCGGCGCCAACGCCTCGTGGAACGCCGTGCATCTGAGCGCCGGCTGCAGCCAGGAATCGCTCGTCAAGACCGGTGGCGCCGGGCTGTTCTATTGCTTTGCCGCCCAGTGATGTGAGCAAAGGAGCGACATGAGAACGATCATTGCCCTCGTCGTCGTAGGTACGCTCGCGGCCGGGACCCATCGGATGCTCGCCGCCGGGCAATCCTCGAACGGTAAGTGTGCGGACCTGATGTCGCTCCGTCTCCCGGATCTCAAGGTGTCGGAGGCGGTGGCCGTACCCGCCGCCTCGTCCGGTCCGATTCGTGCGGCGCACTGCCGCGTCACCGGCGTGATCGGTGCCGAGATCCGCTTCTCGCTCCTGCTGCCCGACAACTGGAACCAGAAGTTCTTCATGGGTGGAGGCGGCGGATTCGTCGGCTCCATCCAGAACTCTGCGCAGTCGACGGTCAACCAGGGTTTCGCGACGTCGGGGACCGACACGGGTCACCAGGGTAACGGGACCGATGCGAGCTGGGCGCACAACAACCTCGAACGACAGCTGAACTTCGGCTACCTCGCCGTGCACCGGACCGCCGAGATGTCGAAAGCGATCATTGCCAGCTACTACGGCAAGCCGGCGGCGCGGAACTATTTCCAGGGCTGCTCGCGCGGCGGCGGGCAGGCGCTGATGGAGGCGCAGCGCTTCCCGGGCGATTTCGACGGCATCATCTCCGGCGCGCCGGCCTACGACTGGACCGGCATCGCAGCAGTGATGATCCGGAACATGCAGGCGTTGTTTCCGAACCCGAACAAAATCGAGGAGCTGATGTTCACGCCGGAGCTCCTCAAGACCGTTGAAGCGAAGATTCTGGAGAGCTGCGACAAGCAGGACGGCATCGGCGACGGCGTCATCGACGATCCGCGGCAGTGCAAGGTCAACGTCGACGCGCTGCCGCTGACGCCCGCGCAGAAAAATGCTCTCAAGGTGATCTACGCGCCGACGGTGAATCAGAATGGCGAGCTCTACCCGGCGCAGCCGTTCGGGGGAGAAGGGCAGACGGCGGGCTGGCCGACGTGGATTACGGGCGTCAAGCCGCCGCCCCAGGGTCAGGCACCAAGCCTGCGGTTCGCGTTCGGCACCGGGATCGCCAAGTATCTCGTCTTCAACGACCCGAACTGGGACTACAGCAAGTACAATTTCGCGAACTGGAAGAAGGATTCCGAGCTCGCCGCCAGCTTCCTCAACGCAACGAACCCCGATCTCAGCGCGTACAACTCGCGCGGTGGCAAGTTGATCCTGTGGCACGGCTGGGCCGATCCTGCGCTCAGCCCGCTCGCGAGCATTCGCTATCACGAACAGGTCTACACGCGCGATAAGGACGCGGCCGGTTACTTCCGGATGTTCCTGATGCCGGGCGTGCTGCACTGCGCCGGCGGCGCGGGTCCCGACAACGCAGACTGGACCGAGGCGATCGTCCAGTGGGTGGAGCAGGGCAAGGCGCCCGAACGCGTCGTCGCGACCAAGATGCAGGGTGCGACTGTGACGCGCAGCCGGCCGCTGTGCCCATATCCACAGAAGGCCGTCTACAACGGATCGGGCAGCACCGACGACGAGAAGAATTTTTCGTGCCGGATGTAGGGCGACGCTGGCTGCGGGAACCGCAAACGCTGCTTCTGCGCCGGGCGCTGTTTCAGATCCACCTCTGGGTCGGCGTCGCGACCGGCCTGTACATCGCACTGATCGCCCTGACCGGCAGCATCCTCGTCTACCGGAACGAGCTGTATAACGCGTTCTCGCCGCAACCGCGCTTGGTTGAGAATGCCGGAACGCCGCTGTCGCGTGAAGACCTCGACGCGGCGGTGCGACGCAGGTTTCCTGAGGCCCGGATCGTCGGCGTCGAGCCCGGGCCCACCCCGAATCATGCGGCCGATGTCACGCTGGAGCGCCACGGCGAGCGCACCCGCCGCCTTGTGCATCCGGCCACCGGCGCCGATCTCGGGCCGACGCTGCCGGTCGGCTATCGCTTCACTGCCTGGATGCTCGACCTGCATGACAACCTGCTCGGCGGCGAAACCGGTCGGCGCGTCAATGGCATCGGTGCGCTCGCACTGCTGATGCTGTGTGCCACGGGTCTGGTCGTCTGGTGGCCCGGTGTTTCGCGGTGGCGACGCAGTGTCTTCGTCGATGTCCGCGCGAACTGGAAACGCCTGAACTGGAACCTGCACAGCGTGCTCGGGATCTGGTTCTTCGTGTTCATCCTGATGTGGAGCCTGACCGGGCTGTATCTCTCGCTGCCGGAACAAGTGTCTGCAGTGCTCGACTACATCGAGCCCCTGGACGAGGCGAACCCGGTCGAGCGGGTCGTCGATCGGATGCAATACTGGCTCGCGTACTTGCACTTCGGCCGCCTCGGCGGCCGCGGCATTCCGGGCTGCGGACGCGGCCTGTGTGATTCGACGACCAAGGCGATTTGGGCCGCGGTAGGTGTGGTGCCGGTCCTGATGGCGCTGACCGGCGCGGTGATGTGGTGGAATCGCGTCGCCGCGCCGGCGGCACGTCGCCGACTTACTGTTCGCTCTCGTCGCCGTCTTCGTTCGGAGAGGCCGGCCGACTCGACTGCCACAACCAGCCGCTGAGCGCCAGCGCCGCCAGGCCAACGGCGCCCCTTTTCGCCCAGCGCGACGCTGCTGGCAATGTCTGCGGGGCGGGCCGGACTCGCCGCCGCGCGCGGCGCTCCTCGACCGGGATCCATTTCGCCAGGTAGACGAAGGTCTCGGACGCGCAGATCGGGCACTGCTGGACTTCGTGGATTTCTTCGCAATCGAGGCACATGCGGGCATTGCGGAGTTGCACGCCTCCAGTGTACTCGGCCGAGGGCGGGGCCTGAAGGCCCGCACTACAGGGGCGTGCGAGAGCGTGAATGTCCGTGTCTCGTGGTCGTAGTGCGGACCTTTAGGTCCGCCCTAATCATCTCCAATAGGAGATAGTATCTCCAATTAGAGATGCCTGCCCATCCCCCTCGACCCGACGCCGATATCGAGCAGCGGATCGCCCGGCGCCTGTCGCGACTGCGCGCCGAACATCAGTGGTCGCTCGAAGCGCTGGCCGAGCGGACCGGCATCAGCCGCGCGACGCTGTCGCGGCTCGAGCGAGCCGAGCTTAGTCCGACTGCCGCGATGCTCGGCAGGCTGTGCACGGTGTACGGGTGGACGCTGTCGCGCTTCATGGCCGAGGCCGAGACGCGCGCACCGAACCTCGTCCCGGCACGCGATCAGGCAGAGTGGAAGGATCCGGCCAGCGGCTATCGGCGCCGCATCGTCTCACCTCCGGCTCCGGGGTTGCACGGCGAGCTCGTCGAGGTGCGTATGCCGCCCGGCGCGTCGGTCTCGTTCGAGACGTCGCCGCTCGCCGGTCTCGAGCACCATCTCTGGATGCTCGATGGATCGCTCACGCTGGAGGTCGAGGGATCGCCATTCTGGCTGCGCGCCGGCGACTGCCTTCGGTACGTGCTGGCGGGCCCGACGCGGTTCAAGAATCCCGGCAAGCGCGAGGCGCGTTATCTGGTCGCTATGGTGCGGCCATGAACACAACCGAGCCCCTCGCGATCGAAGAGTGGCGGCCCGATCGCGAGCATGTCGCGACCTTCGAATCAGACGTCGAGGCGCTTGCCGACGTCCTGCGCGCGGTTGTTTACGACGGCGCCGGCGTCAGCTTCATCGTGCCGTTTTCGATGAACGACGCGCGTGCCTTCTGGTTGACAGGGGTGGTGCCCGGCGTCAAGGCGAGGACGCGACGCGTGCTGATCGCGCGGCGCGACGGCCGGATCGTCGGCACCGTGCAAATCGACCTGGCCACGCCGCCGAACCAGCGTCACCGCGCCGAGGTCCTGAAGCTCCTCGTGCACCCGGACGCACGCCGCCGCGGCATCGCGCGCGCCTTGATGGTGGCCGTCGAACCGCTTGCGCGCGCCGAAGGCCGCACGCTGCTCACGCTCGACACCTGGACCGGCCGTGCCGCGGAGCTTCTCTATCTGTCAATCGGGTACCTCGCCGCTGGAGTGATCCCGCAGTACGCGCGCGGTTCGCTGACGACGGAGCTCGAGCCGACGACCATCATGTATAAGCATCTGGCGTCAGTTTCTGCCGCGCCCTGAGCCTCAGGCGGCAGCAAGCGGCAGCGTAAATGTCACGCGAGTTCCGCTGCCCGGCGTGCTGGACACGCTGATTTCCCCTCCGTGCGCCGCCACGATCCCCTTCGCGATCGCCAGCCCGAGACCCGAGCCGCGCGAGCCGGCACCTTTCTGAAACCGGTCGAAGAGGCGCGCCAGCGTTTCAGCATCCATTCCTGAACCCGTATCCGCAACCGTGACGACGATTGCCGATGCTTCCGCAGCGATGGTCACGCTGACCTCGCCGCCAGCAGGGGAGTGGCGAATGGCGTTGGCCATGAGATTCGTGAAGACTTCTCGGACACGAACCGGGTCGATGTCGGCGACAACCGGTGTTGGCGAACCGTCCACGCGAAGCGACACCGATCGGCGGGCGGCATCCGGCTCCATGCTGATGGACACGTCACGAGCCAACGCCAGGAGATCCGTTGGTTCGCGCTCGATCTGCAGCGCGCCGGCGTCGGACAGCGCCAGCGTGCGCAGGTCTTCCACGAGCCGCGACAGCACGTGCGTTTCTTCGAGCAGCTGCGAGAGTTGCCGGTCGTCGCAGGCGTAGACGCCATCCAGCAGGCCCTCGAGGCGGCCCTGCAGCACCGAGAGCGGTGTCCGCAGCTCGTGGGCGACGTCGGCCATGAGATCGCGCCGCACGCGGTCGGCGTCCTGGAGCCGCTCGGTCATCGTGTTGAAGGAGCTGGCTAGCGCGCGCAGCGGCGCGGGGCCGCCGCTCGACACGCGAACCGTGTAATCGCCTTCAGCCACGCGGTCCGCGGCCTCCATTACCGCGTAGAGCGGCGACGCGAAGCCACGGGCCTTCCGCACCGTCAGAAGGATCCCCCAGACCGCGATGACCAGCAGGAAAGGGATGATTGTGGGCCTTGTGCCAGCGGGAGCGGCGGCATCAGTAATCGAGCGGACCACGGAGATGAAACCCAGGATGGCGAACGCCAGGACCAAGACAGACGCGATGGCGACTCGTCTGAAGAATCGTGCGCGCGCACGGCGGCCTGCGGCGTGTCGGAAGTCGCCCGTCATATCGCAAACCTGTAGCCCACGCCGTAGACGGTGAGCACATAGCGCGGACTGCGCGGATCGCGCTCGAGCTTCTTCCGCAGGTTCTTGATGTGCGCGTCGACGGCGCGGTCGAACGATTCCGCCTCATCGCCGCGGATGGCGTCGAGCAGCTGCGCACGCGTGAACACCCGTCCCGGCTGGCGCATGAGGGTCGCGAGCAGGCCGAACTCCGTGGCCGTGAGATCCACGGCGCGGTTCCCCGCCTGCACGTGCATCCGCGGCACGTCGATCGTCACATCGGCGGCCCGGATGACGTCGCCGCGCGCGGCGCCGGCATCGACCCGCCGGAACACCGCGCGCACGCGGGCGACCAGCTCTCTCGGGCTGAACGGCTTCGTCAGGTAATCATCGGCACCAAGGTCGAGGCCGGCCAGCTTGTCGCGTTCGTCGACCCGTGCCGTCAGCATGATGATCGGCACGTTCGAATACTTGCGCAGTGCGCGCGTCACATCGAGGCCGTCCATTTTCGGCAGACCGAGATCGAGGACGATGAGGTTGGGCGGTTGCGTGCGCGCGGCGGCCAGGGCTTCGGCGCCGGTGGCTGCAGTGAACACC
>Ga0310900_10000939_pt1 | contig 10964 bp, 11 predicted proteins | sample C24D1metaG_FD_203879 | JGI IMG/M metagenome (GOLD analysis project Ga0310900, IMG submission 203879) | Lab incubated soil microbial communities from West Virginia University Organic Research Farm, Morgantown, WV, United States - C24D1 | ecosystem: Environmental > Terrestrial > Soil >...
CACTTTAATTTTTTAATTCCTTCCATGTCTTACAATGATATTTATCCCTATTAAAACCTTAGCAACTTTTATAATCTAATATTATTTTATAAGAGATCTGAATAAATTTAAATATGATTCATTCTTTTTTACCAATTGTAATATATAAAAAAATGAAGTATTGTTGTTGAAATCCCTATATATAATCTAATAATATTGAGTTTATGCCTGGCGGGACCAAGAATAGTGTGTATCGCTAAAAGCTTTGTAGGTCATACTTATCAAATGTGTTCATTTCATAATTGCGGCATGATTTCAACGGAATAATCTAGTAAACATTAAAATCTCCAGATCATTTGTATCAATTTTCTGATTATCAAAAGAACTGAGTTGTAACTCCACACAGATGTCATCATATAAAAGGAAATCGAGGTCCTACAATCATCCTAACGAAGATAAATAACCAGAATTCACGTTCCATCAATATCGCCAAGAATATAATAAGTAAAACTAAATATCCTTGTCTGATGTGAGTATACGATACGACAGGAGAGATTCAATAGTTTTTTAATTAAATCCATTTTATTATTACTTCAAATAATGATATTACTTAAGGATTCGAAGAAAATAAATAAGTTATCTATTATATCATATAATTTAATTGACTCGAGTATTTCACATAATGATATATTCCCACACCTTTGTATCAAATATTTAAAACTTTTAAATTTAATATAAAGTAACATTAAGGCTAACAATGAAAAGAGGAGAGAAGGTGGTCATAGTAACCGGAACATCAAGTGGAATAGGATTCGAAACTGCTGTACTATTAGCTAGAAACGGTTTCATGACGTATGCAACCATGAGAAATCCAGTTAAATCCACAAGATTATCAGACCTGGCAAATAAAGAAAAACTAGACATAAAAATTAGAAAACTAGATGTCAATGATGAAACTGGAATAAACGAAACTATCGATCAAGTAATATCAGAAACAGGCAGAATAGATGTACTTGTAAATAATGCAGGATATGCTATTTTCGGAGCACTTGAAGATACCGCTTTGGATGAGATAAGAGAACAATTTGAAACAAACTTTTTTGGACCTGTCAGGACTATCAAGGCGGTAATACCAATAATGAAAAAGCAAAATGGCGGCAAGATAATAAATTTAAGTTCTATGGTAGGCAGATTTGGTGTACCTTTCAATTCTGCCTACGTAGCTAGTAAATTCGCATTAGAGGGAATTACGGAATCTACAAGATATGAATTACATGATTATAATATTAAAATTATTTTAGTGGAACCTGGCATAATCAAGTCACATTTTTTTCAGAATGTTAAACTATCAAACAAATCGACTTCTAGCTATTCCAAATTATTAAAAAAGAGAATGGAAGGCATAGAAACTATGTTAAAAAAAGCTACACATCCAGAAATAGTAGCTGAAGTAATATTAGATATAATTAATTCTAGAAATACAAATATACGATATCTTGTAGGTCATGATGCTGAATTCATGCTAAAATTAAAGAAAAATGCTACAGATGAAGAATTTGAAGACCGGCTGAGAAAAACTTTTTCAAGTGGTAAAGGATATATCAACTAATATTTTTTCCTGAAAAAATTAAAAATTGTTAGTATAAACAAGTGCTGAAAAAAAAATTGCAGAACATCAAAATAAAATAATTTCAGAGCAGCATTCAAAGTTTTTTAGTCGTTCTTATTCACTTCTAGACAATTATTAAATATATTAAGAAAATATATAATAGAGAAAATATTAGCTTGGTTCGATTAATCTTTTTCTAAAATTAATTCATTTTTAAATTTACCATGAAATAGTCTCGTGAAAATATTGATGACCAGAAGAGATCAAATACGATCTTGATACACCCCACTCTCCCTCCTCGAAGTGATCCTGTATTAAAATAACCAAAAAATTGAGATCTTATTGATTTGCGAGGTATTGAAATAAAATGATTGTAGGATTTGAAACTGATTTAGAAGAAATGGCAAATAAAGTAATTCTAGAATCCAAATCCAATATGAGCATAGAAGATCACAATCCTACTCATAATCAGTTTTTAGAACTTGAAATAGAGGTACTGCAATGGGTCTTGGATGTAAAAAGCAAACAAGATAATGATCTACATTCTTTGAAGAGAATAATTCAGGAAAGGATAAACAAACTCTACATAGAACTAGAAAACACAAGAAATATCTCGAACACCAACAAAATCTCATATATCATTAACATATTGAAACCATGTTTGTTTATAATAAGTCTGAATTTGGGAGAGAAAGGCTGAGAAAATTTTATTAAAAAATTAATAATCGGTAAAGTCTTAGTAAAATCATTAAAAATAGTGCCTTTAAAAAATAAAAGATAAATTTAAAAAATAAGGACAAGCTATTAAATTAATATAAAAATCATAAAATTGAATGTGCCGCAGTATTATTGAATATTGATTGACGATCCAAATGTTTGTGTAATATTGAATTTGGTCAAAAAATATAGGAAATTCTAAATCATCGTCAGTATATTATATTATTATGGCTATGACAAGACCTATGGCTATCACAAGATCTATGATTGATTCAAATGATACAGTAGTTAGTAGAAGAGGGGCTAGCGGTTTATTTATTGTTGGAATTGTTGTCATTATTATTGGATTTGGAATAGGATTTTTTTTAATCGATGATAATATAGTTGAAATCTTATCAGTAATAATAGGAATTGTATTGATTATTTCGTCATTTATTTTTATAATCAAACAGTATGAAAGATCGATTGTTTTGAGATTAGGAAAATTTACTAAACAAAGAAATCCTGGCATCCATAGCAGAATTCCATTTATTGATAACGTACTTGTAGTAGATATAAGAGAAAAAGTTAGAGAATTTAATGCTGAGAGAATGTTGACAAAAGATAATGTTCCAGTTACAATTGATGCAATATTGAGATACAAAATTATTGAAGAGAGAACTAAAGATGCTATATTAAATGTAGAAAATTTTAATGAAATGATTAAACAGGTTTCACAAACTACTTTACGAAATAACATTGGTTCATCTTTATTCCAAGATATATTATCTAAAAGAGAGGAAATTAATTACCATATCAAATCCATAATATCAAATGAGGCAAGTAATTGGGGGATTGAAGTTACAGGTGTAGAGATTCGCCAGGTAATCATACCACAAGAATTAGAAGCGGCCATGTCGAAACAAGCACAAGCTGAAAGAGAGAAAATGGCTAGGATTACATATAGTGAATCAGAGGTTCTAGTTGCAAAAAAATTCGACGAGGCATCCAAAGCTTATGCAAATAACCCAATTGCTTATGCCTTAAGACAATCCAATATGTTATTTGAATCAATAAAAGTTCAAGGAAACACTATAGTAATGGTGCCTTCGGAAAGCTTGAATTCTATGGGATTTGGAAATTTAGCAATGACTGTTGCATATTTAGAGAATACAAAAAAAGCTGCGACTTCCAAAGAACAAACAGAAAAGGATGTTGAAACAAATAAAATCAAAGAATAGACTGTGGTTAAATTTTATAATAAAAATTGACAAGTTGCATAATTGACTACTGCTAACACATTTAGCTGACCTATTTTGGTCATATTATGGGAACTCGAAAAATTACAATGAGTATATGATAAAGAGGTGAGCTATTATTTGATATTGACGTTATTGACAACTAGCATACTGAATTCGAAAAGATGAACAAAAACAAGTAAGGCCGAAATTGGTACATCCAGATTCAATTATTTATCAAATTACTTGCTCATATGAGGATATATTTTTATTTAACATATAGACAGACTGAAGGTGTAGTAAGAGGACATCAAATTGATTTGGAGTATACCACAAATTCAAATATACCTCACTTTCATTAATTTTAGTCTTGTTCAAGGATCTTTCAAAAAATAGAATAGATAATAAAAAGCCGCGAAAAGAGGGTTTAACTTACATTATAGACAAACTATCATCACTTGATAAAGATACCTTTGAAATTTTATCACCAGAAATAGATATGGTAAAAATTTACAATGTATTTCCATTATTAATGTCAGAATCTCAACTAGCAAAACGAATTAGCTTCTATCATGATTTAGATATTCCTGTATCTACAGGAAGCACATTTGCAGAATATGCTATAATGAATAAATCACTTGATAATTTTGTAAAAGATGTTTCTAAGATGGGATTTGACATCATAGAGATAGGAGAAAGTCATGTAGACTTGACTCTGGAGCAGAAAGAAAAAATCCGTGAAATGATATTATCTAATAACTTAGAGATCCATTGGAAAATAGGAAAAAAGGATCCACGCCATCAACTTGGAGTAAGCACCATAATTACAAAGATAGAGGAGGCAACAAAAGTTGGAGCAAATAAAATAATTTTAGAAGCCAATCAGGGATATAATGTAGGCATATATGATGAAAACGGTCTAGTAAAATGGACTTTTATTAGAGCCCTTACGGCTAAGTTTCCACCAAGTACATTTATTTTTGAAGCTCCTCTTGAATCTCAACAATCTGCATTATTAGCCGAATTTGGTGAACGAGTAAATCTGTCAGAAATAGGAATAGAATTTCTGGCATCAATAGAATCGCAAAGATTGGGATTTTTATCTAAATCAAGTTTCAGTTTAACATATCTTAAACCACCAGATGGTGGACCAGCATTAAAGTTTGTGTATTATATAATCAAAAATAAAAATCCAATAGATCAAACAGAATTGATCAATCTAACTCATATGCCAAGAAGAACTGTCCAGAGTGCGTTGGACGAACTTTTATCTCAGGGACTGATATCTGAAAGGTCAAGTTTAGATGATGCAAGAAAAAAAGTATATTATCCTATTCAATCTGATTGGCTTTAGATTCAGTTCTTATTTTCGTACACATATGAACTATTTTCTTGAAAGTATCAATATCTGCTGGTTGTAATTTATCGGTAATAGATGTTATGCTCTCTTGACATGATTTTTTAACATCTGTACGTTCTAAAGCTAATATTTTGTTAAGCATTAATTTTGACATCCTTTAATGGTTATAAATTAATTATTAAATATGCAGAAAATGGATCATATGCGAAAGTTACGTGTATAGTACTAAATAATTTTCTATAATAAAATTTGTACCGTTGTAATATTTTAGAATTGAATAAAGACAAGAATGATGTAAGTTTTAATATTTAGTTTTTTAAAAAATAAAATTTTTAATTCATTAAAATGGGAAGGATTATCTTTTTTTTATAATAACAATAATCTAAAAAAACAAGCTATTAGACTTGATTATTGAACTTCTCTCATTGGATGCCAATTTTACATATATTTGAATTTTTAAGCACATTTGAATTGAATTAAATATAATGAGATGTAATCAAAGGAAAAGATGTACTGCAAAAATGATTATTCCAACGCGAAAGTATACCTGGATTTAAGAGAAGTATCTAAAAATTTTTTATGTACAAATTCTAATAGGATGAACGTTGTATTAGAAAATGTAAATGTTCAAATTTTAGATGGTGAATTTGTTACAATTCTAGGGAAATCGGGTTGTGGGAAGACTACACTCCTTAATATAATTGCAGGTTTTGAAAATTCATTTGGTGGAGAAATACTACTTGACGGGCAACCAATTCGAAATATCAGTCCAGATAGGGTAATGTTATTTCAAGAATCTGCGCTTTTTCCATGGCTTACAACCTTTCAAAACATAGATGTTGCCTTGAAAATGGCAAAAATTCCAAAGGATCAAAGAGAACAAATAATAAAACACTACCTGAAGATTGTTGATTTAACTGATTATTCGGATTCCTATATTCATCAACTTTCAGGAGGAATGAAACAACGAGTTTCTCTGGCTAGGGCGCTCGCGTTAAATCCTAAAATTTTACTTATGGATGAACCATTTGCTGCTTTGGATATTTCAATTAAAAACTCTCTTTACAAAGAGCTTTTAGAGTTACATAGAAAAACTAGAAAAACAATTCTATTCGTAACTCACAATATTAACGAAGCTATATTGTTGGGAGATAGGGTTATATTAATGTCTCCAAAATTATGCAGTATAAAGAAAGAGTATATTATTGATATACCTAAGGATGAAAGAATCAACAATCCAAATATCAAAAATTTAATTGACCAAATTACCCTAGATTTATATGAAGATGAATAAACAAGACTTGACGCTGGAGACTAGAAAGCTTGGAATCACAAATAAAAAGTAGTAAAAAAAAATATAATCTAAGTAAAAATATAGTAAACAAGGATACATTAAGTTTAATAGTTTTTATCGTAAGTTTCTTAGCTCTTTGGCAATTAGTTTACATGTTAGAAATATGGCCAAAAGTATCTCTACCATCGCCGTTTGCGGTAGGACAGACAATTGTAGATTTATTATCGGATTTCACATTAGTTAAAGGTACAGCAATTTCACTATGGAGGTTATTTTTAGGTTTTCTAATGTCTATTTCAATAGGACTAATTGTAGGTTTGATCATGGTCAAGTTTTTACATTTTGGAAAAACTATGAGTTCATTTGCTTTAGGTTTGCAGTCATTTCCAAGTATTGCTTGGATTCCCTTTGCTATTTTATTAATAGGCTTTAACGATTATGGAATATTGTTCGTAGTTGTTATGAGTTCTGTTTTTTCAGTGATGCTCTCAACTTATAGTGGGATTCAAAATATTTCTCCAATATATATAAAAGCTGCCAAGAATATGGGTGCAAAGGGATTTTCATTATTTAGATATGTATTGATCCCTGCTGCTACTCCTTCTTTGATTATAGGTATGAGGCAGGCATGGTCATTTGCTTGGCATGCACTAATTGGTGCAGAAATGCTAATAACAACCCTTGTCGGATTGGGTCACATATTAGCCGTAGGAAGAGAATTCTCTAATATGAGTCAAATAATTGCAACCATGTTGGTTATATTTGCAATAGGTTTAGTCTTTGATAGATTCGTTTTTTCAAAAATTGAAGAAAAGGTGCGCGATAGATGGGGACTAAATCAGCAGCAGAATTAACAATAATATTTTCAAAGAAAATTTATTTACTAATAATAAATTGTTAATAGATGATATTAGATATGACCTTGATAAATATTATGTCACGATTACAGTGATTATGTTTATAAAATATATATTATTTACTCTATTTAATCACAGATTCATTATAGATACATATTTGACTTGACTTAAATAATAACTTTCAAATGCTATCATATTATTCCCAAGATTGTCTACTCAATTTTTTAGTTAGTTAATGGAAAAGAATGCGTATAAATGTCAAATTATGCGTATTCAATAGCATTCTTATATAGATTTTACCTTGTTTATTTATGGACAAAAAAATTAGATCCAGTGAAAATGCAATCCTGTTAATTAGTCTAGCAGTGATGATCCTTTTTCCACTATCACAACAATTGTTTTCTCAGACAGAGGAAAAAAAAATATTAAGAATTGGTTATTTCCCGAACATTAATCATGCTCAAGCAGTAATAGGAATAGGAAATGGAGATTTTCAAAAAGTATTAGGTAATAATATTGAAATTAAGTCTCTTGTATTTAATGCAGGTCCTTCTGCAATAGAAGCGTTATTTGCCAAACAAGTTGATGTTACATATGTCGGACCAAATCCAGCTATTAACGGATATGTTGTGTCAGGTGGTGAAGATATTAGGATAATATCAGGTGCCTCTAGTGGAGGAGCAGTATTCATTATTAGAGCAGATTCAGGTATAGAATCTACTAAAGATTTTGCAAATAAGAAATTTGCATCGCCTCAACTAGGCAATACTCAAGACGTAGCGTTAAGAAATTATCTTATAGAAAATGGATATAAGACGACAGAAAATGGTGGAAATGTTACCGTTTTACCTGCAAAGAATCCAGATATAGTAACATTATTTCTGAAAAAGGAGATTGATGGCGCATGGATTCCAGAGCCGTGGGGAGAACGATTAATTAAAGAAGCTAACGGAAAATTATTCTTAGATGAACGTGATTTATGGCCTGATGGAAAATTTGTAACTGGTCTAATTGTTGCAAGATCCGAGTATCTAAAACAGAATCCTGATGTCATTGAAAAATTTCTTAAAGCTCATGTAGAAGAGACTCAATGGATAAATAATAATAAAGAAGAAGCAATAAAGGCTTTTAATACTGAGCTCAAGAAGTTAACTGGACAGACAATACCAGAAGACACCTTGAAAGAATCATTGACAAGGCTCGAACTAACTTATGACCCCATACAACAATCTCTATACAAATCGGCTAATGATGCTTTTGATATAGGATTTCTTGGAAAAACAAAACCTGATCTTTCTAATATATTTGATCTCAATATACAGAACAAAATATTAGAAGAAAAGGCTTTAGTTAGCATAAATAGTACGAGTAGCGGTATATCCTAAAAATAGGTTGCTGTCAATGTTACATAGGACAAATTCAAAAATATTAAAAAATCTTGCTGGAAATATATTTTCTGTCATCTTTCCAGTTTTTTCCGTTATTCCTGTCATTTCTTTTCGTAGTAACTATTTACGAAACTTTGACCAATGGTCATTCAAGTGAAAAAACCTATTAACTAGAACTTTAAAAAATATGGACTACTTCAAATGGCTAATTGTCTATAATTTTATTGAATTTGAAATTATGAACTCGATAAATGTTTCTACATTATCCGGTGGTTCTCGTAAAATTTTTTATTTTTATACATCGTGCTATAAACATAGATAAACAACCTAATTCAATGATATACATATTTTGTAGATCATAACTTTGATTTTTTGATAAAAGAACTTTAATTATCAAATTTTCGATTCTAGTTTTAGGGTAACCTATTGTAAAAAAATTTTTCAGTAGTAAATGTACCCGTGTTTTATATGCAGAAAAGTAAGGAGTAGTTGGTAGCATTCATTTATTAGAACTTATTAAAACAGAGAAAATACAATTATATAATAAATAATTATAATTTCAAGTTTATTGACAACCATTCAATAAGTATTATCAATTTTGTTCTTCTGGTTTAGTTTTTATTCAACTCTCAATCTCAAAAAAAAAATAAATATTTATCTAACAATAGGTAAGTAATCTCTACTATGAATTAGGTTATTTTCCGATTTTATCCTACTATATAATACTACTGCTATCACATTGTGAACGAGATAACAATCCTCAGAAAGTATAGTAATATTTTGAAAGATAATTAATATATTGATATATTATCAACATTATTTATAATTTAAACTATAGTAACAATAAAACTGTTAATAGCGCTATAATGTTAAAATAAAGAGGTATCGATATTTTCATGTTTAAGGAGTTTGAAACTGTATAATTACAATATTCTTTATTTGATAATCATAATAGTTACTTTATCTTCTATGCTAATATACAATACTAATTTTAATTTAAAAAGAGATCTTTCTGATCAATATGAGACTTTATTGGATTTCAATAATCATAACAAAAAAGCAGACGCAGTAGAATTTTCAGATACTGCAGAAAATTCATTCGAGTATATCTTTGACATATCTGAATATTTAGGATTTAAGGGTTCTAAAAATATAACCGGTTCTGATAACGGTGATGGAAAAAATGATACTAAATCGATAATAGCATTTAAGGGTTCTAAAAATATAACCGGTTCTGATAACGGTGATGGAAAAAATGATACTAAATCGATAATAGCATTTAAGGGTTCTAAAAATATAACCGGTTCTGATAACAGTGATGGAAAAAATGATACTAAATCGATAATAGCATTTGATAGACTTGACTCCAATGATGATGATGAAAATTCAGAGTCAAAAAGGGAAAAGGAATCTAACCATAAATCAGATTTTAATTTTGTAGCTGTAGGAGATTGGGACTGTAAATCTGAAACTAAAGATACTGTGGAAAACATTTTGGACCATGACCCAGAAGTCGTTCTGGCACTAGGAGATCTTTCATATAATGGTAAAGCAGAATGTTGGCTGGATATAATTGAACCAATATCAGAGAAAACTAAAATTGCAATAGGTAATCACGAAACTGATTCATCAAAAATTTTGAGAGATTATATGCAATATTTCGACTTAGAGAAACAATATTATTCATTTAATTATAAAAATGTTCACTTCATAGGATTATCTACAGAAATTCCATATGAAGAAGGATCAAAGCAATATGAATTTGTTGTACAGGATCTTAAAAAGTATTCTAAAGATCCATCTATTGACTGGATTGTTGCATTTTTCCACAGACAAGCATACAGTTCCGGAGGAGGTCCAGATGATGAGGATGATTTTACAGAAACATATCATCCATTGTTTGATAAATATAATGTAGTTCTGGCCCTGCAAGGACATTTTCATGCATATGAAAGGTCATATCCAATTACTTTTAACAGCGAAGACGAAGGTAAACCGATTGTAACTAATACGGACCCCAATACCTACATAAATCCGAAGGGAACAATTTTTGTAACTGCAGGAACTGGAGGAGCACATGATATGAAGATTTCAAAAAGTAAACCATATTCAGCTTTTGGATTAGACGGCGAATTTGGAATAGTAAATATTTCTGTGGAGAATGATGGAACCGTATTAAAAAGTTCATTTATAGAGAATAACGGTGACGAAGACGAATATGACCAGTTTGAGATTATTAAAGAAAAAATGAAAAATAAATAATAATCATAGTTACATTATTTTCTAGAATGAAATATTATAGCAAATCGTAAAGTTTGCATAGATACACTTCATTTTATAGTTACACAAGGAGATACAAGACCCAAAGAAATACTTCGAAAATGTTAAATATAGTAAAGAATTAACAGGGAAATCAAAATACAATTGAAGACACAAATTCCTTAAGGAGAAGAACTTATTCTGTTTATTTATATTATTTAGTAATTAAACATCTCAAAAATTTGTTAATATATTCTTTAATTATTTTTTCTTAGATATTGTTT
>Ga0310900_10000944_pt1 | contig 10953 bp, 10 predicted proteins | sample C24D1metaG_FD_203879 | JGI IMG/M metagenome (GOLD analysis project Ga0310900, IMG submission 203879) | Lab incubated soil microbial communities from West Virginia University Organic Research Farm, Morgantown, WV, United States - C24D1 | ecosystem: Environmental > Terrestrial > Soil >...
AAGGAAGGCGAGAGCCAATACTCCGCGTACCTGACGCCGCAGGGCCGGATGATCACCGACTTGCACGTCTTCGCACGCGGCGATCGGCTGCTGCTCGACGTTCCCCTGGCATTGGCGGCGGCGCTCGGCGAGAAGCTGGATGGGTTGATCTTTGCCGAGGACGCCCGCGTCACCGATGAAAGCGCGCGGCTGTTCGTGTGGACGGTGATCCGGAAAGACGGCTTCGTTGAAGCGATCGGTGAAACGATTCCCGAGGAGTTCGCGTCGCTCACGGAAATCACGATGGATACGTTTGACGTCATTCGCATCGAGCGCGGCGTGCCGCGATTCCTCGTCGATATGAACGAAGACACGATCCCGCTCGAGGCCGGCATCGAGGATCGCGCTATCTCGTTTTCGAAGGGCTGCTACGTCGGCCAGGAGATCATCGTCCGTGTGACGACTCGCGGCGGCGGGCGCGTGGCCAAGAAGCTGGTGCGATGGATCGCCGACGCCAGCGCCGACATCGTACCGCTGCCCGACTCGAAGATTCTTCCCTTCGACCCGTCGACTTCGCTCAGGGCGGGCAAGGACATCGGCCGCGTGACGAGCGCCGCCTTCTCGCCCAACGTCAATCGCGTCGTCGGATTGGGCTACGTGCATCGCGATCACACGACCAGCGGCACAGAAGTCACGGTGATGTGGAATGATTCGCGCGTGAAGGCTGTCGTCCAATGAGAGCCCGCGCGGTGTTGTTGGTCGCGATTGTTGTGGCCGGCGGCGCGCTACTTGCCGGTAAAGCCTCGCAACCTGTTGTTGGGGGGCAATACTTCAAGGGTAATCTCCACACCCATACCCTGAACAGCGACGGCGACTCGACACCGGATGATGTCGTGCGGTGGTATCGCGAGCACAACTACAACTTCGTCACGCTGACCGATCACAACTACCTGACGAGCGTCGACGGCCTCAACGCGCTGCACGGCGCGGACGAGAAGTTTCTCGTCATGAGGGGCGAAGAATTGACCGATCGATTCGGCAACAAGCCGATTCACATCAACGGCCTCAATCCGGTGAGCGTGATCCAGACCACAGGCGGCAGCTCGGTTGTGGACATGGTGCAGAAGATGATCGACGCGATTCGCGCCGCGGGCGGCGTGCCGAGCGTCAATCATCCGAATTACGGCTGGGCGATTTCCGCCGACGAGCTCGCGCAGTTGCAGCGCACGCGACTGTTCGAAGTCTTCAACGGCCACCCGCTCGTCAACAACATCGGCGGCGGCGGCGTGCCCGGTCTGGAAGAAGTATGGGATCGGATGCTGTCGAGCGGCAAGATGCTCTACGGCATCGCCGTCGACGATGCGCATTACTTCAAGAGGCCGGAGGACAAGACCGCGCCCAGGCCGGGGCAGGGTTGGGTCTACGTGCGATCGCCGCGGCTGGAATCGCGCGCGCTCGTCGCGGCGCTCGAGCGCGGCGATTTCTATTCGTCCACCGGCGTCGAGCTGCAATCGGTGACTGCGACCGCGACCGCGTTGACGATCACGGTGAAGACCGAGCCGCAAAGCAAATACAGAATTCAGTTCATCGGCAAGCAGGGCGCGATCCTGAGCGAAGCGATCGTGAGCCCGGCGACGTATACCTTCAAAGGCGATGAATCGTACGTTCGCGCGAAAGTGATCGAATCGAACGGCAAGCTCGCCTGGGTGCAGCCGGTGCCCGCGGGTGGCTCAGCGCCGAAATGAAACCCATCGTCGTCGTCGCCGCCGTCATCGAGCGCAATGACGCGTTTCTGCTGACGCTGCGTCCTGATGGCACTCACCTCTCGGGGCACTGGGAATTTCCCGGCGGCAAGGTCCACCACAGCGAGACGCACGTCGAAGCGCTGCGTCGAGAAATCTTCGAGGAGCTCGATGCGGTTGCGGAGGTCGGTGAGCTCGTCCACACCGTCACGCACTCCTATCCCGAGAAGACGGTCGAGTTGTTTTTCTATCGCTGTGACTTGCAGGGCGAGCCCAAGCCGATGATGGGCCAGGAAATGCGCTGGGTCGATCGCACCGCGCTGGCCGCGCTGGCGTTTCCCGAGGCCGATCGCGATCTCATCTTGCAACTGATCGGCAGAACGTCTTCATAGAGCACGCCGGGCACTTCGGTTTCCGCGCGCTGCAGTGCGTGGCGCCGAAATCCATCAGCGCCTGGTTGAAATCGAAGACGTGCTTCTGCGGCAGGACGGATGCTGACAGCGCCCAGAGGTGCTTCTTCATCGCGTGACTCTTCGGATCGCCCTTGCCGACGAAGATCCGGAACAGCACGCGCGCGACGTTGGTGTCGAGGATCGCGGCGCGCTCGCGGAACGCGAAGCTGCGAATGGCGCCGGCGGTGTATTCACCGATGCCCTTGAAGGAGAGCAGCGTCGCGTGGTCGCTCGGCAGCTTGCCGTCATATTTCTCGACCGCCTGCTGCGCGATCGATTGCAGCCGCTTCGGGCGGATGTTGTAGCCGAGCGGACGCCACGTTTGCGACACCTCCGCGGGCGGCGCTTCGGCCAGGACGAAGAACGACGGATACTTCGACAGCCACTCGTGATACTTCGGCAGCACGCGATCGACCTGCGTCTGCTGCAGCATGATCTCCGAGACGAGGATGTGGTACGGATCGTCGGTGTTGCGCCACGGCAGGTCGCGGCCGTTCTTGCGATACCAGGCGAGCAGGTTGCGGCGGAAGCGCTGGCGCAGATTCGCCGCAGGCAAGGTCACTCTATAATCCTACCGTGAAGATCTACACGAAGACCGGCGACTCGGGCGACACCAGCCTGTTCGACGGCACGCGGGTCAGCAAGACCGATCCGCGCGTCGCCGCCTACGGCGACGTCGACGAGCTGCAGGCGTGCCTCGGCGTGGTGCGCGCCGCCGGCCTGCCGACGGATCTCAACGAGATGTGCGTGGCGCTGCAGCGCGATCTCTTCGCGCTCGGCGCGCGGCTTGCCGATCCCCGGCACAAGATCGCGAAGCGGGTCGAGAAGATCGTCATCGACGAAGCGAGTATCACGCGGCTCGAAGGCTGGATCGATCGCCTCGACACCGAGCTGCCGCCGCTCCGGCATTTCATCCTGTCGGACGGCGCCGCCGCGGGGGCGTCGCTGCATTTCGCGCGCACCGTGTGCCGCCGTGCCGAGCGCGCGGTGTTGTCGCTCGGCAAGGACGCCGTCGAGCCGGTCGTCCTCGTCTATCTGAACCGGCTGTCCGATCTGCTGTTCACGATGGCGCGAGCCGCCAACCACCGCGCCGGATCTACCGAGACGCCTTGGTAATCCACGGATTACGCGGATTACACGGATACGAGGGCTGCGTTGCTCGCGAGCCGGCCTTCGGCCGGCCTAACGTCAGCATCGAAGTACCGCGGAAATGAGTCCGCACTTCACACAGGACTCATTTCCACGGTACTTCGTGCTGACGCGGCGCGAAGCGCCGCCGCGAGCAACGGTGCATCCGTGAAATCCGTGAAATCCGTGGACCTTCAAAGGGCGTACTCGCACTGCGAGCAGATCGCCAAGCTTCATTACGAGAATTTCCCGGTGGCGTCGCATCTGCTGCCGGCGAAGCTGCGGCCCCACGTAGCGGCGATCTACGCGTTCGCGCGCACCGCCGATGATTTCGCGGACGAGCCCGGGTATCAAGCCAGCGAGCGGATGCGTTTGCTGCGCGATTGGCGCGTGAAGCTCCATGATCGTGACGATCGCTCCAACGAATTCATCGCGCTGCACGACACGATCGATCGCTTCAAGCTGCCGATGCAGCTGTTCGACGATCTGTTGAACGCGTTCGTGCAGGATGTCGGCACGCCGCGCTATTCGACCTGGGCGGACGTACTCGATTACTGCCGCCGATCGGCGAATCCGGTCGGCCGGCTGGTGCTGCGGCTCAGCGGCTATCACGACGATCGGCTGGACGCGGCGTCCGATGCGGTGTGCACGGCCCTGCAGCTGACCAACTTCTGGCAGGACCTGGCGATCGACTGGTCGCGCGGGCGGCTGTACGTGCCCGAAGAGATCTGGCGCGCGCACGATGCCGATGTCGCGTCGCTCGACGCGAAACACATGACCTCGCAGTGGCAGGCGGCGCTGGCCGATTGCGCCGCCCGGACGCGCGCCCTGTTCGAGCGCGGGCGGCCGGTGTGCGACGGCGTCTCCGGACGGCTGCGCTACGAGCTGCGCGCGACGTGGCTCGGCGGGACGCGTATTCTCGATCGCCTCGAGGCCGCCGGCTACGACGTCTTCAGGTCAGACCGGCCAAAACTCGGAGCCTCCGACGCATTAGTGATAGCGTGTGGAACGCTGTTGTGGCGAGAGACACGTCCTTCTCCTACTCGTTCCTAGTCCTGCCCGCGGCGCAGCGCCGCGCCATCGGCCTGGTCTGGGATTTCTGCCGCGCCGTGGATGATGCGGTGGATGAGGCGCCGGATCCGGCGACCGCGGCCGTCGAAGTGGTGAAGTGGCGCGAGGAAGTGGGCCGGCTGTTCGGAAGCGAAACGCCCCTGACGCCGCAGGCGCAGAACCTGAAGCCGTGCGTTGCGGAGTTCTCGCTGTCGCGGCAGCCGTTCGACGATCTGGTTGACGGCGTCGAAATGGATGTGCGCCGGTCGCGATACGACACTTTCGACGAGTTGATCGGTTACTGCCGGCGCGTGGCCTCCGCGGTCGGCATGATGTGCATCGAAGTGTTCGGATGCCGCGATTCACGCTCGCGCGAGTACGCCTTCAATCTCGGGCTCGCGCTGCAGATCACCAACATCATTCGCGACATCAAGGCGGATCTCACTCAAGGCCGCGTCTACCTGCCGCAGGAAGATCTCGCGCGCTTCGGCGTCACCGAGCAGGCGCTGGCGGCGGGCGTCGTGACCGGCGCGATCCGCAACCTGCTCGCGCACGAATGCCAGCGCGCGCGCCATTTCTATACAGCGGCGGCGCAGGCGATGCCGCACGCAGAGTCGCGCAAGCTGGTGGCCGCGGAGATCATGGGCGGCATCTACTTCGAGATTCTTCAGCGCATCGAGCGCCGCGGCTACGATGTGTTCAGCGAGCGCGTGCGGGTAGCGAAGCTGCAGCGGGCGCGGATCGCGTTGCAGATCTGGACGCTGTCGCGGCTGTCGGCGTTCGGCCTGACGCGATCCGCTCGGGCGAACTAAAGTTCGCCCCTACGTTTTCGACCCTGCGATTGAATGACATTTGACGCGATTGTGATTGGCGGAGGTTGCGCCGGGTTTGCGGCGGCCACCGCGCTGGTCGAGGCGGGGGCGCGCGTGCTGGTGGTCGAGGCGCGGCCGGGACTCGGCGGCCGCGCGACCGCGTTCACCGATCCGGCGACCGGCGAGCGCGTCGACAACGGGCAGCACATCCTGATGGGGTGCTACGTCGAGACGCTGGCGTTCCTCGATCGCATCGGCGCCGCCGATCGCGTGCGCTGGCAGAGCGGATTGAAGGTGTCGATGATCGATCGCGGCGGCCATCACAGCGTGCTGTCGCTGCCGGCGCTGCCGTCGCCGCTGCACTTCCTCGCCGGTGTGCTGGCGTGGGACGCGCTGAACTGGTCGGAACGATTGTCCGTCCTTCGAATCGGCTCCATGATTAATCCAGCTAAGGCTGGACACCACAGGAACAAGACCAACAGAACTGTCCGCCAGTGGCTCGTCGATAACGGCCAGGCGCCGAGACTGTGCGAGATGTTGTGGGAGCCGCTCGCTCTCGCCGCGCTCAATCAATCGATCGATCAGGCGGAGGCGTCGCTCTTCATCGGCGTGCTCGAGCGCGTGTTCGGGCCTGATCCGGCGTCGGCCGCGCTCGTCCTTCCGGCGGTGCCGCTCGACGAGCTCTACGCGCTGCCGGCGCGCGCGTGGCTCGAGCAGCGCGGCAGCGAAGTGCGCGTCAACGCGCCGGCCAGAGTCGTCGTCGACGGGCGGAGGATTCGCGGCATTCGCGTCCGCGACGAAATGATCGACGCGCCGCTCGTGATCTCCACGGTGCCATGGTATTCGTTTCACGCGCTGTTCGATGTCGTGCCCGCGGGAATCGAGGAGACGGTCGCCAACGCCAGCGCGCTCGCGAGCCTTCCGATCGTCACCGTCAACCTCTGGTTCGATGCGGCGGTGATGCACGAACCGCTGGTGGGCCTGCCGGGACGCCACTTCCAATGGATCTTCGATCGCCGCGCCATCGTCGGCGGCGACGTCTCGCACCTTTCGTTGATTTCGAGCGGCGCGGAGACGATCGTCTCGCAGGGCAACGAAGAACTGGCGGCGACCGCGCTGAGGGAAGTCAGGGAAGCGCTGCCGGCCGCGCGCTCGGCGACGCTGCGCAAGAGCCTCGCGGTTCGCGAAAAGCGATCGACGTTTTCGCTCGCGCCAGACGCGCCGCCGCGCCCGCACACGCGGACGGCGATCGACGGGTTCCTTCTTGCCGGCGATTGGATCGAGACCGGCCTTCCGGCGACGATCGAATCAGCGGTGATCTCGGGCCATCAGGCGTCCGCGATCGCATCGTCATGATTTCCGTGCTCGTCAAGTACTCGGAGATCGCGCTCAAGGGCAAGAATCGCTCGTGGTTCGTCGGGCGTCTCGTCAGGAACCTTCACGGCGCGCTCGCCGGATTGCACATCAAGGAAGTCAGGACGCCGATCGGCCGCATCGAGATCGTGCTCGGCCAGGACGATGCGCTGGCGGAAGTGCGCGACCGGCTGTCGCGTGTGTTCGGCATCGCGCACTACTCCGTCGCGACCCGCGTGCCGCCCGACTTCGAGAGCATGGCCGCGACGATCGAGTCGCAGCTGCCGCCGAAGGAAGCAGCCGGCAGTTTTCGCGTTCATGTTCGCCGCGCCGACTCGAAGTTCCCGATTCCCTCGCCCGATCTGGCGCGCGATCTCGGATCGCGCGTGTGGACCGCACGGGGCTGGAAGGTCGATCTCGATCATGCCGACCTCGTGATCCGAGTCGAGATCATTCCCGGCTCCGCCTTCTGTTACGTCGGCCGCGACCCTGGCATCGGCGGATTGCCCACCGGCACCGGCGGCCGCCTCGTCGGGCTGCTGTCCGGCGGCATCGATTCGCCCGTGGCGGCCTGGCGCATGATGAAGCGAGGCTGCAACGTCACGTTCGTCCATTTCCACAGCGCGCCGTTCCTGTCGAACGTGTCGCAGGAGAAGGCGCGACGGCTCGCCGAGGTTCTGACGCGTTACCAGTTGCGATCGAAGCTGTATCTCGTTCCATTCGGCGAGCTGCAGCGCCAGATCACGCTAAGCGTGCAGGGCGATCTGCGTGTGATCATCTACCGGCGGTTGATGCTTCGCATTGCGCAACGGATCGCGAGCCACGTGCGCGCCCGCGCGCTTGTCACCGGCGACGTCATCGGCCAGGTCGCGTCGCAGACGCTCGACAACATGGTGGTGATCGACCAGGCCGCGCAAATACCGGTGTTCCGGCCGCTGGTCGGCATGGACAAGGAAGAGATCATCGCCGAGGCGCAGCGGCTTGGCACCTTCGACATTTCGATCGTGCCCGACCAGGATTCGTGCACGCTGTTCACACCCCGGCATCCGGAGACTCACGCTCGCCGGCACGCCGTTGACGAGGCCGAAAAGACGCTGCCGGTCGACACGATGATCAAGTCGGCGGTCGACAGCGCCGTCGTGGAGCAGCTGTCATACCCGCGAGTGTAGAGGCGGGACTTCAGTCCCGCTTGCGGTGATGTAGGGCGGGACTTCAGTCCCGCCTGCGGTGATAAAGTAATTAGGTTATGCCCAGCGTAGAAGAGATCCTCGGAGCCGATGCCGCCGGCCTGCTGAAGCACCAGTGCAAGATTCCGAAAGAGTCGCTGCACCTGCCGGGCCCGGACTTCGTCGAGCGCATTCACCTCAACTCGAACCGGCCGGTGCCCGTGCTTGGCAGGCTCCAGTCGCTCTTCGATCACGGCCGCCTCGCCGGCACGGGTTACGTGTCGATCCTGCCGGTCGATCAGGGCATCGAGCATTCCGCCGGCGCGTCGTTCGCGCCAAACCCGCAATATTTCGATCCCGAGAACATCGTCAAGCTGGCGATCGAAGGCGGCTGCAACGCGGTGGCGTCGACGCTCGGCGTGCTCGGCATGTGCGCGCGCAAGTACGCGCACCGGATTCCGTTCATCCTCAAGCTCAATCACAACGAGTTCATTTCGTATCCGAACTCGTACGATCAGATCCGTTTCGCGAGCGTCAAGCAGGGCTTCGACATGGGCGCCGCCGGCGTCGGCGCGACGATCTACTTCGGCTCGGAGGAGTCGAAGCGGCAGATCCAGGAAGTCGGCGAGATGTTCCAGCGCGCCCACGAGCTCGGCATGTTCACCGTGCTGTGGTGCTACCTGCGCAACTCGGCGTTCAAGACCAAGGACGTCGACTATCATCTCGCCGCCGATCTCACCGGCCAGGCCAACCACCTCGGCGTCACGATCGAGGCCGACATCATCAAGCAGAAGCTGCCGGAGAACAACGGCGGCTACAACGCGATCACTTTCGGCAAGACGCACAAGAAAGTCTATTCGGATCTGTCGAGCGATCATCCGATCGATCTGACGCGCTACCAGCTCGCCAACTGCTACATGGGCCGCGCCGGCCTGATTAATTCCGGCGGCGCGTCGGCGGGCGAGAGCGATCTGAAGGAAGCGATCAAGACGTCGGTGATCAACAAGCGTGCCGGCGGCATGGGCTTGATCTCCGGCCGCAAGGCGTTCCAGCGCCCGATGAAAGAAGGGGCGGCGCTCCTGAACGCTATTCAGGACGTCTACCTGGACAAGAAGATTACCGTCGCGTGAAACCGCGGTACTGGGTTGCATTGTTTGCCGCGGCGGTCACCGCCGCGGGTTCGCTGCAGCTGGCGCGACCCGGATATTCAGTCGACGAGGAATTCACCGTCTTTGCCGTGCGTGGCATCGCCACCGACGGCCTTCCCGTTCTTCCTTCAGGCCTCCTCTACGATCGCGGCGTCGCCTACTCGTACGCGGCGTGGTTCGCCGGCGCCGTCGTGGGATCGGAGCTGCCGGCGTTTCGAGCGGTCAGCGTCCTCAGCGCCGCGGCCTGCGTGTTACTGACGTTCTTCCTCGTCAGGCGCCTGGCTGGAGATGCGGCCGGCGTCATCGCGTCGGCGTTCGTCGCGATGTCAGTGCCTTTCTGGGCGACCGCCACGACCGCGCGATTCTACGCGCCGTTTCTGGGCGCCTATCTGCTGTCGCTCTATTTCCTGACACACCGGCACTGGTGGATCGGACTCGTCGCTGCTGCGGCGCTCGCCAGGATGACGCACGAGCTCGCCTTCACCCTCGCGATCATTCCGGTCGCCTGCTGGCTGCTCGAGCGCAATGATCGGCGTCGCTGGACCTATGCAGTTCTGTCTGTCGCCGCGGGACTGGTGATCGGACAGGCCATCCTGTTTGCGCTGCACGCGTCCGTGCCATCAAACGGCGAGACGATGGTGCGACGGTTCTTCCTCTGGCAGGTGTTGAACCTCTTCGAGATTCCCGGCGACCGCCAGTTCATGATTCCGCTCGTGGTGATGGCGATCGCGTGGATCGCCGCGCCGAAGCGCGCGTGGTTTGTGTCCGTCGTCTCACTGTCGATGGCCGCAATGATCCTGGCTTATTCGATCGCCCGCGCCACGAACAGCGCGCCGTTGTCGCGTGAGCTGGTTCAGTCGGTTCTCGTCGAGGGCTCCCGCTATCCGCTCGACATGTCCTGGCACATCGCGCGGGCGATGCCGTTGACGCTGCTGTTGACTGCCGCGGGCTTGATCGCACGAGTGTCCGGCCTTGCAGGCGAGTGGCGCCCCGGTGAGCGCGCAATTCACGGCCTGTGGATCGGCTGGGTGTTGTGGTTTGGCGTGATCGAATCCGGCATTACGACGAACTACTTGCTGATGCCGATCACGTTCATGCTGGCCGCCATTGCGATCGATGCAAGCGTGCTCCTTCGCCGCGGACGAGTGGCCGCTCTCGCCATCGTCCTGATGATCGTCGCGTTCGATCAGTGGGGGAGCTCGCCCATCCAGCGGCTCGAAGCCGCTCGTCCCACCATTCGCGTCGAAGGCATCGACGAGATCCGCGCCGGGCTTCAGCCATCCGATCGCGTGGCCTGCACCGACGAGCTCGGGTGCCTGATGCTGGTCGGACGCATCGATCGGTGGCTCGCGCTCGACGATTACGTTCGCGAGCGCTTCCTGGTGCGTCGCGGCGATGGACCGGTCAGTGGTGTCTACACCGGCGTGCCCGCGGTATTTCGTCCCACGGAATTGTTCGCGCCGAATCCAGACGGCACGCTGCCGGATCGCGTGGTGATCGTCGACATTTTCAAGGAGTACCCCATCGGTAACTCGCGGTTCTGGCTGCCGAAGGCGATCGAAGAAGATGGTTTGCAGGTGACGCCGCTGCTCGAAACCCCGCAGATGCGTGTGCTCCAGGTGTCGCCGCCGGAACGCGTCGCGCGCCGATAACATCCACGGATTTCACGGATTACACGGATGCCCGCCGGACCCGCGCCGGCCCGGCCGGCAGCGAGGCCGAGCACCGAGATCAAGAGCGATGCTGTTCGAGATCTCGGCCACCGATGTGACCCCTTACACAGCCGCGTGCGCAGTGCTGGCCGTGGCAGCGCTGAACGCCTCGATCGTTCCTGCCCGTCGAGCACTCGGCGTCGATCCGATTACAGCGGTGCGCGGGCAATAAAGCTATCCACGGATTTCACAGATTCCACGGATTACGGCCGGACCCGCCCCGGCCCTTCGGGCCGGCGGCGAGGTCGAGCGCCGAGCGAAGCCCGGCGTCGCGGGTCCGGCGTGTCTGGCACCGCGCACCATCCGTGTAATCCGCGTAATCCGTGGATGTTTATTTCACGGGCGCCGTGATGCGGCCGTCGATGTAATCGCGCAATGCTTCCCGCGTGCTGCGGAACGCGAGATCGTCCC
>Ga0310900_10000945_pt1 | contig 10949 bp, 10 predicted proteins | sample C24D1metaG_FD_203879 | JGI IMG/M metagenome (GOLD analysis project Ga0310900, IMG submission 203879) | Lab incubated soil microbial communities from West Virginia University Organic Research Farm, Morgantown, WV, United States - C24D1 | ecosystem: Environmental > Terrestrial > Soil >...
ACGCAGTAAGGGATAGGCTAACAGGGTGAAGGCGAACCCGGCATACAAACCAGTGCAACGCGCACAGATGGCCAATTTGTGTCCAGCAATGAAGTAGGAACGTTCGGGGATCTGGTGGCAGAACGCGGAGAACCCACCGTAGATCGATCTTGCCAGTTCTTCGTAACCGGCAGCAGCAGCGAGCGGCGCCAGGACCGTCAGCGACACGACAGCAAAAACGACTGCGGTGCTTAATAGCCAAATCCGTCTTACCATTGGTCCTAAAACTCCGCTTTACTTGATTCCAAAATCCGCGGTCTCAGAAGCGGATCACCGTATCCGGCCCACCCTCGATGTGCAACGTATCCACGAACCGAATGTGCCGCGACTCAGTCGTCATCACCACTGAGTGCGTTCGTTTGCCGGCGCCGAAGAACCGCACGCCTTTCAATAGCGCACCGTCCGTCACACCTGTCGCCGCGAATATGATCCTCTTGCCCGGCGCGAGATCGTCAGTGTCGTAAATCTTGTTTGGATCGCGGATGCCCATGGTTGCGAGTCGATCAAGGACTTCCGCTGCGGGCGGGACCTTGTCTTTGTCGATCCCTAACCGCTCGGGATCGAAAACAAGCCGCGCCTGGATCTCGCCGTTGAGGCACTTCATCGCCGCCGCCGTGATTACGCCTTCCGGTGCGCCGCCGATCCCAATCAGCGCGTGAATGTTCGTACCCGCAACTGCGGCTGAGATGCCGGCCGAAAGATCGCCGTCAGAAATGAGGCGAATGCGAGCTCCGGCTGCGCGTACGTCGCCGATCAGTTTTTTGTGCCGTGAACGATCGAGAACGATAACTGTCAGATCCTCGATGTCACGGCCCAAACGGCGCGCAATGTTTTTCAGGTTGTCTTTGACGGGCGCATCGATGTCAACGACGCCTCGTGACGATGGACCGACGACGATCTTGTCCATGTAGATGTCGGGTGCGTTGAGCAAACCGCCGCGTTCGGCCGCTGCCAGAACGGCGATCGCGTTGTTTGCACCGAGGGCGCAAAGGTTGGTGCCCTCGAGCGGGTCGACGGCGATGTCAACTTCCGGGCAAGACTCCGCCATTTCGTCGCCGGCGTTAAATCCGCCGCCTACTTCCTCGCCTATATAAAGCATGGGCGCTTCGTCGCGTTCGCCTTCGCCGATCACGACGCGGCCGCGCATTGGGACGGTGTCCATTACTTCGCGCATCGCCTCGACGGCGACTTGATCGGAGTACTTTCGATCGCCCTGGCCCATCGTGCGCGCCGCGGCGATTGCCGCTGCCTCGCAGACGCGCAGGAAATCGAGAGACAGCTCACGCTCAGTCCTCATGTCATCACGCATTTACGCAACTCTCCTGGTCCTGGAAGTTTTATTTTCAGAATGCCCATTCCCCGTGCAATTCTGATGAGGAAGCGTGCTCATACTAACAGAGCGAACTGCAATTTTGTAGCGTAGTAGACAAACCTTACTTCAGCGAGTAATCTCGCGCGACATTTAAACGCGGTACGCTTCGTTTCAACGTCCTCATCACATGGATCGAAGAATAGAACTGGTAATCTCACGACTGGAAAACGATCCCGCGCGCGCGTGGGACACGGACACGCTGGCAACGCTGGTTAATCTCTCGCCCTCTCGATTTCGCCATCTTTTCAAACACGAAACAGGCACGAGTCCGCGTCAATACCTGCGCGAGCTTCGCTTTCGCAAAGCTGAGACGATGCTGGCGACGACTTTCATGTCGGTGAAAGAGATCGCGGAGTCGATCGGTCTCGTTTCACTCACGCATTTTATGAAGGACTTCAAAGAGCGACACGGAATGACACCGCGCGCATACCGCATCGCAGCACGAATGGCAGCCTTAAGATCGAGGTCAAAGAAACATTAGCCACTTTCGTTACAAAATAGCCGGTTTGGGCAATTGACGTGGTCCAGCGATTCGCCTAAAGTGCCGCTCGCCCTGTAACTGATCACCCACTTCCCATCGCCCGCTTGGCCCAACAGGCCATCGCCCCGGTTGCTTCGACGCCCCGCAGAACGTCTGAACAGAATGGAGTGTATGAATGATGTCCCAAACCTCAAGGGCAGCGTGTGTCTACTTGTGTTTTCTTTTCGTCGCTGTTGTCGCCCGTGGGCAAACACCGGAAACAGTGGTCGCTTCGGTAAACGGTGTTCCGATAACGCAGCAGCAAGTCGATGAGTCGCTTGCGACGCGAGTCTATCCGCTGCAACAACAACTCTACGCGATCAGAAAAACCGCGTTGGAAAACCTAATTGTTTCCCGGTTGTTGGAAATGGAAGCCACGACTCGACGTGTGCCGGTTGATGAGTTGCGACGGCAATTGACGCAGGGCGAAATCAGTGTGACCAGAGCGCAAGTGGAAGAGGCGTTCGCTCAGAATGCGTCGTTCTTCGCCGCGATGAGTGCGGATGAAGCGAGAGAGCGATTGCGACTCGATCTCGAGAACCAGGCGCGCATGAAATACTACCGCGCTGGTCTGGAGCGACTCAGGAAGAAGTGGACCGTGAGTGTCAATCTCACGCCGCCAGTGTTGGCGCTTGGGCTCGAAGACGGCTTATCGCCTGCGCGCGGCGCGGTAAAGCCGGTAGTCACAATCGTAGAGTTTTCTGATTTCGAATGTCGCTTTTGTCGCGACGTGCAACCCACGTTGAAGCAGATTCTCGAGCAGTATGGCGAACAGGTGCGGTTGGTGTTCAAGCATCTGCCGCTCGAAGGTCATCGCAACGCGGTGCCGGCCGCGCGAGCTGCGTACTGCGCAGCCGATCAGGATCGGTTCTGGCAGTATCACGATGCGCTGTTTGCGGCCGGCAGTTTGGCGCCGGATGTTTTTGAAAAGATTGCCGCGGAGCTTGGACTCGGAATGGCGCGCTTCAAGGCGTGTCTGACGTCCGAGCAGTCGCGCGCGGGCGTGGTGAAAGATATTGAAACGGCGCGGAGTTTTCGCATCGATGGCACGCCGAGCTTTCTCGTCAACGGAAAGTTGTTAACGGGTGCGCTCAGCTTTGCTGAGTTTCAAAAGGCCATCGAACGCGAGTTAAATCAAACGTCCTCACGAAACTAGGAGATCCTCATGAAACGAATAAAGTGGTTGGTCATTTGTGTCTTGTTCTGCGGCATCGATGCGGGCGCGGCACAGTCGGAGAAGTTGATCAGGGAAACATACGCGAAGCTGGAAACTTACAACGCGGCAGCGCAAGTCTTGCAGAATGAGTTTACGCGCCAGCCGTTCACACCCGATGCGAGCCTGCGCTTTGAGCTCGCTCAGTTTCGCTCAGGCAGTATCAAAGAGATTCTCAACAAGCCTTACGCGGCGCTGATCACGTTGCCGACAGGCGACATCATCTCGCTGACGCGCGGCCGTCATGTACTTGACGATGGACCGGAAGAGGCGACGTTTGCCGCGGCTTGGGAACACGGTCAGTATGCGTCCGTGTTCGATCCGCAGTGGACGATCGGCGATGCGTTTCATTTCGAGCCCGAGAAGTACTACGACATCGTTAGCTACACGTCGTACCAGGTTACCGTGAGGTTGGAAGGAAAGTCGCGGACTTATCGCGCGCTCGCGCTGTTTCGGGAGAAGTCGAACGCGCCGGAGTTCTGGGACGCGGTCGTCAATGGTGTCACGCGCGTGGCTGAAGAGAACCGGCCGCCATACAAAACGAAGACAGCCGCCCAAGAAGAGACGTTATCCCTGGCCGCAGACGCTTTGTTAATGGATGCAAGCGCGTCGACTGGTGACGGATCTGCTACAGGAGGAATAGTCGAGAATGGCACTTTCGGCGAGGTGCCCTCAAGCGCGGTTCAGTTGCCCGACTGGTTCAGCACTGACGCTCAGGAACACAAGTCAGGTGATCATGGTGGAACGGCCAGGTATACAGGCACGTGCACGCCTTTGACCGGCGGGTTCCAGCGCTGCGCCGTAGTGGTAGCGGAATTCGCGACCTTTGAAGACGGCACCTTGGACCATCTGACGTCGCTTTTTTCCCACGTTGGTACGAAGGACCTCAAAACCGAGAACCGCACCGGCCCGACCGGAACAACGATCCAATGCGCGGCCGCAACCGGAGTTGCGTTTTCGAACTGTTTTTTGGGCCGTAGCTGTGGCACGAGTGCGCAGGTTTCATTGAATCTCGGAGTTGTGGAAGGCGGCGCGACGGTCACTGGAGGTAATCTCTGGCACGACATCAACGCAGAACATTTCTCTTGCAATCTTCCAAGCGCAGTCAGTACCTGTGTCGCGCCTAGCCTCAGCGGCAGCTGTCCGCTGGGAACCACGTTCACCTCCGGGTTCTGCTGCCCTCTAACGACTAGCTGTAGTAATTCGCTCGCGACGAAGTGCCTGATGTTTGGCGGCGATTTTGACATGACCACCTGTTCGTGCGATGGCTGCGGCACCTGTGCGGGCTCGCCAATTGTCATCGACGTGGTGGGCAACGGGATTAGGTTGAGTGGTCCGGATTCCGGTGTCGAGTTTGATCTCGATGGCGACGCGGTGAAACAGAAGTTAGCCTGGACGCTTGCCGGTTCAGATGATGCCTGGCTGGCACTCGATCGCAACGGGAACGGCCTCGTCGACAACGGTTTGGAACTCTTCGGAAACTTCACGCCGCAGCCCGAGGCGAGTAGGAAGAATGGGTTCCTGGCGCTGGCTGAGTTTGATAAGGCTGCCACCGGCGGAAATGGCGACGGAGTGATCGATCAACGGGATGCGATCTTCGGCAGTCTCCGTCTATGGCAAGACAAGAACCACAACGGCGTCTCGGAACCGGATGAGCTACACACGCTCGCTTCGTTGCAGATCGTTGCGCTCGAACTGGAGTTTAAGGATGCGAAACGCGTCGATCAGTACGGCAACCAGTTTCGCTACCGTGCAAAAGTGAGAGACACACGAGGCAGTTCCGTAGGCCGTTGGGCCTGGGACGTCTTTTTGATCTCCCAGTAGGACGTCTTCGTGATCGCGAGCAGGACACAAAGGGCACCAGTAGGACACAAAGGGCACAAGACAACTGAACTCTCACTCGCTGTGCCTTTTGTGCCTCTTTGTGGCTACTTCTTCCACGACGGCAGCGTACATCGCGCCGGCTTCTCCTGCTTCAAACCAAGCGCCCAGTCGGCCTGCATCAGCGTGTGGATGTCGCGAGTGCCCTCGTAAATGATCGCGGCCTTGCAGTTGCGCAGGTAGCGTTCCACGGGATAGTCGTTTGAATAACCGTTTGCGCCATGAACCTCGATCGCCATCGACGCAGCCTTCTCGCTTCTCGTCGTAGCTTGCCACTTCGCCAGACTCGTCGCCTTTGCGTTGGGTTTTCCCTCGTTCTTCAAATAGCCGGCCCGCAACCACAGCAGATGACTCATCTGATAATCAGCTTCCATCTCCGCGATCTTTTGCTTCACGAGCTGGTGGTTTCCGATCTTCGTGCCGAACGTCTCGCGCGTGTTTGCATACGCCACAGACGCATCACGCGACGCGCGAATCACACCCGTCGCACCCGAAGCAACCGTGTAACGTCCCTGCTCCAACGCGAACATCGCGATCTTGAAACCCTCACCTTCTTCACCAACCATGTTCTCCTGCGGCACACGCACATCCTGCAGCGAGAAATATCCGGTGTTGCCGGCGCGAATCCCGAGCTTCCCGTGAATCGTTCCCGACGAAAAGCCCTTCATGCTGCGCTCGACGATGAAGCATGACATACCCGTGTGATCGCGTCCGCGACGCTTCTCTTCGTCCGTCCAGCAGAAGAACAAAAAGTTGTCGGCAAGGTCAGCCAGACTGATCCACATCTTCTCGCCGTTCAATACCCACTCGTTGCCTTCGCGACGAGCTGTCGAACGCGCGCCTACGACGTCGGAACCCGCGCCCGGTTCGGTCAAACCATAGGTTGCGAGCTTTTCACCCTTGGCCTGCGGTACGAGGTACTTCCGCTTCTGCTCCTCGGTGCCCCACGTGTAAAGCGTGAGTGAGTTCAGTCCCGTGTGGACTGACATGAGCACTCGCAAAAACGTATCCACGGCTTCGAGCTCTTCACAAACGAGGCCCAATGAAATGTAGTCGAAACCCGCGCCACCGTACTCTTCAGGAATGCACACCCCCAGCAAGTTCAACGAGGCCATACTCTTCAAAACCGAAGGTTCAAATCGCTGTTGCTCGTCCCATTCCTTGATGAACGGCGCGACCTCCTTTTGCGCAAACTCGCGCACCGTTTGCACCAGTGCCTGATGGTCTTCCGTCAACTCAAAATCGATCATTTCTCTACTCTTTCCAATAAGGTACTCAAAAAGACCGCACATCTTACCAGAGCAAACGCGAATCGCACGAATGCTTTGCTATACTGCCAAACATGCCGAAAAAGAAACGCGCCGACGTCGTCACCGTCGGACTCGTGCAGATGAGTTGCGCGCCGCAACCGGAGGCGAACCACAAGAAAGCGATCGCCCGCATCAACGATGCCGCAAAGCGCGGAGCGCAGATCGTTTGCCTTCAGGAACTGTTTCGTTCGCAGTACTTCTGCCAGACTGAAGACATTCAACTGTTTAAGTTGGCGGAGACGATTCCCGGTCCCACAACCGAGAAGCTGGCAAAGGTGGCGCGTCAGCGAAAAATCGTCATTGTGGCGTCGCTGTTCGAGAAGCGCGCCGCCGGCATTTATCACAACACGGCGGTCATGATCGACACGTCGGGCAAGATCGTTGGTAAGTACCGCAAGATGCACATTCCTGACGATCCGCTTTTCTACGAAAAATTTTACTTCACTCCCGGCGACCTCGGTTTTCAAACGCACGAGACGGCTTATGGAAAACTGGGAACGCTGGTGTGCTGGGACCAGTGGTTTCCGGAAGCGGCACGCTTGACGGCGCTCGGCGGCGCGCAATTTCTGTTCTACCCGACGGCCATCGGCTGGTTGCCTGATGAAGAACAGTCGATGAACGAGGCGCAGCATTCCGCCTGGGAAACAATTCAACGCGGGCATGCGATTGCTAACGGAGTGTACGTGGTGGTGGTGAATCGTGTGGGCCACGAAGGAAAGCTGACCTTTTGGGGGCAGTCGTTTGTCGCCGATCCGTTCGGACGCATCGTGGCGAAAGCATCAGCCGAAGAAGAGGAAGTGCTGGTCGTCGAGTGTGACCTGTCGCGGATCGAAGAGACGAGACAAAACTGGCCGTTCCTGCGCGACCGCCGCATTGATGCTTACGACGGCCTTCGCCTGCGGTTTGGGGAGTGATCATGAACTACGGCCTGATGGACTTCATCGGCAACGTAGGCGTAGCGATACTGGTCGTCACCTACTTGTTGCTGCAGCTCGACAAGCTGAAAAGCACAGATCTCGCCTATTCGGCGCTAAACGCCATCGGCGCGAGCTTGATCGTCGCCTCACTGATCGTCGACTTCAATCTGTCCGCGTTACTAATGGAAGTGTTCTGGGTCCTGATAAGTTTTATCGGCATTGGCCGCCACCTCCGACTCAAAACCATCAGGTCCTGAAACATGCCCGCACCGACACCGGAAACTCCTGCCGCTCTTGGTTTCTACATGCCCGCCGAATGGCGAACGCACGATGGCACCTGGCTGACCTGGCCCAAGGACCCGGAAACCTGGCCCGACCGCGTTCCCCAGGTGGAAGAGATCTACCTCCAAATGATGGCCGCGTTGGCGCCGCATGAAACCGTCAACCTGCTGGTAGACGACACCACCACCGAGCATGCGGTCAAAAAGCGATGTTCGTTTCCGGGCGTTGAGAACATTTGCTTTCACCAGATTCCGACCGTCGATTCGTGGATCCGCGACTATGGTCCAAACTTCCTGATCGACAACCGCGGAAATCGGGCTTTCAACAATTGGATCTTCAACGCCTGGGGCAACAAGTATGAAACCCTGAAGCACGACGATCGCGTACCGCTTTTCCTCGAACCCATACTACAAATTCGCCGCTTTGAACCGAGGATCGTGTTGGAAGGTGGAGCGATCGATGTAAACGGCGCCGGGTGTGTTTTGACTACGGAGCAGTGCCTGCTGAATCCGAATCGCAATCCGCACCTTACCCAGGCAGAAATTGAGGAATACCTGAAGAGTTATCTTGGCGTCACAAAGGTGCTGTGGCTCGGAGAAGGGATTGTCGGAGACGACACCGACGGGCACATCGACGACATTGCCCGCTTCGTCGCGCCAAACGCGATCGTCTGCGCCGTTGAGGACGACCCGCAAGACGCGAATTACGAATTGCTTCAGGACAATCTGACGCGACTCAAGTCGATGACCGACGCCAACGGGCGACCGTTTGAGATCGTGACCTTACCGATGCCGGCAGCCGTTGGTGGAACCAGCACCGACACGCGCAACCTCGATCGTCTGCCGGCGAGCTACGCGAACTTCTACATCGCCAACAAGGTAGTGCTCGCTCCCGTGTTCGGTAGTGCGAACGATGCGCGCGCGGTGGAAACACTACAACGCGTCTTTAAGGATCGGCGAGTCGTGCCCATCAACTGCGAACCGCTCGTTTGGGGCATGGGCACGATCCACTGCGTTACCCAACAACAACCTCAACCCTGATCGACCAACCTTCGTGCTTCGCTAATTGCCTCGTCGAGTGTCCGGACGCGGCCATCCAACTGCATCTCATAAACGGCCCGCGTGATCTCACCCATTCGCGGTCCAGGCTGCACGCCCAACTCCAGCAGGTGCCGGCCCAACAAGAGCGGATCGGGCGCCCGGTTCTCGACGTCCAGCGCCTTCGCACGCTGCACGAACCACTCCTGCGCCTCCGCGCCATACCACTTTTCGCGCGGCACCCAATCCGCGTTGCGTCCCAGCGAATCGGCCTTCGCAACGCGATACAACAGATCGGGTTCGCACCGCCGCGCCAAACGACGAAACGCGCCCTCGCCAACTTCGTCACGCTTCTTGTAAAACTCGCCCGGCTTCAAGTGTTCGCGCACTAACGCGATCACCTGGCGCCGGACGTCGTAGCCCTCGATCGTGTGTACGTTGATTCGATCCAGAAAACGCGTCGTTGGTTCCACACCCGCTTCCTCGTGTCCACGCGAACGCCAGCGGCCTTCGAGAAACTGCGTCGTCGGCGGTTTCCCAAAATCGTGAGCGAGCGCCGCCAGCATCACCGTGACCTGGCGCGAATACGTCAACCCGTCGATCAACTCGCGCGCTCGATCGACAACCAGCATCGTGTGCACGAACACGTCTCCTTCCGGATGCCACTCCGGATCCTGCGGCACGCCAACCAGGCTTTGAATTTCGGGAAATACTTTTTCGATCGCTCCGAGCTTATTTAGCCAATCAAGTCCAATGGACGGCCGCCGCGCTCGCAGCAGCAGTTTTTCGAGCTCGCCCCACACGCGCTCCGCGGGCAAATCGCTAAGGTCCATCGTCTGGCACAACGCGACCGTCTCCGGTTCGATCTGAAACTCGAAGCGTGCCGCAAACTGCGCCGCACGCAACACGCGCAGACTGTCTTCGACAAACGTCTCCGCCGACACTGCTCGCAGCACACACGCGTCGATGTCCTGCCGGCCGCCAAACGGATCGATCAGTTCGCCGGTCAGCGGGTCCTGCAGGATCGCGTTGATCGTGAAATCGCGACGACGCGTTGCTTCCTCGACGCTCATCGCCGGATCGCCCTCGATCACAAACGCGCGATGCCCTCGTCCCGATTTGCGTTCGCGACGCGGAATCGAAACGTCGAGATCGTGGCCCAACTTGTAAACAGTAAACGCTTCGCCAACCGCGTTCACGCTGCCGAAACCGTCGAGAATCTCGCGTAGTCGTTCCGGGGCCAGGCCGTAGACTTCCAGGTCCCAGTCCTTCGGCTCATTCCCCATCAACTCATCGCGGACACAACCACCGACGAGCAGCGCACGGCCGCCCGCGTCGTGAATCACGCGCGCGAGTGCGACGACTTTTTCCGCCACTTTGACCATGATGAGTATTGAAATCCGTGTTTTCTGAATTACGCGGATTACTCTTCGGGGTTCTCGACCAACACCTGAACGCCGCGCGTGGAGGGAATGCAGCTAATGACCTGGGCGCGATCGATCTTCGTCAACTCACTGCCGGCGGCGTGCCACAGTTTGACCCAAAAGGTTCGCGTCTCTCCGTGGATCGCAAACGTAGAACCGTCCGTCATCACCGGAACCGGGTCGGCAACTGTTCCCGCGCGGAGCTCTTCGAGCAGTTGAGGAATGTAAGGCTTGAACTTGTCAAACTGGACCAGCACCGCACCGTCGTCAATCTCGGCGGGCGGCAACTCGACCGGCTCGTCAGATTCGAGCAACAGACGTGTCTCAGTTTGCTGATTTCGTTTCTTTACTACCGGCATTGAATCTTTACGACTGCAACCGGCGTTGCAGATGTTCGCTGAGCTCTGAAACTTTGACTCGTTCCTGATCCCAGGTGTCGCGATCGCGGACTGTCACGGCTTCGTCTTCGAGTGACTGATGGTCCACAGTGACGCAAACCGGCGTTCCGATCTCGTCCTGTCGCGCATAGAGTTTGCCAATACCGCCCGTGTCGTCGTACACGGCGCGCAGTATCGGTTGCAGCGAACGCTTGATCGCTTTCGCCATGCCAACGATCTCCGGTTTGTTTTTCGCAAGCGGCAGGATCGCGGCTTTGATCGGAGCGAGTTGCGGCGCAAGTTTCAAAATCACCCTGGTCTCGCCCTTGTCGTTCGTCTTCTCGGAGTACGCGTCCATCAACACTGCCAGCACCGTGCGGTTGACGCCGGCCGCTGGTTCGATAACGTGTGGATAAAAGCGCGTCTTCGTCGGTTCATCAAAGTACGACAGGTCTTCAGTCGAATCAGGGTTCTCGCGATTGCCTTCTTCGTCGACCGGTTTATTCGAATGTGAACGTAAATCGAAGTCGGTCCGGTACGCAATACCCATCAACTCTTCCCACTGTCTCTCCTCTTC
>Ga0310900_10000946_pt1 | contig 10947 bp, 10 predicted proteins | sample C24D1metaG_FD_203879 | JGI IMG/M metagenome (GOLD analysis project Ga0310900, IMG submission 203879) | Lab incubated soil microbial communities from West Virginia University Organic Research Farm, Morgantown, WV, United States - C24D1 | ecosystem: Environmental > Terrestrial > Soil >...
TCGCACCCGCGATCGAGGACTACGCCGTGGCCCTCGCGCAGGCGACCCGCACGCACAGCGATCTGCGCCTGGGCGCCAGCCCCCGCGCGACGCTGCAGCTGGTGCGCGCGGCCAAGGTGTGGGCCGCGCTCGACGGTCGCGCCTTCGTCATCCCCGACGACATCACGGCGCTCCTCGCCCCGGTGTTCGCGCACCGGCTCATCCCGACCCGGGCCGCCGGCGGCGCCCGGGGGTCGAGCGCCGCAGATGCGATCGCGACGATCCTCGAGCGCATCGCCGCGAGCGTGCGGGTGCCGATCGCCGCACGTCAGTGACAGAGCGATGAGAAGCGTGTGGCCGCTGACCGTCCGGGGCACCGGAGCGCTGGTCCTCGCGATCGCGTGCTTCATCGTGGCGAACGAGGCGAGCATCGTCGAGCTGATGTACTTCGGCATCCTGCTGCTCGCGGTCGTCGTCGCGAGCATCGCCTCGCTGTACGTCGGGCGCCGCTCCGACGCGGTCACCCGGGCACTCGCCCCGGATGTCGTCTCGGTCGGAGGCGACGCGCGCGTATCGGTGCGCGTCGAGGTGCGCACGGCGCTGCCCACGGCGCCCGGAACCTGGCGCGATGCCCTGCCCAAGGGGCTGCGCGGCAAATCGGAGGGTGCCTTCCCCGCACTCGGCTCGGGGCTGCGCGGCGGCGAGCGCGGCGGTGCCCGCAGCATCGACCTGGTGTACATCGTCACCGGCGTGCGGCGCGGAGTCCACTCGCTCGGACCGCTCACGGTGCGATCGTCGGATCCGTTCGGGCTCGCACGACGCACGGTCGTGTTCAGCCAGCGCACGCCGGTCACGGTGGCGCCGCCGGTCGTCGAGCTGCCGCCGCTCGTGGATTACGCCGGCGCCACCGGCGGGATGCTGCACACGACGACCGACCAGCTCGGCCAGGGCGCCGACAACCTCGTCGCGCGGCCCTACGCCCCGGGCGACTCCATGCGGCGCATCCACTGGCGGGCGACCGCCCACCGCGATGCGCTCATGGTGCGCCAGGAGGAGCAGGAGTCCACACCCGAGGCCACGGTCGTGATCGACCGCGCCGCGCTGCGCTGGTCTCCCGAGGCTCTGCGCGCGCCCGGCGCCGACCCCGGCTTCGAAGCCGGCATCTCGGCGTGCGTCTCCGCGGTCGCGCGCCTCGTGCACGACGGCTACGCCGTCGAGGTCCTCGACACGGAGGGAACGGTGCTGGCCGACCGGATCGACGGCGGCGACATGACCGAAGTCGACGCGATGCTGGTCCACTTCGCGACCATCACCGCCCATCGCGACGACGCCCTCCCGCGCCTGTCGCGGCTGTTCGCGGGGGCGTCGACGGGTCCGATCGTGCTCATCGTGGGACGGCTCGACCCGGCCGACGCAGTGGCCATCGGGCCGGTCTCGCACCACAGCACGCTCCCCCTGCTGCTGTCCGCGTCGCCGATCGGCGACGCGCTCGACATCGCCGCGGATCACGGCTGGCACGTGGCGGCGATCGGTCCCGACCGCGACCTGGGTCACGCGTGGGCGAACGCGATCGGACGGGGGGTGCACCATGTCTTCGGCTGAGACGGGGCGCCAGGTACGTGCGCACGGCGGGGAACGACTGCTGACTTTCGCGATCCTCGCGGCACTGCTCGCGGCGCTGCTGCCGGTCGTCCGGGTCATCGAGCCCGGGTGGTGGCTCGTCGCGGCCCTCGTGCTGTCGGCCCTGGTGCTCGCCGCCGGCTACACCGCCCGCCTCTACCGTCTCCCCGCGGTCGCGGTGACCCTCATCGAGGTCGCGGTGTGGGTCGTGTTCATGACGTTGATCTTCCTGCGTGACACCGCCCTGCTGTGGGTGATCCCGACGCTCGACACCTTCCGCGTCGCGCCGATGCTGGTGCGGGCCGCGATGGAGGAGATCGCCGTCGGCGCGGCGCCGCTCGAGCCGACGCTGTCGCTCGCCTTCGTCGTGGTCGGGTCGATGGGACTCCTCACGATCATCGTCGATCACGTCGTGGTGACCGCACGGATGCCGCTGCTGGCGTCCGTCGGCGTCGTCGCGGTGTCGCTCATCCCGGCGATCGCCGCGCCGAGCAAGGTCGACGTCATCGGATTCGTCTTCCTCGCGGTCACGGTCCTGTTCCTCCTGCGCTCCGAGACGCGCTCGCGCGAGAAGCCGGTCGAGCGCGAGGCGGAGCGCACCGCAGGCGTCCCCGCGACGGCACTCGGCATCGGCGCGATCGCGATCGTCGTCGCCGTCGTCGCGACGCCGGTGCTGCCGCAGCCCGGAGCGCGGGCCGGTTCGGGTCTCGGCCCTGGACCGGGGATCGACGCGACACTGCAGCTCGGCGACGACCTGCGCCGTCCCCAGGAGGTGGAGGTCATCCGGGTTCGCACGAACGCGCCGTCCGTGCCCTATCTGCGTGCGACGACGCTCTCTCGATTCGACGGCGGGCTTTGGGAGCCCGATCGCTCGCAGACCGTGTCGCTCCAGAGCGAGCGCGCGTTCGGTGTCGTGGACTCCGGCGACGACATCCGCATCGGCGAGTACACGGCGAAGATCGACATCGTGAACCTCGACTCCCCATGGGCGCCGGTGCCATATCCGGCCGTGGGTATCAGCGGTCTCGGCGGCGGCACGTGGGGCGCGGTGCCCTACAACCACACGGTGGCCACGACCGGCGGCTCGACACAGGGCCAGTCGTACGAGGTGGCGTACGACGTCCCCCGGCCGTCGCTGGAGCAGGTCCGGGCGGCGGTGTCAGTGGGCTCGCAGGTGCGCGACGAGACGACGCAGCTGCCCGACGACGTCCCGCCGATCATCGGTGAACTGGCGGTGCAGATGACGGCCGATGCCACCACCGACTACGACCGACTGACAGCGCTGCAGCGATGGTTCCGCGGCACCGACTTCCGCTACTCGCTCGAGTCGCCCGTCGAGGACGGGTTCGATGGCAGCGGCGCAGAGGCGGTGGCGCGGTTCCTGGAGGTTCGCGAGGGCTACTGCATCCACTTCGCATCGGCGTTCGCGCTCATGGCACGCACGCTCCACATGCCGTCGCGCATCGTGGTCGGCTACCTGCCGGGCACTCCGACCACGGACACCATCGACGATCAGCCGGTCTTCTCGGTGTCGAGCTCGCAGCTTCACGCCTGGCCGGAAGTGTACTTCGAGGGCATCGGCTGGATCCCGTTCGAGCCCACCTCCGGACTCGGGGTTCCCACGACCTTCTCGTCGGAGCTCACGATTCCGGGCCAGCCCGCCGACCCCAATGCCACGACTTCTGAGACGAACCCGACCCCGACGGCGCGGGGCGACCAGGCGCAGATCGACCTCGAGGAGCAGCGGCAGAACGCCTCCGACGGCACGTCGGAGGACGCCCTCGACCCGCTGCCGATCCTCGGTGTGGTCGCGGCCATGATCGTGCTCCTCGCACTCCCCTTCCTCATCCGGGAGCTGCGCCGCCGACAGCAGGATGCCGCCGCCCGGGGCGGTGATGCGGCGGCCGCGTGGCAGTCGGTCCAGGAGGCGGCGATCGACGTCGGCATCCCCGTGCCCGCCAGTGAGACGCCGCGCGCGTTCGCCGGCAGGCTCGTCGCCGAGCACGGGGTCGCCGCATCCGAGATGAACACGGTCCTGCTCGCGATCGAACGCGCCAGCTACTCGCGCGCCGGCACCCGCTCGTACTGGATGGGCGACGCGGCGGCCGATGCCGCAGCATCCGTCCGCACATCGCTGCTCGCATCCGTGCCGCCTTCGCGCCGCATTCTCGCGCTGCTGGCGCCGCGTTCGCTCGTCATCAGGCCCGGCAGCGTGTACGCCGGGACGGCCCCGGTTCGGGCACGGTAGCGGAGCAGGGTAGGATGGTCGGCGGCCCTCCGGGGCCTCCTGGAGGATTCGCCTAGTGGCCTATGGCGCACGCTTGGAAAGCGTGTTGGGTGCAAGCCCTCGGGGGTTCGAATCCCCCATCCTCCGCACCTGCGATCCCAGTGTTTTCAAGGGATCGCGACTCCTTGGAAGAGAAGCAGACGCGTAGCGTCCGGCGACCTTGACGCCCCTGCCTCCGCCCACTGCTCGCTCGGGTCGCCCGCTGAGCGACCGCTGAACGCGCGGTAGAGGCTGCGCTGCGCTCCTTTTTTGACGAATGACCCTGCGGCGAGACAACGATCCGCGCGCACAAGCGCGCGCTCGGCGCGGGCCATTCCGTCGTTGGTGGTTCTCGACGCTAGACAGCGACGGGCGACAGCTCCTCATTCGGGTTGCACCGGTGATTTCGGCAATCGTCGCAATGCTCGTCGCGCTCATGCTCACTCCTCACTGAAACGCGAGCAAGCCACGGCCGGCGGTATGCAATGGCCGACGCGGTGGGATCTCCTGGTGCCCGAAAACGCCCGCTGATCGACCGTCAACCGACACCAACGACCGGATCAGAGCGGCCAAAGAGCTCGGCCTCTTCACTGTCGGGGATTGGCGCTAGCGTCGATTCGTGATCGAGATTGCCCGAACCCGCCGCACGTCCAGTGCCTCGGCCTCGCTGTTCTTCGAGCGCTGGTGCGCTATCGAAACACACCCCGAGTGGGCGCCGAGCATGGAGTACTTCAAGCTGTCAGAGCCCTTCGGCGTGGGCGCCCGCGGAGTCCTGAAAGCGGTCGGTGGTCAAGAGTCGCCGTTCCGCATCACCACGGTGGGGCCGGGCTTCGTCTATGCCGACACCACCGAACTCGATGGGGCGGAGTTGACCGTGCACCACGAAGCCGTCGAAGGGCTCGACGGCACCGAGGTCACACTGTCTGCATGGCTCGACGGGCCAGGCGAAGCGCAACTGGCAAGGGAAATGTCCGACGAAGTTCAGCACAGCCTTGAGCACGACCTGGCCGCGCTCGCAGCGCTGCTCGAGAGCTAACATCAGTCGGCGAGCCAGGCGATGGTGCCCGCGGACGCGAAGACACGATCGAACGAGCGCTACTGGTTCCTGAGCGCTCAGCAGACCGTCTCAGGTCGCCCGTTCGCGGACCGGCGTACGAACGTGCTCGGCCGCACCCAGACGGCACTTGTTCGAGGAGTCCACGGCACCCACTCGCCGTCTTCGAGTTCACGGGACGAGTTGTTCGCCGCCTCGAGGATCTCTGGCCGCATCACTCGCTTCGGAATGGATCCGGCCCACATGCGCCGTCGGGAAGGATTCAAACCGTAGCGGGCACGGCCCGTTGCCCCATTGAGTTCCCGAAGTGGCAGCGCCGCCGCCGGATCATCGATCGACTGGGCTCGGCAGCTCAGAGGGTTCTGGGAGAAGATGCCCTGTGACCACCTCTGCCAGCCATTCCTCGCACCGCAGCCGCAGCATCGTCCTCGTCGCGTTCGCGGTGTACCTCGCGCTGCTGACGGCTTATCGACCTGATTCGCACGCCCACCGACCCGGTGGGCGAACGGGTGGTCAGCGCGCCCGGGACGTCGACGACCTCGCTCCCGACCCGCAGCCGCCCAGCGACGACGAGGTGGATGGTCTCGGGCGAGTCATCTTCGACGTCGACCGCGCAGGGGTCGATGGGGCCGGGTTCCGCCCATCGAGTATGCGTTCGACCCTCCGAGCGCCGTCAAGCGAATCGATGCTGTCCCCCGAACGGGGGACACGGTAGGGTGGGCGACGTGAGCTCGCGGGGACCCTGGGAATTGGCCCCCGTGCGACACCAATCTGGGGATCTCTGGGGCTGGGGCCACTGACTCCCTGTGCGCAACTACCTGCGCATGAGACGGTCCCTCGGACGCCGCAACTAGAGCTTGTGGCGTCCGAGGGACCTTTGCCTTGCCCGCGTGCGTCACGCGCCCGCTGGGGACAGGCTCGACGCTGGGGACATCGTTGTGACGCTCTAGCAGCGCGGGCCCGGCGTCACCACACTATTCGGCGGATCCCTTTGAGACCAACCGTCTCAAAGGCCAGGTGTCTCCACCGCGAGCGGCGGTTGATGGCGTTCCGCCAACGACTGTGTCATTCGCCCGGAGGGCCGTCCCGTGGGTGGCCGCGTATCCGACTGTGCTGCGCGAGGCCCGCGGGCGGACCGGCCTGCGTGCGGTGACGTGGCGGGCCGTGAGGGCTCGGCGATTTCGCTTTGACCTCTCGGGACGAGCGCCAGTAGCTGCACCGGATCTTCAGCGGCGTGCTTCAGGGAAGGGCGAAGGTTCCCTCTCCTACACCCCACCAACTCGAGCCCCGACGCGGAACCTCGAAACGGAGTGACGCCATGCTCGGCCCGAGTAGGTGAGATACACGACTCGACCGGCGGTCGCCGCGATGAGGAGGACGCAGGCCAGCACGAGCAGCCATCCGATATAGGTGAACGCCATGCCCAAGACGCCGAATCGCAGCGCCGAGTCCGCGAGCAGCGGTGGCAGGAATACTCTGCCAAACCTTCCGGCCACCGCGAATCCGATTCCCGCAAGGACGGAGCCGGGCAGCAGTTCTCGAAGGCTGACCCCGCGATTGACGACGATCCACGAAGCGACCCACCAGAGCGCACCCCACAGCGCAACCTCGGCGATGAACTCGATCACCGGCAACGGTCCGTCGTCGCGAATGATGACGCGCGTCGCGACGACCACCGCGATTCCGATGACGACAGCGGCAACCGCCGCCAGCCACCGCCAGGCGAACTTCAGGCTGACGGCGGGCGTGCGCCAGATCCTGCGAAGGCTCCGTTCCAGGGCCCGCGCGAACGAGGTTGCGGCGATGACGAGGAGGATCACCCCGATGACACCTGTCGCGCGAAGCTCCTGAGCTCCGCCCGGCAGCGACTTCTCCAGAGTCTCGGCCGTGGCCGCATCGAATCCCATGTGCTCCGCGAAGATCGCGGCAGTGCGAGTGTCGAGTCTGGACTGCACAGCGCCCACGACGATCAATATGGGCAGCACCGACGTGAATGTATGCGCCGCGAGGGTCATGCCGCGATCGATAAGGCCCAGATCAGCGAGATCGCGGGCGACTCGCAACACGAATCGCCCGGCAGGTGAGCGCGCACTGCTGCGGACAAGACGACTCCTGGTCCACCGAGCCATAGGCGCACCTCACGATCTGAGACGACGTCCCGATCCAGTCAGAGGCTACGCCCAAAAGACAACAGCAGAAGCGTGGGAGAAAGAGTGTCCCGTTCTGGCTACGCGACCCGCTCAGGGAACAGGTCGTGGATCAGCGCCTCGATGCGCCGGCGGATCTCGTCACGGATCGGTCGCACAGCCTCGATCCCCTGCCCGGCGGGGTCGTCGAGCTCCCAGTCCTCATAACGCTTGCCGGGGAAGATCGGGCACGCGTCGCCGCAGCCCATCGTGATGACGACGTCCGACTCCTTGACAGCATCGACTGTCAGCACCTTCGGCGTGTGGCCCGCGATGTCGATGCCTTCTTCTGCCATCGCCTCGACTGCGACCGGATTGATGACCTCTTTGGGCGCGGACCCCGCGGAGAGCACCTCGACATCGTCGCCCGCGAGCGCACGGAGGTACCCGGCAGCCATCTGCGAACGGCCGGCGTTGTGCACGCAGACGAACAGAACGGTGGGCTTGTCACTCATAGAGGGCTCGCTTTCTCTCTCTAGAGAAGCATAGACCGTGGTCTATCTATATTCGAAGCCGCGGGCGGGCGATCGCGTCGTGCATGCTCAGACGGCGTTCACCGTCGTGCTGCGTCGCTCGATGAGGAGCGTGTCGCGCCACGCGCCCGCGTGGGGGCCGACCCCTGACCGGGCGATGCGCTCACGGCGGCCCACCACACGGAATCCCGCAGCCTCATGGAGTCGGAGGCTCGCGGCGTTCTCAGGGAAGATGCTCGACTGGATGGTCCAGATTCCCGCACCCTCGGCAGCGGTGATGAACAGTTCAAGCAGGCGGCGGCCGATGCCTTGCCCGCGCGCGTCTCGGCTGATGTAGACGGAGTGTTCGACGACACCGCAATAGGCCGGACGTGAGGACACGGGGGAGGCGGCGATCCAGCCGACGAGAGCGCCACGCTCGTCGCCGGCAACGAAACGCAGCTCCGGCAGCTTGCCGGCGTCGAACGTCCGCCAGGTCGGAGTGGCGACCTCGAAGGTCGCCTCCCCGTCCTCGATCCCTTGTGCGTAGATCTCCTCGACCGCCGGCCAATCGGCCGGCGTCATCTCGCGCACTTCCGTCATCAGCAGCATCCACCGCCGTTGCCGGCATCGGTCGAGCAGACACCCGTCGCGGGAAGCTGGAGTTCGACGTTCGACGCCGACGCGACATCCCCAGCGAGCCACGCCGCCACCGAACGCACCTGCTCGTAGCCGGTGGCGAGAAGGAAGGTCGGCGCCCGCCCGTAGGACTTCATCCCCACGATGAAGAATCCCTGCTCCGGGTGCGTCAGCTCGCGGAAGCCGTGCGGCTCGACGGTGCCGCAGGAGTGAACGTTCGGGTCGATGAGCGGCGCGAGGCGCTTGGGCGCTTCGACGATCTCGTCGAGCTCGAGGCGGATCTCGCGGAGGATGTCGAGGTTCGGCCGGAAGCCGGTGGCATTCACGACGATGTCGGCCTCGTGGGTCACGACCTCTCCGCCGCGGTGCCCCACCAGCTCGACGGCATCGCCCGCGCGGCGGGCGCGGATGATCTCGAAGCTGTCGACGAGGGCGATGTCGCCACGCTCCACGGCCCGGTCGACGCGACTCCCGAGGCTCGCACGACCGATCAGCTCATCGTCGGGCGAGGACGAGACCCGCGCGGCCCTGGCATTGCGGATCAGCCAGGTAGCCGTGGTGCCGGCCTCCTCGCGGGCGAGCTGCACGAGGGCGAGCAGCGTATTGGCCGCAGAGTGACCGGCCCCGACGACTGTCACGCTCCGGCCCGCGAACTCGGCACGATCTCGGCCGAGCACATCGGGAAGCGCGGGAGTGACACGGTCAGCGATATCGGCCAACCCCAGCAGCTCGAGTCCACTGGAGGAAAGCGAGTTCGGAGAGAGGTAGGTGCCCGACGCGTCGATCACGGCGCGCGCGGCGACGTCTTCGACCTCGCCGTCCGCAGTTCGGATCCGTAACGCGAACGGCGTCGTAGCGCGGCGGGCCGTGCGGGTGCGGTCCATGCCCTCGCGCGTCACGCCGATCACCTCGACACCGAGACGGATGCGCGGTGCGATCTCCTCAAGAGCAGCCAGCGGCGCGACGTACTTCTCGACGAGTTCCGTCCCCGACGGCGCCCGCTCGGGGTCGGGCATCTCCCACCCTCCGTCCACCAGAAGGCGGCGCGACGCCGGATCCACGAGGTGCTTCCACGGGGAGAACAGACGGGTGTGACCCCACGAGCGCACACTGGCGGCGACCTCGCCGCCAGCCTCGAAGACCACGAAATCGATGCCGCGTTCGACGAGGTTCGCAGCGGCGGCGAGCCCGATCGGCCCCGCACCGATGATCGCGACGGGCAGAGTCGACAGCGGGCTGGATTCAACGACTCGGGGGCTCAGGTCGAGCAGGGTCACAACGTCCTCCCATAGATATTGATGAACTTCGATACCCCGATTCTGGACCCATCTATCGACACCTGTCAATATCGACTAACCTCGATATATGACCACGATGCTCGACGTGACGGATGTCACGGCCGGCGTGTGCTGCACACCCCTCGTTCGCGAGCCGCTGACGGCCGAGGAGGCGGAGCAGCTCGCCCTCACGATGAAAGCGCTCGCCGATCCGACCCGGCTCCGACTGCTGTCCATCGTCGCTGCGTCAGAGGACTCCGAGGCGTGCGTCTGCGACCTGATCGAGCCCGTCGGACTCAGTCAGCCCACGGTTTCCCACCACTTGAAGATTCTCACCACTGCGGGATTCCTCTCCCGCAGCAAACGCGGCACCTGGGCCTACTTCAAGCTCGTGCCGGGTGCGCTGGACCGCGTTTCGCAGCTCCTCGTCGCCTCGTGACGCACGCCGCACGCGCCGCCGCCGGTGAGTTCCTCGGCAGTGCAGGACTCGCCGCTGTCGTCATCGGGTCCGGCATCGCCGCCCAGCGCCTCTCCCCCGGTGATGTCGGACTGCAGCTGTTCGAGAACGCCTTCGCCACCGCCCTCGGCCTCGCCGTACTGATCCTCGCCTTCGCGACGGTCTCGGGATCCCATTTCAACCCCGTCGTCACGCTGGTCGACATCACTCTGCACCGCCGGAGGTGGTCGACCGCGGCGGTGTACCTGCCCGTCCAGGTGCTCGGGTGCATCGCCGGCGCGGTGCTTGCCAACGTGATGTTCGACGTTCCCCCGGTCGCGTGGAGCACCACCGACCGCTCGGCGTGGCCGCTGCTACTGTCCGAGGTCGTCGCGACCGCCGGGCTCATCCTCCTGATCTTCGCCCTGGTGCGGACCGGCCGTTCACATCTTGCCGCGCCCGCCGTCGGCGCGTACATCGGTGCGGCCTACTTCTTCACGTCGTCGACGAGCTTCGCGAACCCGGCGATCACCGTCGGCCGAATGTTCAGCGACACGTTCGCCGGAATCGCTCCGGCCTCCGTGTTGCCCTTCATCGGAGCGCAGCTGCTCGGCGCCGCGCTGGGATATGCAGCGGTCCTGTTGCTGTTCCCGCAAGTGACACCCGAGCACACGGTCGCTCGACGCTGAGGGAGACTCCGAACGGCAGGCGCCTGGCGACACTCGCCGTGCTCAAGTCGCCCCCTCCGAGGTCGCACGACGGACACGCCGTCTCGCGGGGTCGTCCGGCACGCGACCGGTTCATTCGTGCTCCGGAAGCAGCGGCGTCGACCAGCCCGGATCGCGGCCGAGCTGAGCGGCCCGCGAGACGGATGCCGCGCCGAAGCGATCGCGCACCGCGTCGAGCACCGTATCGAGGCGCACGCCGTCGTCCCAATCGATCGGAAGCTCCGGCGGGACGCTGTCGAGACGGCCGAGCTGCGACAGCGAGACGCCGATGAGGGTGATGCCGCGTTCTGCGATCTGCGGCTGCGCGGCG
>Ga0310900_10000949_pt1 | contig 10931 bp, 7 predicted proteins | sample C24D1metaG_FD_203879 | JGI IMG/M metagenome (GOLD analysis project Ga0310900, IMG submission 203879) | Lab incubated soil microbial communities from West Virginia University Organic Research Farm, Morgantown, WV, United States - C24D1 | ecosystem: Environmental > Terrestrial > Soil >...
GGACAGTATTTCTTTAGACAACTGGTTCAAAACCTCTCTTTGAATCACACGTTTTACGGGACGGGCACCAAATTGCGGGTCGTATCCTTTCTCAGATAAATAGGCAATAGCTTCCGGTGTGGCGTCCATAGTGATGCCTTGTTGTGCCAGCATTTTAGTCACTGATTTCAGTTGTAAGCCTACAATTTGCGCAATATTAGCATTGGTCAACGGTGTAAACATCACGATTTCGTCAATACGGTTGATGAATTCCGGGCGAACGGATTGCTTCAATAAGCCCAAAACTTCCACTTTGGCAGCTTCGGTAGCGGCTTCGACACCTCCTTTTAGATTTTCAAATTTCTCCTGTATAATCTGGCTTCCCATATTAGAAGTCATAATGATAATGGTGTTTTTAAAATCGGCAAGGCGGCCTTTATTGTCTGTCAAACGTCCTTCGTCCAAAACCTGCAACAAGATGTTAAAGGTATCGGGATGTGCTTTTTCTATCTCATCAAGCAAAATCACGGAATAGGGTTTTCTGCGTACGGCTTCGGTTAATTGCCCACCTTCGTCATAACCCACATATCCCGGAGGCGCACCCACCAATCGGCTCACGCTGTGACGTTCCTGATACTCACTCATATCAATTCGGGTCATGGCGTTTTCATCGTCGAATAGATATTCGGCCAATGCTTTGGCCAATTCGGTTTTACCCACACCGGTAGTTCCAAGGAACAGGAAAGTACCAATAGGTTTTTTCATGTCCTGCAAACCGGCACGGCTTCGGCGCACCGCATCGCTGATTGCTTCGATGGCTTCTTCCTGACCCACTACGCGTTTGTGCAATTCTTCTTCCAGATGCAATAGTTTTTCCCTTTCTCCCTGAAGCATTTTTACCACAGGAATTCCGGTCCATTTGGCTACAACTTCGGCAATATCCTCGCGGGTTACTTCTTCCTTAATTAATGAAGAACCGGACTGGTTTTCCTGTAATTGTTTCGTTAAAGTATCTAAACGCTCCTGGGATTCTTTGATTCTTCCGTATCTGATTTCAGCTACTTTTCCGTAATCGCCATCACGTTCAGCGCGTTCGGCCTCGTATTTGTAATTTTCAATTTCGGTTTTTACTGCCTGGATATTATCAACTACATCTTTCTCTGATTTCCATTTTGCAAATATTTTATTTCTGTCTTCTTTAAGATTGGCCAATTCCATTCCTAAAGTTTTGAGTTTGCTCTCGTCTTTTTCTCTTTTAATCGCCTCGATTTCGATTTCGAGTTGCATTACTTTTCGATCCAAAACATCCAGTTCTTCGGGTTTTGAATTGATTTCCATACGAATTTTAGAAGCTGCCTCGTCCATTAAGTCGATGGCTTTATCCGGCAGAAAACGGTTGGTAATATAACGTTGTGACAACTCCACCGCAGCAATAATCGCCTCATCCTTGATTTGTACCTTATGATGGGTTTCGTATTTTTCTTTGATACCACGAAGAATCGAAATCGCACTTTCGGTATCAGGTTCTTCAATCATTACTTTTTGAAAACGTCTTTCAAGTGCTTTATCTTTTTCGAAATATTTTTGGTATTCGTCCAAAGTGGTTGCTCCAATAGCACGCAATTCTCCACGAGCCAAAGCCGGTTTCAGGATATTCGCCGCATCCATAGCTCCTTCGCCACCTCCGGCACCAACTAAAGTATGGATTTCGTCAATGAATAAAACAATATCTCCTTCGGCAGAAGTTACTTCTTTCACCACCGATTTCAAACGTTCTTCAAATTCTCCTTTGTATTTGGCTCCGGCAATCAAAGCTCCCATATCGAGTGAGAACACGATTTTTTCTTTCAGGTTTTCAGGAACGTCGCCTGCTATTATTCGGTGTGCCAATCCTTCGGCAATAGCGGTTTTACCCACACCAGGTTCACCAACCAACATTGGGTTATTTTTAGTTCGACGGGTCAGGATTTGTAATACGCGTCGGATTTCTTCATCACGACCGATTACCGGATCGAGTTTTCCTGATTTGGCTAATTCGTTAAGGTTTTTGGCATATTTATTCAAAGAATTATAAGTTTCCTCCGCCGATGCCGAAGTTACTCGTTCTCCTTTTCGCAATTCGTCAATAGCGGCTTTCAATCCTTTTTCGGTCACGCCCTGGTCTTTTAAAATTTGGGAAACCTTGGATTTTGAAGCAAAAATGGCCAGTATCAAATGTTCAATGGAAACATATTCGTCGTTCATTTTTTTAGCAATAATTTCGGCTTCGTTTAATGCAGTATTTGCATCACGGGAAAGCATAATGTCGCCACCGGAAACTTTAGGAAAGTTTTGGATGGTACTGTCTAAAATTTGCAAAAACAAAGGCACATTTACATTGAGTTTTTTCAAAATAAAAGGTGCTACATTTTCATCTACTTCAAAAATAGCTTTGAAAATGTGTTCATTCTCAATTTGTTGCTGGCCGTAACTTTGAGCCAACTGTTGAGATAGCTGAATGGCTTCCTGCGATTTAATTGTAAATTTATTGATGTTCATTTCGTTTTTTAGATTTGGTTTAAACTAATTAATTAACTTTGCAGAAAATGGGACAAATTATATTCCATTGTAAATTTAAGGACAAAAAGGCGTAAAAAACCTGATTTTTATCAGTTTTTAATGTCAAAAAGTCAGAAAACAAGTCAAAATATGAGTTTTTTAAAAAATATCTTTGGGAGTGAAGAAACTCCAAAACAACAGGAAAGCAAAATGAATTGGGAAATATTGACCGATGTTGATCAGTTAGGTGAAATTATTTTCAATTCGAATGAGAAACCGGCAGTGATTTTTAAACACAGTACCCGTTGTAGTGTCAGCAGAATGGCGTTAAAGCAATTTGAAAACGAGTTTGACTTGCAGGATAAGGTTACACCATATTTTTTAGATTTAATTACGTATCGCGAAATTTCGAATGAAATAGCCAATCGTTTTAATGTGTATCACGAGTCACCACAAATTCTTTTAATAAAAGACGGTCAGTCGGTTTATGATGCTTCGCATTCTGATATTGATGCTGAAAGTTTGAAGGAGTTGGTTTAATTTTTTTTTAAACCACAGATTACACAAATTATTTTTAAAATCTTTGTGATTATTATTTAGCCACGGATTGCACAGATTAAAACAGATTATTTTTTTCTTTGTGAACTTTGCGAAAGCTTTGAGTGCTTTGTGGTTAAAAGTATTAGGAACACAGATTGAAGAAATAAAAAAAATTAACACTGATTTTGAACTTGGTGTTCTTAGAGAAAAAACTTTGTGACTTTTGTGGTTAAATAATTTAGAATAATGATTTCACAGAATATAAAGGTTTAAAAACATAAAAAAGCCACGAATTTGAATTTTCGTGGCTTTTTGTTTTTTATGTCTAAGCTATTAATAAGCTGACTCCATTTTTTCTTTAATCTCTTTCAGACAAAGATTATTAATACTTCCTTCGTGAGTGTGTTTAGTCGCTTTTGGCGATTTGTAATTTCCGGCTTCAATTTGCAACGCTACTTCTTTGTAGGCATCCCTAAAAGGAATTCCAGCCGAAACCATTTCGTTTAAAGTATCTACAGTAAATAGATAATCGTATTTTTTATCCTCTAAAATATTTTCTTTTACTTTAATATCCGGAATGGAGAAAATAGCAATATCCAAACAGGCTTTTAAGTTTTGAATAGCAGGAAAAACACCTTCTTTTAAAAGTTGTAAATCTCTGTGATATCCACTTGGTAGGTTATTGGTAATTAAGGTTAATTCATATGGTAATGACTGAATCTTGTTGCATTTTCCACGGATTAACTCAAATACATCAGGATTCTTTTTATGAGGCATAATGCTTGATCCTGTAGTCAGATTGGCTGGTAAACCAATAAAATCAAAATTCTGGCTCATATATAAACAAACGTCATAAGCAAATTTTGAAAGCGTACCCGCAACACTTGCCATTGCAAAAGAAAATGTTTTCTCTGATTTTCCACGACTCATTTGTGCAGCAACCGAATTGTATTTTAGAGTGCTAAACCCCATTTCCTTAGTGGTAAAAGTTCTGTCAATAGGGAAGGAGCTACCATATCCTGCTGCAGAACCCAACGGATTTTGATCTACTACTTTTAAAGCAGCATTAAGCATACTCACATCGTCTATTAAACTTTCTGCATAAGCAGAAAACCACATTCCAAATGAACTAGGCATTGCAATTTGTAAATGCGTATAGCCTGGTAATAACACGTTTTGGTATTTTTCGGCAGAAGCCATTAATAAATCAAAAAGTGATTTTACTTGTTGTTTTAGTTGTAGCACTTCTTCTTTTAAGTACAAGTTCATATCCACTAAAACCTGATCATTACGAGAACGGGCGGTATGGATTTTTTTTCCGGCATCGCCTACTTTTTGGGTAAGTAAATATTCAACTTTTGAATGTACGTCTTCAAATGAATCTTCGATAGTAAAATTTCCAGCTTTGATATCTTCCTGAATTTCTGCCAATGCACCCAATAAATCTTCACATTCCTGATTGGTAATCAAGCCTATTTTAGCAAGCATTTTTGCCTGAGCTATATTTCCTGTAACATCATGTTTGGCTAAAATCAAATCTAATTCTCTATCGTTTCCAACAGTAAATAAATCGATTTGTTTATCGGTTGGTATTCCTTTTTCCCAAAGTTTCATAATTCTGTTTTTTTGTTTCGCAGAGAAACACTGAGAATACTCAGTGATTCGCAAAGTTTTTATTTTTTAGCCTCGCTATTCGCTACTTAATATTATTAAAAAAATCACTTAGTATTTTGATATACAATTCGATCCCTTCTTCTATTTCGTTTACATATATAAATTCGTTAGCCGAGTGCGAACGTAAGCTTTCTCCTGGCCCTAGTTTTAAAGACTTGCAATATAAAACCGATTGATCCGAAAGGGTAGGCGAGCCATAAGTGGTTCTTCCCAAAGAGATTCCTGCTTGTACCAATCCGTGTGAAACTGGGATAGATGAAGCGTTCAAGTGCATCGAACGAGGTGTTACTTCGGCAGTTACGTTGGCTCTTACGGTTTCTAAAATTTCGGTATTGTTGTAGCAATCATTCACACGAATATCGACAACCAAATGACATTCGGCAGGAACAACATTGTGTTGTTTTCCGGCGGTAACCTGGGTTACAGTCATTTTTACAGGCCCTAAAACTTCAGATGTTTTCTCAAATTGATAGCTTTTAAACCATTCAATTACGGGCATGGCATTGTAAATAGGATTGTCAGGATTGTTGTGTGCAGCGTGACTTGCCGTCCCTTTAACAACCACATCTAATACCAATAATCCTTTTTCGGCTACTGCCAATTGCATCAATGTAGGTTCACCAACAATGGCACATTCCAGTTCCGGTAAATGTTTTAGAATACTATTCAAACCATTTTTTCCGCTGCTTTCTTCCTCTGCGGTAGCTGCAACTACAATGTTGTAAGGCAGATTTTCATTGGCATAAAAATGGGTAAATGTGGCAATTAATGAAACCAGACATCCTCCGGCATCGTTACTTCCCAGACCAAATAATTTACCATCTTCTACTTTGGCTTCAAACGGATCGTTAGTGTAACCCTGGTTTGGTCTCACCGTATCGTGGTGCGAATTAAGTAAAAGCGTTGGTTTGGATTTATCAAAATGTTTATTGTAAGCCCAAACATTATTGTTTTCTCTTTCGAAAGGAATGTTATTCTGAGTAAACCAATTTTCGATTAAAAGTGCTGTTTGCTCTTCTTCACTCGAAAAGGAAGGAGTCTGAATCAGCGACTTTAATAACGCAATGGCTTCTTGTATAAGAGTTTCTATGTTTTTCATATTTTATTTTTTTGCTACGAAGAGACAAAGTCGCAAAGTTTTAAATTATTTCTTTGTGTCTTGGCGTCTTTGTGGCAAATTAATTATAATTCTATACTCGTACAAATTGCCTCTGAGTTTTTCAACATTCTGTGATGGCCAATTTTAATTTTTTGAACTCCTTTAGACAAACTATTGAAACAGTTATCCAATTTAGGAATCATTCCTGAATGTATGGCACCTTCTTCTTTTAATTGGGAATAAAGAGCTGAATTGATTTGGCGAATAACCGAATTTTCATCTTCAACATCGGTTAAAACTCCCGCTTTTTCGAAACAATAGTTCAAGGTTACTTCAAAAACTTCCGATGCTGCTATGGCTAATTCGCTCGCAATTGTATCGGCATTGGTGTTTAGCAATTGTCCGTTTTTATCGTGTGTGATAGCACAGAAAACAGGAACAATTCCGCTATTAATTAAGGTTTCCAATAAAGGAGTATTCACTTTTTGAACATCGCCTACAAAACCGTAATCAATAGTTGGGTGATTTCTTTTAGTAGATTGAATTAAATTTCCGTCAGCACCGGAAAACCCCATGGCGTTGGTATTGTTGGCCTGCAATTGAGCTACAACATTTTTGTTGATTTCTCCAGCATAAATCATCACCACTACATCCAACATTGGTTTATCGGTAATTCTTCGTCCGTCAATCATTTGAGGAACTAAACCAATACTTTGTGCCATTTTAGTAGCCGATTTTCCGCCACCGTGAACCAAAATTTTATTTCCTTCAATCTTAGAAAAATCTGCTAAAAAATGAGCTAATTCCGTTGGATTATCGATGATGTTTCCACCAATTTTTATGATGGATAAGGATTGCTTACTTTTTTCCATTTTCCAATATTTTTTGCAAAACTAATTGAGCAGAATAGGTTCTGTTATTTGCTTGTTCGATGACAACAGAATTTTCGCTATCAATCACTTCGTCAGTAACAATTACATTTCTTCTAACAGGCAAACAGTGCATGAATTTAGCATTATTAGTTAAAGCCATTTTCTCAGCAGTAACGGTCCAATTTGGGTCAGAATTAGTAATTTTTCCGTATTCTTTATAATTACTCCAGTTTTTAGCATAGATAAAATCGGCGTTTTCAAAAGCCTTATTTTGATCGTATTCAATTACTGAATCTTTAGTGATTTCAGGATTTAGTTCGTAACCTTCCGGATGCGTAATTACAAAATCCATATTTTCCTGCTTCTGCATCATTTCTACAAAAGAATTTGGAACAGCCTGAGGCAAAGCTCTTGGATGTGGCGCCCAAGTCAAAACTACTTTTGCTCTGTGTTTGGTTTTGTGTTCTGCCATTGTAATCGCATCGGCAAGGGATTGCATTGGATGTCCCGTAGCACTTTCCATGTTTACAACCGGTACAGAAGCATATTTTAAGAAACCGGAAATTACGGTTTCGGCATTGTCTTTTTCTTTATCAACCAATCCTGCAAAGGCTCTAATCGCGATGATATCGCAATATTGAGAAACAACTGCTGCTGCTTCCTTGATGTGTTCCGATGAACCTTGATCCATAACCACTCCGTCCTGGAATTCCAAAGTCCAGCCTTCGCTGTTAAAATTCATTACAATCACGTTCATTCCCAAATTCATAGCCGCTTTTTGCGTACTCAAACGGGTTCTTAAACTAGAGTTGAAAAACAACATCCCTAAGGTTTTGTTTTTTCCCAGTTTTTTATTCTTTAGCGGATTTTTTTTGATTTTTAACGCTTGTTTCACCCATTTGTCAAGTGAATCTATGTTTTGTATGGATATAAAGTTCATTGTTCTTTATTTATATGTTTTTTGTAAGCTGATTAAACGGATTCACGATAGCGAATCCGTATTATATGTGTTCCTATCTAAACAATCTTTGTAAATGCAATTTCATTCTTCAAGGCATTCAAGATAAAATTATCTTTTAAACCATTGATAATCCAGGTTTCAATATTAGCTTCTTTTGCGATGGCTACGGCTTCTATTTTTGATTGCATTCCGCCAGTTCCGTGTGATGATTTTGAATCGCCAATTTCTTTTTCCAAATCCTTCAACTCTTTTACTGAAAGTATGGTTTCGGGAGTCCCGTTATTCATTGATTCTTTGGTGTAAAAACCGTCGGTATTGGTGGCAATTATCAAAATATCTACTTTTAATAAAACAGCGGCCAAAGCGGCTAATTTATCGTTGTCGCCAAATTTAATTTCATCCGTGGCTACCGTATCGTTTTCGTTGATAATTGGGATGTAATTGTTTTTAACTAATACGTTGATGGTATTTACAATGTTCTTTCTGGTTTGTTCTTTTTCGAAATCAGAATAAGAAAGCAAACACTGTGAGGTATTTAAGCCTAAATCCTTGAAGTTTTCATTGTAAATCCGCATTAAATGGGGCTGACCAATAGAGGCTAAAGCTTGTTTTACAAAAACATCTTTGTCGTTATTGTCTAATTTTACAAATTGTTTTGCCGCAGCAATAGCACCCGAACTCACAATGATAAATTCGTATTCATCGTTTAAGGCGGCTATCTGCATACCAATATCCTCAATCTTTCCTCTCGAAATATGATTGGTTTCTTTGGTTAGCGTATTGCTTCCTAATTTTAATAAAATTCTTTTTTTTGCCATGTTTATTTTTAAACGCAAAGGTTTTTTTAACCACAAAGAACACTAAGTAATCGCAAAGTGCACAAAGTTTTTTTACTCTTTTACTTTGTAAAAAAAAAGTTCACAAAGTAGTATTTATATTTTTTACAGTTTGGGTTTTAAATCAGCAATCAAAAATCTTAAATCATTTTTGTTCTCGACTTCGCTCGAACTGACAACTTATTACTGCAAACTGCAAACTGAAATCTGCCTTCTGCTATCTGATTTGTCCGTCTCCGTAAATATACCATTTATTGGTTACCAAATGCTGCAAACCAATTGGTCCACGTTGGTGCAATTTATCGGTACTGATGGCTAATTCTCCGCCTAAACCAAATTGTCCTCCGTCAGTAAATCGGGTAGAGGCGTTTTGATATACTGCTGCCGAATCAATACTGTCCATAAATTTCTGAGCAACGGCATCATTTTGTGTAATTATTGAAGCAGAATGTCCACCACAATATTTGTTAATTTTTGCAATCGCTTCTTCGTCTGAATTTACGACTCCAACTACAATTTTATAATTCAAAAACTCTTCGTACCAAATTTCTTCATTTTCAATCGCAGGTATCTGAGTTGCATTTGCGAAAGCGGTATCGCCTAAAATTTCAACGTTATATTTTTTTAATTCTTCAACTAATTGTTTACCAAAAGTTTCCCAATTAGGTAATTTAGTATCAATCAAAACTTTGTCTAAAGCATTGCAGACACCAATGTTTGTTGTTTTTCCGTTGATGATGATATCAAGGGCTTTTTTCAAATTGGCTTCTTTGTTGATGTAAAGAAAGTTGTTGCCGCGACCGCTTACAATAACAGGACAACTAGCGTGTTTTTTAGTGAATTCAATCAGTTTTTCACCACCACGAGGTACAATCAAATCAACTCTTTGTGTTGGTTTTTCTAAGAAAGTCTGAGTTTGAACTCTGTCGTAATTCAAATATTCAACCCAATCCGTACTTACTCCATTGCTTTCTAAGGCTTGGTGCCAAAGACTCACAATTTTTTGGTTCGAAAGCAACGATTCTTTCCCGCCTTTCAATAAAATTTTATTTCCTGATTTGAATGCGATTCCACCAGCTTCAACAGTCACGTCAGGACGAGATTCATAAATAATCAAAATCGTTCCAAAAGCAGCCGTTTTGTTGCTGATTTTCATTCCGTTGTCGTGGGTGAATTCATAGCGAACTTGCCCCACAGGATCTTCCTGACCAGCCAATTGTTTTACAGAAAGAATCATTCCGTCTACTTTGGCATCGTCAACGAGTAGCCGTTTTTCCATAGCCAAATCTTCACCGTTATAATTGGCTAAATCTTGTTGATTGATGGCTTTCAAAGCTTCTCTTTCTTGTTCTAAAAGAGCCGCCATTGTAGTCAATACAGCGTTTCTTTTTTCTATGGATAAAATAGTACTCATTTTGTTTTATTTTTTAAGTTTTGAAAAACTTATGCTTTTAATTCGGCTAATGACTCTTGTAGCGCAACGATAAATGCGTCAATTGCGTCAGTAGTAATTGTTAACGGTGGAAGGATTCTCAATAAGTTTTTATTATTGGCTCCACCAGTGAAAATATGCTTTTCGATAATCATTTTCTTTCTCAAGGCACTTACGTCAAAGTCAAATTCAACACCAAGCATTAATCCTTTTCCTTTTACGTTGATGATTTCAGGAATTACTTTAATTGCTTCAAAAAAGTATTCTGATACTTTGTTTGTGTTTTCGATTAAATTTTGATTTTCCATTACGTCCAACACAGCAATACCGGCAGCGCAAGCCAAATGGCTTCCACCAAAAGTAGTCCCTAATAATCCGTAGCTAGCCTGGAATTTAGGAGAAATCAAAACACCTCCAATTGGGAAACCGTTCCCCATTCCTTTAGCAGTGGTTACGATATCAGGGTTGATTCTGTGGTGTTGAAAAGCAAAAAACTTTCCGCTTCTTCCGTAACCTGATTGTACTTCATCTAAAATTAAGACAACATCATTAGCTACGCAGGCTTTTTCCAAAGCTTGAAAGAATTCGGTTGTTCCCTGATCTAAACCACCAACACCTTGAATTGGTTCGATGATTACGGCACAAACATCGCCTTTTTTCAATTCGGCTTCTACCAAATCAATTTGGTTCAAAGGCAAGAAAGTAACGACTTGTTGTGCGTTCAATGGAGCAACAATTTTTTTATTGTCGGTTACAGCAACTGCCGCAGAAGTTCTTCCGTGAAATGAATTGTCAAAAGCAATTACTCTTGATTTGTTCGTATGGAAAGAAGCTACTTTCAAAGCATTTTCATTGGCTTCAGCACCAGAACTGCAAAGGAATAAGCTAAAATCAGTTAAGCCGGAAGCTTTTCCTAATTTCTCAGCCAATTCTACCTGCAATGGATTCTGAATCGCATTCGAGTAAAAACTCAAATTATCCAATTGCTCTTTTACTTTAG
>Ga0310900_10000950_pt1 | contig 10924 bp, 6 predicted proteins | sample C24D1metaG_FD_203879 | JGI IMG/M metagenome (GOLD analysis project Ga0310900, IMG submission 203879) | Lab incubated soil microbial communities from West Virginia University Organic Research Farm, Morgantown, WV, United States - C24D1 | ecosystem: Environmental > Terrestrial > Soil >...
CCGATGTCGACGACGAGCACTCGCATCCGGATCTCCCTATCGTGGGATCGTCAATAGACGAGCAAGCCGCATGCCCACGCGGTTGGGCCAATTTCCCCTCACGGCCGACCCGGCGAGTCGCGACCCGACCATCGCTTTTGCGGTGGTTACCGCATGCGGTGACCGGCTGACGACAGACAGTAACTCCTTTCGACAATTTACGGCCCGATTACTGCGATCCGCGTGCCCTCTGGGTGCCTTCAAGGACGGCCACGGTCTTGCACAACGCCCGCTTGTCTTCATCTCTGCACGACAGCATCACCACGGGAGGTTTCATGACTCGGTGCAAGCCGGTTGTTGGTTGGATTAGAACCCTGGGAGTACCGCTCGTTCTTTTGTGCGCAATCGGTCAAGCCAATGCGCAGACACCCGCGACGCCACCGGCGTTCGACGGATTCAAGGTGGGAGCGTTTACGTTCAAGCCGGGCGGGCGAATCAAGCTCGATATCATCCGCGACTTCGATGTCATCACATCCGAAGACAGCTTCGACCCGCGCACCATCGCGCTCGGCGATCCCGAAGGCGGCAACTCACAGATCCATGCGAAGGAATCGCGGCTGACGCTCGACATGCGCGGTCCCGTCGAGGGCAGCGAGTTGCGCATGTACGTGGAAACCGACTTCTACGGCAGCAGCGCCGTGCTGCGCCTGCGCCAGGCCTTTGGCAGCTACAAGGGTTTGCTGGCCGGCCAGGCCTGGTCGACGTTCGTCGACGAAAACAACTTCCCCAACACGATCGACTTCGAATCGCCGATCGCGTTCCCATCGATCCGGCAGGCGCAGGTGCGCTGGACGTCGAAGCTCAGTAGCAAGGCGTCGTGGTCAATCGCGGTCGAGGACAACAAGTCGTCGATCACGTCACCGACCGGCGCGCCCGGCAAGGCCGAGTACCCGATGCCCGACCTGACGACGAATCTCCGATTCACCGGCGGGCGCGGCCATGTCTTCGTGTCCGGCTTCCTCGGCAAGGCGCGTTTCCGTCCGGAGGAAGGACCGACCGACAACGTCACCCTTTGGGGCAGCCTGCTATCGGGACGCGTCAAGACGTTCGGTCGTGACTACGCCTACGCGCAGTACACGTTCGGCGACGGCGTCGGCCGCTACCGCGGCGCCGTGACCGCGGTCCCTGATGCCAATGGCGAACTCCAGTCCGTCGGCGTCAACGCGATCACGGCCGGCTACGAGCACTTCTGGTCGTCGCGCGTGTCCACGCACGGCGTCTACAGCGTGGCAACGGCGAACGACGAGTCGTACTACGCGGACTCGTTCAACAAGCAACTCAATTACGGCGCCGTCAATCTCCTCTACTGGTTCCTGCCCGACCGGGCGTGGGCCGGCGTCGAGTATCTGTACGGCCGCCGCAAGGTTGTCGGTGGCGAAGAAGGCACCGCCAATCGCATCCAGTTCGCCGTTCGTTTCAACTTCCCTTCGTAGAAATCCAGGAGCAGCACATGGCAAAGAGTTCTTCGTCACCCAGACTCGACCACTTCTTTTCGGCAGTGGCCGCGCGCCTCGACCTGTGGCGCGACCTGGCGCGGACCGCGCAGGCATGGGCGTCGAGCCCGACCAGCCGCAACGACGCGGGCTTGCAGGCCTCGTGTAACGAGGCGCTCACCGCGCTCCTCCCCCTTGAAGATTTTCAGGCCTACCCTGGCGCCAAGGTCATGAGCGCGGTCAAGCAGCGCGCGGCCTCCGGCGACGCAATGGGCACGGCGCGGCTGGTGCAGCGCGTGTCGTCGGCGTTGATGTCGAAGAGCTATCGCAGCGATGCCGGTGAATTCGAGCCGGAAGACGACGGGGCGACGCCGGAGCGTGCGATGCCGGCTGCGAAGGGCGAGACCGCGTCGAGGCCCTATTTCGAAGTGCTGTTCGTGACGCCGACGCCGCCGTCGCGCTGGGCGGCCCACGCCCAACAGATCAGAAAGCTGCGCCGTCCCGAAGATGAATTCGTCTACGAGCCGGTATTCGTCGGCTCGTTCGAAGATGCGGCACTCGCCGTGATCCTCAACACCAATCTCGAATCGGTGGTGATCTACGACGGCTTCTCCTACGAATCCTCGCGCGACGTTCCGCTGCTCAAGAACCTGCTGTCGTCGCGGCTGTCCGCCGAGCTGAAGAATCGCGCGGCCGGCGCCGACGGCGTGATGCTGGCGAAACTCATCAAGGGCTTCCGCCCCGACCTCGACATCATCCTGCTCGCCGACCAGAAGCCCGACGCGATCATCTCGGACCCGGCCGCGGCCGGCCTCCGGCGCGTGTTCTACGAGGCCGAGGAGCCGCTCGAGATCCACTTCTCGATTCTCTCCGGCGTGGCCGAGCGCAACGACACGCCGTTCTTCAACAACCTGAAAAAGTACGCGGCGAAGCCGGTCGGGACCTTCCACGCACTGCCGGTGGCGCGCGGCAAGTCAATCTTCAAGTCGAACTGGATCCGCGACATGGGCGAGTTCTACGGCGCCAACCTGTTCCTCGCGGAATCGTCGGCGACCTCCGGCGGACTGGACAGCCTGCTCGAGCCGACCGGCAATATCAAGAAAGCGCAGGACATGGCGGCGCGCGCCTTCGGCGCCGATCGCGTGTTCTTCGTGACCAACGGCACGTCGACCTCCAACAAGATGGTGCACCAGGCGTTGCTCGAGCCCGGCGACATCGTCATCGCCGATCGCAACTGCCACAAGTCGCACCACTACGGCATGGTGCTCGCGGGCGCGCAGCCGTACTACGTTGAAGCGTTCCCGATGGTGGCGTACTCGATGTACGGCGCCGTGCCGTTGCGCAACGTCAAGAAGGCGCTGCTCGATCTCAAGGCAGCGGGCCGCCTCGACAAGGTCAAGACGGTCACGCTGACCAACTGCACCTTTGACGGCCACGTCTACGACGTGCGCCGCGTGATGGAAGAGTGCCTGGCGATCAAGCCAGACCTGATCTTCCTGTGGGACGAGGCGTGGTTCGGTTTTGCCCGCTGGTCACCGCTCTACCGTCCGCGCACTGCGATGGGCGCGCGCGCGGCGCTCAAGGAAGCCTTCGCCGATCCGGTATACCTGGACCGCTACCTCGCTCAGGAGAAGTTGCTCGGCGCCGATCTCGATCCGAAGGACGCGCGCGTGCTCGAGACGCGGCTGATCCCCGATCCGCGCAAGGCCAAGCTGCGCATCTACCAGACCAATTCGACGCACAAATCGATGTCGTGCTTGCGGCAAGGCTCGATGGTGCTGGTGGCGGATGAGGACTATCACCGTCACGAGCAGGCGTTCAAGGAGGCGGTGTTCACGCACGCCTCGACGTCGCCGAACCAGCAGATCATCGCCTCGCTCGACGTCGCCCGCCGGCAGATGGAGCTCGAAGGCTACGAGATGGTCATGCAGGCCATCCAGCTCGCGATCGAGATCCGCATCGCGGTCAACACGCACCCTCTCGTGTCCAAGTACTTCAAGGTCCTGGACGTCGAGCACATGGTGCCTGCCGAGTACCGGCAGTCCGGCCTCAAGAGCTACACCGAGGGCGGCGCGACGTGGGCGGATGCGGCGCGCGCCTTCCGCGACGACGAGTTCATTCTCGACCCGACGCGGCTCACCTTGATGTGCGGCACGGCCGGCTACGACGGCACACAGTTCAAGGGCCTGCTCGCCAGCGAGTACGAGATTCAGCTCAATAAGACCTCGCGCAACTCGATCTTGCTGCAGACCAACATCAACAACACGCGCAGCGACGTCGCCAACCTGCTCAAGGTGCTGGTCGAGATCTCCAACGAGATCGAGCAGCGTCTCAAGAGCGGCGGCGACGCGGCTCGCTCCGCCTTCGCTGCGCGGGTGAAGTCGCTGGTCGAGGACGTGCCGAACCTGCCCAACTTCAGCCACTTCCACGATCGCTTCCGTGACGACCCGAAGGGCACGACGCTCGAAGGCGACATGCGCGCCGGGTTCTACATGGCGTACAACGAGGAAGGCTGCGAGTACATCAAGCTGATGAGCCCCGAGATCGACAAGCGGCTCCAGTCCGGACCGCCGCTGGTCTCGGCGAACTTCGTCATCCCCTACCCGCCAGGTTTCCCAATCATGGTGCCCGGTCAGGTCATCAAGGCCGACACCATTGAGTTCATGCGCAAGCTGGACGTCAAGGAGATCCACGGCTACGACGCTACGAAGGGACTGAAGCTGATTAGTCCCAGCGCGCTCGAAGCGAAGTCGAAGCAACCTGAAAAGTCGGCTGCAGCGAAGCCGGCACCCGCGCTCGCCGGCAGCTAGGAGCAGATGATCATGGATTGGTTATTTTCGACACTGAAGCAATACCCGGAGCTTGCGATCTTCCTGACGCTGGGCATCGGGTATTACTTCGGCAAGTTCACCTTCAAGGGCATCGGCCTGGGATCGGTCACCGCGACGCTCCTGGCCGGCGTCCTGATCGGGCAGATCGGGATCACCATCGCGCAACCTCTCAAAGCGACGGTGTTCCTGATGTTCCTGTTCGCCGTTGGCTACGGGGTCGGCCCGCAGTTCGTGCGCGGCATTGCCAAGGACGGCGTGCCGCAGGCGATCTTCTCGGTGGTGCAATGCCTCTTCAGCCTGCTGGTCCCCTTCGCGATCGCCAGGCTGGCCGGCTACGACCTGGGCTATGCGGCGGGACTCTACTCTGGGTCGCAGACGATCTCAGCGGCAATGGGATTGTCGACCGACGCCATCAACCAGTTGGGCATGGCGGCCGAGGACGCCAAGGCCCTCATCGACTCGATGCCGGTCGCGTACGCCGTCACCTACATGTTCGGCACCATGGGCTCGGCCGTGGTGATCGCCGTGCTCGGCCCCAAGCTGCTCGGCATCAATCTCGAGGCCGCCTGCAAGGACTACGAGCAGAAATTCGGCGGCGGCAGCAAGGAAGTCGGCCCCGGCACGGCGTGGCGTCGGTGGGAAGTCCGCGCGTTCCGCGTCGCCGAGGGCGGCAGGGCGGTCGGCAAGACGGTCGCCGAGGCCGAATCGATGGTGCCCGACTCGCGCGTCTTCGTGCTTCGCGTCCGTCGTAACGGCGCGGTTCAAGACGCCACGGCGGACACCGTGCTGCAGGTCGGCGACGTGGTGGCGGTCGCCGGCGCCCGCGAAGTGCTCGTGACGCTGATTGGCGCCACCGCCGCGGAGGTCGAGGACAAGGACCTGTTGGCGATGCCGATCGAAGGCGTGGATGTCCTCGCCACCAATAAAACGGTCGACGGCATGACGCTCGCCGAACTGGCGCCGCGAACGGAGATGCGCGGTGTGTTCCTGCGGAAGATCACGCGCGGCGCCACGGCGACCAGCATTCCGATTCTGGCCAACACCACGATCCAGCGCGGCGACATTCTGACCATCGTCGGCCGCACGCAAGACACCAATGGCGCGATCAAACTGCTCGGCGTCGCCGATCGGGCGACTGACGTGACCGACATGGCGTTTGTCGGCGCCGCGATCGTCATCGGCGGACTAATCGGTGCGGTGGTCCTCAAGATCGGCGGCGTGCCGCTGACGCTGTCCACCGCGGGCGGCGCGCTCGTCGCCGGCATCGTTGGCGGCTGGCTCCGTTCGGTGCGGCCGTCGTTCGGACGCATCCCCACTCCGACCGTCTGGTTCATGAATTCGGTCGGCCTCAACATCTTCATCGCCATCGTCGGCATTTCCGCCGGACCCGGCTTCGTCAACGGCTTGAAGACGCAGGGCGCCGGCCTGTTCCTGTGGGGCGCCCTCGCGACCACGGTTCCCCTCGTGCTCGGCATGTTCATCGCCAAGTACCTGTTCCGCTTCCACGACGCGCTGACGCTGGGCATCATCTCCGGCTCGCGCACGACGACGGCGTCGCTCGGCCTGGTCTGCGATCAGGCCAAGAGCCAGATACCGGCGCTCGGTTACACCGTGACCTATGCCGTCGGCAACACGTTGCTCACGATCTGGGGCATGGTCCTGATCATTCTTCTCTCATAACGCCGCCCGATCGAAATCTTGAAGCTGGAGGACAAAGCAATGGAACACCTGGATTACAAACAGTACGAGAAGTTGGGCCCGTTCGAGATCAAGGACTTCGTCGCCAAAGTCGCCCTGAAGTCCGCGGAGGACTCGTCGCTCACCTACCTGAATGCGGGACGCGGCAACCCGAACTGGGTCGCGACCGAACCGCGCGAGGCCTTCTTCCTGCTCGGGCAGTTCGCCGTCACCGAGAGCAAGCGTGTGTTCGATCTGCCACCCGGCGTCGGCGGCATGCCGAAGGCGAAAGGCATTGCCGGGCGGCTGGACGCGTGGCTCACCAAGCACCAGGACATGCCGGGCGCGCCCTTCCTGCAACGGATGGTGCCGTGGACGGTCACGAAGTTCAGCTTCGACGCCGACAAGTTCGTGCACGAGCTCGTCGATTCGATCATCGGCGATCACTATCCCGTGCCGGACCGCATGCTGGTGCACAACGAACAGATCGTCCACGAGTACCTGAAGTGGGCGATGTGCGGCGAGCCGTACCCGAAAGGCCAGTTCAAGATCTACGCGGTCGAGGGCGGCACGGCCGCCATGTGCTACATCTTCAAATCGCTGAAGAGCAATCGCATCCTGAACCAGGGCGACACGATCGCGATGGGCGTGCCGATCTTCACGCCGTACCTGGAGATGGCGCACCTCGAAGACTACGACCTGCATTACGTGCCCATTCACGCGAAGCAGGATCACAAGTTCCAGTATCCGGATGCGGAGATCGAGAAGCTCCTCGATCCGAAGATCAAGGCGTTCTTCATCGTCAACCCCGGCAATCCGTTCGCAGTGGCGCTGTCTCCCGCCACCATCGGCAAGATTGGCGAGGTGCTGAAGAAGCGGCCGGATCTGATCCTGCTGACCGACGACGTCTACGGCACGTTCGTGCCGGGCTTCCGCTCGCTGATGGGCGAGTTCCCGAAGAACACCATCGGCGTCTATTCCTACAGCAAGTACTTCGGCTGCACCGGGTGGCGCCTGGGCACGATCGCCGTGCACGAGGACAACATCTTCGACAAGATGATCGCCAACCACCCCGAGCCAATCAAGAAGCTGCTCGACAAGCGCTATGGCGGGCTCACCCTGAAGCCGCGTGAGTTCGCATTTATCGACCGCATCGTCGCCGACAGCCGCGACATTGCGTTGAACCACACCGCCGGCCTGTCGCTGCCGCAACAGGTGATGATGTCGCTATTCTCCATCAGCGAGCTGATGGACACGAAGAAGGACTACCAGAAGGCGACCCTGGGAATCTGCAAGAAACGCGTCGAGGCGACGATCGAGGGGCTGGGCATCGAGGTCGGCCAGAACGACTACTTCGATTACTACTACGGCCTGATCGACTTCGAGTTCTTCGCCCGCAAGAACCTTGGCGAAGAGGCGGTCGCGTGGATGAAGAAGAACATCCACCCGCTCGATCTCGTGTTCCGGCTGGCCCGGGACCACGGCATCGTGTTGCTCAACGGCAGCGGCTTTGCGGCGCCGGACTGGTCGGTGCGCATCTCGTTCGCCAACCTGAACGATCACGTCTACGACGACATCGGCAGGGCGCTGCGCGCGATCGCACGCATCTACCGCGACCAGTACGAAAAGGACACCGGCAAGAAAGCCACGCAAGGCGGCCTGGCAGAGCCCGTCGGCAAGGCGTAACGACAAGCTGAGTGACGCCCCGGGTCAGGGATATCTCCTGACCGGGGCCGTCTCAACCGCTGCGCCACCCGGTGCACGTCCCGTCGATAAACACAACAACTCGATGTCCGGCCACGGTTGAGGACCCGCATGAGCTACTTACTGACCTCGCTTCGCGAACACCCCGAGCTGGCGATCTTCCTGACCCTGGCAGTGGGGTTTGTGATTGGCCGGATCAAGATCGGGTCCTTCAAGTTCGGAAACGTCCTCGGCACGCTCATCGCGGGCGTGATCATCGGACAACTCGACATCAAGGTCGATGCCACGGTCAAGTCGGTCTTCTTCTCGCTGTTCTTATTTGCCACGGGCTACAAGGTTGGACCGCAGTTTTTTCGCGGCTTGAAGAAGAACGCGATGTCCCAGGTCGCGCTGACGGTCGTCCTCTGCGTAACCAGCCTGGTGACGACGTTGGCGGCGGCGAGACTGCTGAACTACGACACCGGGACCGCGGCCGGCCTGATGGCCGGCGCATTTACCGAATCGACCGTGATCGGCACCGCCAGCGATACGATCGATCGGCTCGATCTGCCGGAGGCCGAGAAGACGAGACTGAAGAACAACATCCCCGTGGCCTATGCGGTCAGCTACCTGGTGGGCACCGGCTTCGTCGTCTGGTTTCTCTCGGCTGCGGCGCCACGCCTGCTACGCGTCGACATGAAGACCGAGAGCAAAAAACTGGCCGATCAAATGGCGGGGGGCGGCGGCGTCTCGGACCAGGAAGTTCGCCTGGCGTACAAAGAATGGAACATACGAGCCTACCGGCTCGCCGATGCCGCGGCGGGGCGGACCGTCGGGGATTTCGAACACGCCGCAAAGCCCGAGCGCGTCTTCGTCGAGCGCATCCGCCGTGGGTCCGAGCTGCTTGATGCCCCGACGACGGCAGTGTTGCAGGCGGGCGATGTGCTGGCGATCGGCGCGCGGCGCAGGGTGCTGCTCAGCGGAAAGCTGCCGATTCTCACGGAACTCGAGGACCCCGGGCTGCTCGACTTCCCCATGGCGACGCTCGACGTCGTGGTGACGAAACCAGACGCCTCGGAGCAAACCTTGTCCAGCCTTGCCGAGCGTCACGGGCGTGGCGTGGTCTTGAATAAATTGATCCGCGGCGGTGAAGAAATTCCTTTCGATACCGGGACGATCATCAATCGGGGGGACTTGCTTCGCCTGTCCGGCTCTCAGCGTGATGTGGAGCGCGTCGGCGCTGAGCTCGGCTACATCGAGCGTCCTTCGAGTGAATCAGACATCGTGTTTCTCGGCCTCGGCATTGTGGTCGGGGGTCTGGTCGGCCTGTTGACGCTGACGGTCGGCGGGCTTCCGCTCACCCTCACCACCAGCGGTGGCGCGCTCATCATGGGCCTGGTGTTCGGCTGGCTGCGCTCGATCTATCCGACGTTCGGCCGGATTCCCGAACCGGCGTTGTGGATCTTCGACACCGTTGGCCTTGCGGTCTTCATCGGCATCGTCGGCTTGAACGCGGGCCCGACATTTGTGTCCGGTCTTCGCGAGACTGGGCCGAGCCTGGTGTTCGTGGCGTTGATCGTCGCGATCCTGCCGCACCTGGTGTCGCTGTTGTTCGGATATCACATCCTGAAGATGAACCCAGTGATCCTGTTGGGCGCCTGCGCCGGTGCGGGCACCATCACGGCGGCGCTGCGCGCGATTCAGGATGAGTCACAAAGCAAGCTCCCGGTTCTGGGGTACACGGTGCCCTACGCGATCGGGAACATTCTCCTGACTGCCTGGGGCCCGGTCATCGTCGTGCTCATGCAATAGAAGCGTGACGACATGACGCAACTGCTCAAGGAAATTCAGCACAACAAGCTGCTCTGGCTCTTGATCTTCGTGCCGGTGGTCTTCGCGGCCGAAAGGCTCGCGCACGAATCGCACACGCTGCTGTTTGCGCTGTCGGTACTGGCCATCGTGCCGTTGGCCGCCCTGCTCAGCCACGCCACTGAATCGGTGGCCGCCAAGACGGGTGATGCGATCGGCGGCCTGCTCAATGCCACGCTGGGCAACCTGACGGAACTGGTCATTGCGCTCACCGCCTTGCGCGCCGGGCAATTTGTGCTGGTGAAGGCGTCGATTGCGGGCGCGATCGTCACGAACACATTGTTCATGCTCGGGGTCTCCCTGGTCCTCGGCGGACTCAAGTTTCACGAGCAGGAATTCAACCGCATGACCGCCCGCATGCAAGCGGCATTGCTGTTCCTCGCAACGGTCGCTCTGTTGATCCCTTCGGCGCTCGCTCAAGCCGATTCGGCTGCGTCGAGTGCGTTCACGCAAAGACTGAGCGTCGGTCTGTCCGTCCTGCTGATCGTCGCCTACGCGTTGAGCATGTTGTTCTCGCTGAAGACGCACCGGGACATATTCGCCAGCGCGGAACACGGGGAGGCCGGCGAGTCGATGTTCCCGATGGGCCTCGCGCTGGCGACGCTGGCCGGCGTGACGGTGCTGGTGGCCATGGTCAGCCACGTTTTTGTCGATTCGGTGCAGAAGGCGGCGGAGACGCTCGGGATGAGCCCGGCGTTCGTGGGATTCATCGTCGTCGCGATCGTCGGAGCGGCCGCGGAAATGGCGTCGGCGTTCTCGGCGGCGCGCAAGAACCGGCTCGACATGAGCGTCGGCATCGCGCTCGGCAGCGCCTCGCAGATTGCGTTGTTCGTCGCGCCCGTGCTCGTGCTCCTGAGTTACGTCATCGCGCCGTCACCGATGAACCTGCAGTTCTGGCCCAGTGCAGTGGTGATGATGTTCATCGCCAGCATGACGGCGTCGATGGTGACCAACAGCGGGCGCTCGGCCTGGTTCGTGGGAGTCCTGTTGTTGATGGTCTACACCATCTTTGCCATGACGCTTTACATGTTGCCGCCGAAGGTGTCATGAGCAAGCACGTCCTCGACCCGATTGATCGCGTCTCCGAAGTGCTCTTCGGACTGATCATGGTCCTCACCTTCACCGGCTCGCTCAGCGTCGCCGAGTCCGGCCGCGAAGACGTGCGTGCAATGCTGATCGGCGCGCTCGGGTGCAACGTCGCCTGGGGCATCATCGATGCGATGCTGTACTTGATGGGCTGCCTCGCTGAAAAGGGACGAGGACTCATCACCTTTCAGGCGGTGCGCACGGCCGCTGATCCGCACGACGCGCAGCGCCACATCGCCGACGCGTTGCCACCGCTGGTCGCGTCAGTCCTGGAGCCGGCGGAGCTGGAAAAAATATACCGGCGGC
>Ga0310900_10000956_pt1 | contig 10862 bp, 11 predicted proteins | sample C24D1metaG_FD_203879 | JGI IMG/M metagenome (GOLD analysis project Ga0310900, IMG submission 203879) | Lab incubated soil microbial communities from West Virginia University Organic Research Farm, Morgantown, WV, United States - C24D1 | ecosystem: Environmental > Terrestrial > Soil >...
GAAGGATTTCCCGACGCCAAACGGTTTGCGATCACCCGAAGGCTTGCGATCGCCATACGGCTTCCGGTCGCCGAAGGGCTTGCGATCGCCGAAGGACTTCCCGGCGCCAAACGGTTTGCGATCGCCGGAGGGCTTCCGCTCTCCAAACGGCTTTCGATCGCTCCGGCGGTCGGGCGTTCCAGACGGCTTGGTCGGGCCAAACGGACGCGATGTGCCGGACGACGGCGGCTTCGCGAACGGCTTCCGCTTCGGCGTCCACCCGCCGCGAGTCTCAGCACTGCCTGCAGGCGGCCGTTCGCGCCGCGGCCCGTCCGATCGGGGCTTGTCCCGTTTCGTCTTGAATCGGTCGCGAGGATCGCGATGGGTTCCGCCCGGTCGCCACTCGCGACCGCGCGATTCCGTCGGCGGCTGGCGCGTGATCTCGTCGCGCGCCTCCTCCGGCGACGCCCAGAGCCTCCCGCGCGCAAAGTACTTCATCGTGACGTCAGGCTGTTTCTGGCGCAGCCGCTCGTACGTGGGGAGGAGATCGGCGCGATCGTGAGCGCGAAATGCCGTCGGCGCGTTGCCGATCAGGATCGTCCAGTAGGCGTGTCGCGGCGGCATCAGGCGAACCCGTCGAGGCGCTTCAGTTTCTCAACGAGGGTTGTGCGCTTCAGATTGAGGACCTGGGCCGCGGCCGCCTTGTTGCCGCCAGTCCGTTCCAGCGCCTTGCGAATCACTTCGCGTTCGATGCGGGCGATGAACATGTCGAAGTCGATCCCATCGTCGGGCAAAGCGAGGCCGTACAGGAAGGGCTCTCCCTCGGAGGCACGTTGGATATCCGGAGGGAGGTCGGAGACTTCTACCTGCGTCCTGCCGCCCGACAGTGCGACCGCCCGCTCCATCGCGTTCTCGAGCTGACGGACGTTGCCCGGCCATTGATACGTCATCAGACATCGTAACGCCGCTTGCGAGACCGTCAGCGTCGGCCGGTTGAGCTCTGCGCCGAACTTCTGCAGGAAGTGCGGCACCAGCAGGGGAATGTCTTCCTTGCGCTCCCGGAGCGCCGGCAGCCGCACCGGAATGACATTCAGGCGATAGAAGAGATCCTCTCGAAACGATCCGTCGGCGACCATCCTCGTGAGATCCGCATTGGTCGCCGCAATGACGCGGACGTCCACCTTGATCGTCTGCGAGTCGCCGATCCGCTCGAACTCCCTCTCCTGCAGGACGCGCAGCAGCTTCATCTGCAGCGCCATGCTCATCGTCCCGACTTCATCGAGGAAGAGCGTGCCCCGGTGCGCCTGTTCGATCTTCCCCTGCCGTGTTCCGACGGCGCCCGTGAACGCGCCGCGCGTGTGACCGAAGAGCTCCGCTTCGAGGAGGTTTTCTGGAATGGCGCTGCAGTTGATCGCCATGAACCGGTGCGCGCGTCGTGGACTGGCGTGGTGGATGGCGCGCGCCACGATTTCTTTCCCGCTGCCCGTCTCGCCGGTGATCAGGATGGTGCTCGATGTCGGCGCGACGGTCTGCAGCAGCTGAAACAGATCCTGCATCGCACGGCTGCGCCCGACGATGCCCTCGAAGCTGTAACGCTGATCGAGCTGCTCGCGCAGCCACGCGTTCTCGGTGCGCAGCCGCCGCTGTTCCATTGCACCTTGGAGCGCGTGCCACAGCTCGTCGAACTGAAACGGCTTGGTGACGAAATCAGCGGCGCCGCGCTTGATGACTTCCACGGCATCCTTGACCGTGCCGAAGCCGGTCATCACGATGCCGATGATGTCGGGATACAGCTTGAGCGCGGCCTCGATGACACGCGTGCCGTCCTGCCCGGGGAGTCGCAGGTCGGTGACGACGACGTCGAACGCGAAATCCGCCAATCGCTCGATGGCGTGCTCCGCGGACTCGGCCTGGACGACGGCGAACCCATGATCCGTCAATTGCTCGGCGACCGCCTCGCGCAGCGGCGCTTCGTCTTCGACAAGCAGCAGATGTTTCGTCGCGTCAGCCATTTAGCGGCGTCGGTATTTTGACGCTAATGGCTGAGTCAGTCAAGCGAATGCTGAAAAACGGGACGGATCTATAGCCGTGCCGCTGATTCACCGATACCCCTAACGTCTGGAGGGCATAACAGTTGGAGCGTCGAGCCATTTCAATCACCCAGGCGTGCGAGTCGGTCGGCGTTAGCCGTCGCACGATTTACAACTGGATGGCAGCCGGCAAGATTCAGTACGTGCGCACCGCCGGTGGCGCGGTTCGCATCTTCGAGGACACGCTCTGGCGCGAGCCAGGTGCGATGCCGCTCGAAAGCGAGTCTCACCAGGACGAGCAGTCGGCGTAGAATCGGCAGTGGACTCGCGTTGCGAGTGCCCTGTCGATTTGAGAGTCGCCGATGTCCGATCCGGCCGAACTTCGCGATCTGCTGCACCGTCTGAGCAATCAGCTCGGGGTCATCCTCGCGCACGCCGAGCTCCTCGAATCCAAGGCGCCCGACGAACCTCGCCGGGCGCGAGCCGCGCAGATCGTGAGCGCGGCCGTCGAGGCGATGACGACGACGCGCGAGATTCGCCAGCAGGTGACCTCCGGCGCGAGCGAACACGTCAGCGCCTGATCTGCGAACGTAACCGCCCCGTCGATCCCGCCCTAAGCTCGACCATTCGATTACAGAATCGTTAGTTTTTGCCAGAACCGTCATCGCAGGTGTCAAGAAGTTGGCATCCCCTGCCGGTAAAACGTCGCAAATTTGACGATTCTTGCAGTTCTGCGCAGCGCACTATGGCCAAAGTCTGCGCGACGCTGCACACCACAAGACTCATCCAATCAACTCTTTACAGTCGTTCACGTGCCTCGGACGCGGGCCGGATGCCGGTGAATGGCGCCGCTGGTACTACGGTTGCGATAGGCCGGTCCCGTCTGGCTCTTGCCAGCAATCAAGGAGACCAAATGTCGCTCCCCGTTCCAGCGTCCAGTCAGCGAATCGTTGCCAGTCTTCCGTTCGTCGAGGCCCTGGCCCGCCGCATGGCCGCTTCGATGCCGCACTCGATCGATATCGGGGATCTTGTGCAGGATGGCGTGATTGGGCTCATCGACGCGGCGCATCGCTTCGACGAGGAGCGTGGCATCAAGTTCGAGACATTCGCCGAACGGCGCGTACGGGGTGCGATGATCGACGCGCTGCGCAAGGATGCCTGGCCGCGCGGCGTGCGCCGGCAGCGCCGCGAGCTCGAAGCGGCCCGCGAGCAATTGCGCCGAGAGCTCGGCTACGAACCGTCGCTGGCAGATCTGGCCGCCAAGGTCGGCTCCGACGAAAAGCGTCTCAGCCGCACCATCGTCCGCATCAACACCATCGAGTCGACTTCCCCCCTCGCCGCCGCCGATCACACTGACGATTCGACGCTCCCCGCAGCGCTGCTGCCGTCGGAGCCGGAACGTCCCGATTCGGCGTACGAGAAGCTGGAAGTGCGCGATAAGGTGCGGACGGCCATTCAGTCGCTGCCGTGGCGTGAGCAGAAGGTCATCGGCCTCTATTACTACGGCGAGGTCACGATGAAGCAGATCGGCCAGGAAATCGGTGTGAACGAATCGCGGGTCAGCCAGCTGCACGCGCGAGCGATTCGCCGGTTGCGCGATGCGCTCGGATCATCGATGGCGCCTGCGCAGGCCGCGGCCATGCTGAAGTCCACCGTGCTGCAGTTCTTGCAGAAACCGGCGATGATGAAGGCGGAGCAGCCTACGCGAGCGGCGCTGCCCGCTGCGGCCGGCGTCGTGATTCCTTACGCCAGCACGTCGCGCGCCGCGCGCAGCAAATCCCCGAGCCGGAAAGGCTTGGCCAGCCACGGGCAGCCGCTCTCCTCGAGAAAGCGCTCCGCGTCGGTGCCGACGACGTCGCCGGTGACGAAGATCAGTCGCGCCGCGAGCTCGGGAGTCGTGGCGGCGATGGCGCGGTAGAACGCGCGTCCGTCGAGCCGGGGCATCTTCAGGTCGCAGATCACCAGATCGTAGGGGCGCTCGCGCACGCAGCCGAGCGCCTCTTCTCCGTCCGCCGCCCGATCAACGACAAATCCCGCATCGGTCAACGCGTCGCACACCGCGCCCGCAAGACCAGGTTCGTCCTCGACCACCAGCACCCGTCGTCCGGCCAGCCGTTTCAATTCCTCCGCTGTTGGCGCCGCCGCTTGCACGCGCTGCGTCCCGGGTGTGACCGGCAGTTCGACCACGAACGAGGCGCCGCGCCCGCTCGCGGACTCGACGCGAATCCGTCCACCGTATTCCTGAATGATCGCGTAGGCGACGGTCAGTCCGAGTCCGGTCCCTTTGCCGACGTCCTTCGTGGTGAAGAACGGGTCGAAGATCTTGGCTCGGACATCCGGAGAGACGCCAGGTCCGTCGTCGTTCAACTCGAGCGCCAGGGTTTCCTGTGACTGGTCGTGCCACGTGCGCACCACCAGCGTGCCGCGGCCGTTGGCCGAGAGCATTGCCTGCTCGGCATTGATGACGAGATTCAGCAGGACCTGTTGGAGCTGATGCGGATCGGCAAACACGTGCGGCAGGCCCGACGCTAGCGCGTCGATCACCGTGATGTTCGTGACACGCTGCTCATAAGCGCGCAGCGACAGCGTTTCGCGCACCACCTGATTCAGGTCCACCATCGTGCGCGTGCTTTGCCGTTTCCGAGCGAACGTCAGGAGCTGCCGGACGATTTTCGCCGCGCGTTCCGCCTCGTGAAGGATGATGTCGATGCCCCGGCGCGCACCCTCCTCGAGCGGCTTTTGCGCCAGCCGCTCCGACCAGGTGAGGATCGTCGCCAGGGGGTTGTTCAGTTCGTGCGCGACGCCGGAAATCGTCTGGCCCAGGGCGGCCATCTTCTCGGCCTGCACGAGCTGCTGATAGAGGTCGCGTGACTGGTCGTCCAGCTTCTTGCGCTCGCTGACATCGCGCACCAGCGCCTCGAGCCGCAACGTAGCGCCGCCTTTCGCCGGCTCGCCGACCGGTTCGGCATGAGCGGTCAGCTCGACCCAACAGAACGTTCCGTCCGCACGCCGCAACCGCAGGAGGTACTCGGTCACCGCGCCGTCTGACGCCAGTCGCGCGCAGAACACCTCACGGCTCTGCGCATCGTCGAAGCGTCCAGGATCGAAGGGACGAACGTCGCGTTCCGGGGTCTCCGGCGCGTAGCCGAGCATCAGCTTCAGATGTGGATTGACGGCGAGGGTTTCGCTGGACGCCGGGCCGACGATGCCGACGTACACGCCTTCGTGGACCGAATCGAACAGCCGCGCGAGCGCGTCGGCGCGCGGAGCAATGCCGGCGGTCAACCCCACGCGGGGCGGGTCAGGCGCCACCGCCAGGGATTATACGAGCTTCTCTTCAAGCAACGAGCTCAGATCGACGAATGACGAGCTTTGAACGTCGAGCGTCGAGTAACGAGCGATGAACGACGAACGAGGAACGAGGAACGACGAACGAGGAACGACGAACGAGGAACGAGGAACGACGAACGAGGAACGAGGAACGACGAACGACGGGATAAGTGCGCGCTACGAAGCCGAGCGCCAGGTTCACCCGCGAGGTCTGTTCGGCGCTCCCACGATCGAGTTCGTCGTTCCCAGTGCCGAGTTCGCGTTCGTCACTCCCAGCTCCGAGTTCGCGCTCCTCGCTCGTCGAGCGACGCTCAGAGGTCGTCGCTCGTTGATCTGAGCTCGTTGTTCGCACCCCTACAGCCACCCCTTCGTCAGGCCGATATCACCGGACGGCTGGCGGTACGTCTTGATTTGCGTCTGCCGCTGGCTAGGCTCGTCCTACAGTTCCCCGGAGGAGTACATGCGGAAGGTGTGGTTCACGGCCGTCGGCGCGCTCGCCCTCGCCATCGTGTCGCTTGGTGGCGCGGCGGATGTCAGCGCCCAGAGCAAACGGCCGACGGTTGCGCTCCTGGATTTCGACTACGGCACGGTTCAACAGTGGTGGAGCGGCAATTGGGATATCGGCAAGGGCATTTCGGACATGTTGGTTGACGAACTGGTCAACGACGGCACGTACCGGATCATCGAGCGGAAGCGCCTCGATGCCATCCTCGCCGAGCAGAATTTCTCGAACAGCGAGCGGGCCGATCCGAGCGCGGCGACTATCGCCAAGGTCGGGAAAGTGCTGGGCGTGAAGTATTTGATCGTCGGCTCGATCACGAAGTTCGGCACCGAGCAGAAGAAACAGGGCGTGGGCGGCGGTGGCTTCGGCTACGGCGGCTTCGGCATCGGCAAGGTGGGTCGCGAGAAGGGCAAGGCCAACGTGGCCATCACCGCGCGGATGATCGACGTGTCGACCGCAGAGATCATGGCGAGCGCCAAGGGCGAGGGGATGTCGTCGCGCAGCGGCCTCCTGCTCGGCGGCGGCGGCGGGAGCTGGGGCGGCGCTGGCATGGGCGAGATTGACATGAGCTCGTCCGACTACCGGGAGACCATCCTGGGCGAGGCGACCGAACTCGCCGTCAAGGACGTCGCCGCGAAGCTCGTAGCAGCCAAGAGCCGGCTCGAAGAGTAAGCAGAACGCAGCCATCCGACATGGGCCCGGCGACCGCCGGGTCCGTTCCACCAGGACAAGCGCCGCGACCGACACTACGGCCTCGGTGTTGCGCATCCACGATTCTGGGCGCTTTGACATCTTTCCACCTCTCGGCTGCCCTAACGTAAGCGAAGAACGCGAGGCTATCGCCCAACACTGACCAGAAATACGGCGCGTGAGGTTGGAGAAGTTCACATTCCCCGCTCAGACGGAGCCAAAAAGCACGGATTCGGTGTAACAGCCGTGTGACAGAACGAATCTGTGTTTGTGAGGATGTTGACCATCAGTTAATTCAGATTTGCTGTGTATGTTCAGAACAATAGTCTGAACGTCTGCTATCATGGCGAATGGACGTCGCCATGCTCGATCCCATCGATGTCGAGATCATCAGCCTTCTTCAGGAAAACGCCCGCCTTCCTCAGGCGGAAATCGCCCGGACAGTAGGTCTCGCCCCGTCCGCCGTTCTCGAGCGCCTCCGCAAACTGGAAGGGAAAGGCGTCATCACCGGGTATGCCGCGCAGATCGATCCGCGAGCGCTGGATCAGCGCCTCCTCGCATTCATCGCCGTCCGGACGACGGATCGGCCGGGCGAAGGACGCGTCGCCAACGAGCTGGCGGCGGTCCGGGAAGTGCTCGAGGTCCATCACGTCGCCGGCGACGACTGCCTGATGTTGAAGGTACGCGCGCGCGATCCACAGCACCTGTCGCAAATCCTGCGCGATCGGTTGGGTGCGATCGCGGGCGTCCAACACACCCGGACGACGATCGTGCTCGAAACGATCAAGGAGTCGGTGCGCCTGCCAATTTCGATTGCCGGGAAGGTGGAGGAGGTGACGTCATGAATGCGCCCCCTCGTCTCGCCTACGTGGCGCTGGTTGCGGTCTGCGTGATCTGGGGAACGACGTATCTGGGAATTCGCGTCGCGCTCGAGGCGGTGCCGCCCGCGTTGATGGGCGCGCTGCGCTGGCTCACGGCCGGCTCGCTGCTGCTGGCCTACGCCTGGTTTCGGGGACAGGCACTGCCACATGTCGGCAGTTGGGCAAGCCTGGCGGTTCAAGGGCTGCTCATGATCGGGTTCGGCAACGGCTTCGTGAACTGGGCGGAGCAATCGGTGCCGAGCGGGCTCGCCGCGGTCGTCATCGCGACGTCGCCGTTCTTCATGGCGGGAGTGGAAGCCCTCCGCGCCGACGGCGAGCGACTGTCGCGCCGAGGCCTCGTCGGCCTTGTCCTCGGATTCGTCGGCATCATCGTGCTGGTCTGGCCGGATCTGCGCTTCAACGATGCCGGCGGCACGCAGTTCGTGCTTGGCCTGCTCGCCCTGCAGGGTGCGTGCCTGGCGTGGGCGGTTGGCTCGTCGTACTCGAAACGCCATCCGCACGGCGACTCCGTGATCGGAGCGACGGCGGTGCAGATGCTGTTCGGCGGGCTCATCATGCTCGTGGCGGGAACGCTCATCGGGGAATGGGGGCTGGTGTCTTTGCACGGCCGCGGCGTGGCCGCACTGGCGTACCTCACCGTCGTCGGTTCGATTGGTGGCTTCGTCTCGTATATCTTCGCGTTGAAGTACCTGCCGGTCTCAACGGTGTCGATCTACGCGTACATCAATCCACTGATCGCGGTGATTCTCGGCGCGCTGGTGCTCGGCGAACCGTTCGGTCTCCGTACAGTCGTGTCGATGGCCATCGTGTTCGCTGGCGTCGCGCTCGTGAAGCAGCCGTCGATCAAGATTTCACGCGTGGGCGGCGCAACGCGCGTGGCCGAACCGGCGTAATCCACAATCCGCAATCTGCAATTGGTATGCTTGCCCCATGCGCCTTCCTTCCGTCGCCAATCTGCCGGTCAACGCGGCAGGCTGGGGATTCTTCCTGTGCACCGAGAAATCGATGCGGATGGGTCGCGGTGGCGAGTACGTCGCGGCGATCCTCCAGGACGCGACAGGTGAGCTGGTCAGCCGCGTCCTCGACAACGTCGATCGTCTGAAGGACGAGTTCGAGGCGGGCGAGTTCGTCAAGGCGCAGGGACGCCTCGTCGCATTCAACGGAAGATCGCAGTTTCAAATCGACAGCATCCGGCGCGTCATGCTCGCCGCCGACTCGCAGGATCGCCGTGAGGGGTTTCGCGAGGATCTCCTCGTGCCGACGGCGCCGCGGCCGGTCGAGGAGATGTGGGCCGAGCTCCAGGAGCTCGTCGGCGGCGTCGGCAACCCGCACCTTCGGTCGTTGCTCACTGCCATCGTCTCGGCGAACGCTGAAAAGATGAAGGTCTGGCCGGCGGCTCGCACGGTGCACCATGCCTATCGCGGCGGCTTTCTCGAGCACGTCTTGAAGGTCGCGGAGATCGGGCGCTCGCTCGCAGTCCAATACGGGGCCGACGCGGATCTCGTGATCGCCGGCGCGCTGCTCCACGACATCGGCAAGCTTCAGGAGCTCGACTACGACGTCACCACGTCGTACACGCGCGACGGCAACCTGATCGGCCACATCACGCTGGGGGTAATGCATGTCGCGGATGCGATCCGACGCCTCGCCGATTTTCCCGAGTCGGTGCGGAGCGCGTTGATTCATCTGATCGCATCGCATCATGGCGAGCGCGATCACGGATCGCCAGTGGAACCGATGACGATCGAAGCGTATATCCTCGCCGCGGCCGACAACCTGGATGCGACGATCAATCAGGTGCGCCACGCACTCCAGCAGAGGGATGGCAGCGACGAGTTCACCAGCTATCAGCCGCGGCTCGGACGGTCGCTATGGAAGGGGCCGGCGACGTGACCGGATGCAGGGTGGCGCCCCTCGCGTTTGCGCTGCTCCTGCTGGCATCTTGCGCGGGTCCGGTCTCTGCCCAGGACGAAACGCCGGTCGCGCCAGCCTCGAGTAGGCCGTCCGCGGGCACTATCGCCACCTTCCTTGGCGGCGCCGCACTCGGTCTTGGCATGCACGAGGGCGGTCACGTCGCAACCGCGCTCCTCTTCGATGCGGATCCTGGCATCAAAAGTGTCTCGTTCGGACCCATTCCTTTTTTTGCCATCACGCACGACCCCGTCTCGCCCGCTCGCGAGTACACGATCTCGGCGGCCGGCTTCTGGATGCAGGCCGCGTCGAGCGAATGGATCCTGACACGCCGGCCCAACCTTCGCGGCGAGAGAGCGCCGCTCGCGAAGGGTGTTCTCGCCTTCCACGTCGCGGCGTCAACCGCCTACGCCTTCGCGGCGTTCGCGGGCGTCGGACCGCAGGAGCGGGACACCTTGTCGATGGCCGCGTCGCTCCGATGCAAGGAACCGTGGGTCGGCGCGATGGTGCTTGCGCCAGCCGCCTTCGACGTGTGGCGGTACCGGAATCCGGGGTCGACATGGGCGCGGTGGGCGTCCCGAGCCGCGAAAGCGGGGCTCGTCCTGGCGGTCATTCGCGCCGCGCGGTGACTGGCGGCTCACAAGAGGGGCTTCAGCGCGGCCGATCAGGCGGACCTGAAGGTCCGCCCTACATCGCGCGCGGTTACATCTCGGGCGGAGTTCCCCGCTGACCCAACGCAAATGTCATCGTCCCCTCGACGACGACCTTGCCATCGACCGTCGCCACGCCGCGGAGCTGTCCCATGCGGCTGCGCAGCCGCTTCACGACGGCTTCGATGATGACCGATTCACCTGGATAGACGGGCCGGCGGAAGCGCACCTTGGCAATACCCATGAAGTAGATCAGCTTCTCTCGATTCTCCGGCTTCGACAAAATGAGAATCGCGCCGACTTGCGCCACCGCCTCCGTCAGGATCGTCGGTGGCAGCACTGGTCGGCCGCCATCTGGCGGATGCGCCAGATACCGTTCGTTCAGCGACACGTTCTTGACGCCGACGATGCGCTTGTCCGGTTCGAACTCGGTGATGCGATCGACGAGCAGGAACGGGTAGCGATGCGGGAGAATCCGCTCGATGGCGGTGTAGTCGAGCGGTAATTGCAGCGGTTCCATCGTCTCGTCAGTCGTGATAGTCACAGGCATCGGTTCCGGACGTGCGGTGGCAGCGGGCCTTCAGTATCCGAGCGTCATCCCGTCGGAACGTGGGTCGGACGCGCCAAGCCTGAGGCCGGTGGCGGGATCGATTTGAATCGCGTGCACGTCCCCCATATCCGACACGACCTCGACGCGATGGCCCAGCGCCGCCAAGGCGGTCACCACGTCGGCTGAAAAACCCTGCTCCTCGATCATCACACTGTCGGGATACCACTGATGGTGGAATCGCGGCGCGTCCACGGCTTCCTGCACGTCCATCCCGAACTCCACCACGTTCAGGAGCACCTGCAGCACGGTAGTGATGATCCGGCCGCCGCCGGGGCTGCC